>Ga0114982_1000349_pt1 | contig 24965 bp, 17 predicted proteins | sample Shrwel_input2_FT_FD_87183 | JGI IMG/M metagenome (GOLD analysis project Ga0114982, IMG submission 87183) | Subsurface microbial communities from deep shales in Ohio, USA - Utica-3 well 1 S input2 FT | ecosystem: Environmental > Aquatic > Deep subsurface > Shale gas/oil reservoir > Produced... | reverse complement strand
CTATAATATTAAACTTATCTTTAATAAACGCTGTAGGACTTAAATCCGTTAAGTATTGATTACCACTATTTGCGGAGTACTGTATTGTTATCTCAGTAGGTGCTTTCCCTAAGTGTTGTACAATAGGATGTTTATAGCTCACTATATGATTTAAAGCTAATTTATTTCTTTTAGAAATTTTAAAACTTTGTACAGATGCTCCAACAGTAGCTAAATCTATATCCGTCCAGTTAATAGCGTATATTTTAACATTTTCTAAAAAAGTAGTATTAGCATCGTCTTCCGCTTTTTTCATTATAGCTTCCATTTCTGACGGCATAAGTAATTTAGATACATTATTTACTGGTTCAACAATTACTGGCGTATCAGTGGGGTTTAGAGTTTCTTGCTTAATTCTTTCATTATTGGACAGAGTTGACGGGTCTACGGTATTACTTGTAGGAGATCTTGGATTTTCTGTAAGTTTTTCTACGGTAAAGTTTTGGCCTTCTACAGAATCATATAGTGCTTTTATAGCTTCTGTTCCTCTAGTTGAAGTATTCATACTATAGACATATCTAGTATTATCATCTACTAATCTATTTTCTGTTTCTTCATTTATCGTTTCTGAATTAAAGACGTGAACAATCGGTGTTGCTATAGCAACACGTAACGATTTAAAAATACCTGTCAGTTCTTTTATAGCTTCTGAAAAATTTTCTTTTTTGACATTGTTAGCAATATCTCTAAATATATTTTCAAAATAATTCTGCCATGCTTCACTGCTTTCAAGAGTAGCAAAAGAAGTTTGTTCATTAAGAGCGTCTATAATAGCCTCTTTAGTTGCTTCTGGAGTATCTCTTGTAATTCCTCTAAATAGTCCTTTAGCTTCTTGTTCTGTAATTTCTGAAGAACCATCTAGCTTTATATTAGGATGTTTTAAGAAAGTAAAATCTTTAATAAAAGGTGTGTGATTAAAAAATACAAGTATTAATTCTAAAAACAATATATTACTTACTTCTGCACGACTTGTAATATTTACTTCTGAAATAGCAAATATCATAAAATCTGTAGCTGATTTGTTTGGAGGATTAATATAAGTCTCTACCCTTTTAGACTTGATAAAGCAAAAAGGGTAGTTGCTTACTTGACAAATTATTTTATAAGCATTAGGCAAGGTTAGATAATTTACTTTATCTAAAGATGCTAAAAAAGTATCCGATATTTCTACCGGAATTGTTAGCGCTATCTTAGTAGCAGCATATTTAGATCTATTTGCATAGACTGCATTAGATCTTAAATAGCTTTCTTCTACTACATAGTTGTCATCTAAAACTTTAACATCTGAAGGATTTACTTCTAGTAGTATATCATTTATTTGAAAAATTTCTTTAATCATTATTTTATTTAACCTTTTATTTATAAAATGTTTTTAACTTATTCTAGGCGAGCCGTTCTTAGATTATCTCCAAAAATAGCACTAGAAAGAGCCGCTGTTTGATCCATATAATTACTAGCATCACCATACTCTGCATATTCAGCAAAATCACCATTAACTTCCACAGATTTTTGACCTGTATTTTGAACTTTAGGAGTTACATAGCTACTTGCTGTTGTATTAGTATTTATACCCATAGGTACGTTAGTAGGGCCAGTAATCATCTTACCACCATTACCGCGTATCATTCTTTCTCTCTCTTCAGAGACTTCTGCACCATCTCTAGTCATAATAGACCCTAAAGCAAGTGCAGCAGCACCTACGCCTAGGATGCCTTTATTGTTTTTAATAGTGCTTGCAATATTAACTTTTATTTCTCTTGCCATTCTACCATAAGAACGAGAACCTTGCAAATCTATTTCAGAAGTCATCGGCGTAAAATTAGCTACTACTTCCATAGATTTATCAACTGTTGTCCCTCTTATAGCAGAGTTACCAATATCCAAAGGTGTTCTCGCTTTATCTGAAACTAACTTAGCTTGGTTAATTTCTGCAGTTAAAATATCATCTAGAATAGTATCTAACTTAGCCTTACCCTCCGCCATTAACTCAGGATTATCTAAGTTTAAAGATCTACGATAAACAGGTTCTATTTCTGTACGATATTGTTTAGCAGTTAATCTACCTTCTAAATACGCACTTCTATTTCTACTTAAAGATTCAATATCCGCTTCTGCTTGTTTAGCAAACTCTTTTGTACTTAGGTGAGCAGACTTAAGTAAGTTTTCTACTAAGACGTGACCAAGGAATCTTCCTCTTACAGCTTTTTCTGGAGACACTGCATCAAATTCCATTGTTAAAGCTTCAGACAAATTTGTAGCCAAACGTGTAGCTACACCAGCTAAAGATTTACGTTCTCTACCTTGAATACCTGCAGTATTTTTAAACGAAGTAATATCAGCAACATCTTCAAAATCTGCAGGAGTAAATATAGTCTTATTAGCTCCTTTTACTTTCATAAATTTAGCTAGTGGTACTATATCATCTAAGTAGCTTTGTATTTTTTCAAACTTAATATTTAATACATCTTGTTCTGCCTTACTTCCTAGTTTTCCAAACAACTCTTGTAAAGTATCTTGGTCAAAGTCTAGATACTTACCTTTAGAGAATCCTTCGTGATTCTCTGTTACAAAAGCATGAGCACCGTTTCCAGTTTTTTCAAGACTTCTATCTAAAATTAAATCTTCATAAGTTGTAGCTAAAGGTCCTTGTGCAGGTTCACGAGTAAATAAGCTTTTTAAATCAATTAGCTCGTCACCAACTTTATATTGAATTTTATAAAGATTGTCATATCCTGCTATTTTTGTTTCTACTAGATCACTAGCTTTTAATCCCATTCTTTCTGTTCTTAACGCTAAGCCTTCTTCTGAAATAAATACACCATTAGGTCTAGTTTTTTGGCTAGCAATATAGTCTGAAGCTTCTCCACCTACTGCCATTGCAAGACTAATGTTACTTTGCTCAGTCACTAAAGATGCAGCTTTCTTAACTAAAGAGTTGTCACCTTTTAGTAAGTTATCAGCTAATTTCATATATTTCTTAGCAGCAGCTTCGTACTCTGATCTTATATTACCTCTGTCAGCTTCTGAAGCATCTGCTAACTGTCTATCTAAACTAAAGACATTTAATCTAGCTTTTTCTAAATCCTTCATCATTACTTTTAAACCATCGTCATGACTTCCAGAATGGCTTGCTGTCATAGTATTGAAGTTTAAATGTTCCAACTCTTTAAATGGATTTTTTAGCTTATAGCTTATAAAAGCTGCTTTTTCATCTACATGAATACCCATCGTTTTTAATTTAGATACACGGGCTTCAGGTGCAGATTGAGTTATTATACGTTCTACTTCACTTCCTAAATTTCCTAGTTGACTATTAATAGTTAAGTCTTTAATTCTTTTACTATGTCCAAATCTTTCAGAAAATATTCCTTCTAGTTCTAATAAAGTTTTAAAATCTGACTTACCAAAAGAAGATAAATCTTGTGGAGTAAATCCTGATTTTAACAATTGATTATAAGCTGTCCATGACATTCTAGCTCTATTGCCTACTCCTAATACGGCTTGTCCTTTGTTAACAGCACCAACACTTTTTATCATACCTGATGCATAATTTTCAAGGTTAGTATCTGTTAAGCCGCGCATCATATTATATAAGTTAGTTTGATATTCTTGTGCATTTTTACCTGTTAAGTTTGAAGCTAGAGTGCTTTGTTGCAATATTGTTGAGAGTTTTGAACGAATTTCTTCTGGAGTAGTTTCAGTGTCTCCCAGATTGAAGTTAAAACGATCTAGCATAGATTTAACTGCTTCTTGTTCTTCTTTATTACCTACTCCTGCTGCAACTTTATCAAAATTTGTAAAAATATCACTAGCAATTGTTAAATTTAAATCTGTTGCTGATTTAAAATTACTTTGCATTAATGTTGCCAGAGCAGCATTTTTAGCTTCTCTTAATGTACTTTTAGCACCTAAATCCATTCTTGTTAAAGTTTTATCTGTATATTGCATACTGCCTTTTGGAGAAAATACTTCAGATATATCTTCTTTTGTTTTAGCTCTTAATACATTAGTTATTGCAGAAGTATTTGTATCTTCTGCAGCTAATATAAAATCTGAACTTATAGCTGTTTGAATTTTTTGCTGAATAGGTGTTAATTCTTTACCATTAGCTACACTCTTTATTACTCCTTGATAAGCGTCCATTATCCTACCAGACATTTCTGGAATACTTTGTGTAAGTGGATTTATTAAACCTTCATTTAACATAACAGCTAAAGTTGCAGCTTTTCCATATTGATTCTGTGTCATACCATGTAAGTTAGATTTAGCAGCTTCAGAGAATAATTTAGCTATTCTTTCTTCTTTAGGATCAAAAGTTGCTCTACTATGTATAAGCAAATTACCATTCTCATCTAATAGCAAACCTGTCAATTCAGCACGGGTATACTGCTTATGTAGTTTAATTTCGTTCCCTACAGCATCGACACCTAACACTTGACCAGCTTTTATTTCAAATCCAGATACATTATTATTGATAGCCATTCTAGTCGTGCCACGAGAATTTTTATAAATATTTAAAAGATCTTCAAAAGAATCTGCTTTTTTAAATTTTCTTGTATTAGGATTTCTTTCTTTAAAGGCTTGTACATAACTTCTAGTAGCTTCTGCTCTATTAAAATCACGAATAAAATCTTCATTTAAACCAGTAGTTCTTCCTGAATTTTTATAAGTTTCTAGTAGACTTGCTAAGCGTTCATCTTTAATTAACAACGAACCATTTTGTTGTCTACCTAGTACTAATCTATCAGATACTTCTGCTGAGAATTTTTCTGTAGTCTCTAAAGCACTATTAAAAAATCCCGCTCCATCTGCCAATACTCTAGATGTACCTAGTATGTCAGTTAATAATTTATTGTATGTAGTTTTATCGCGTACATCTAATCTATTAAACACATTACTACTAGCAAACTGAGATTCAAACCCTGTATATATTTCAGATAACAAATTAAAATCTTGTGATCTGTTGCTAGCTAGCATATCCCTTACACCTACAGCAGTCGCACCACGTTGATTCATGCTAAGAGGAGCTATTGCTTGAAAGTCTATACCAGACAGCGTAGTTGTATTATTTAAAGAAATATTATTTAAAAGATTGTCTGCCATCTCAGGGTTATTCTGCAAGTAACCTTCCATGATCTCTGCAAGTACAGTTTTACCTTCAGGTCTTGTACCTCCAGCTTCACTTATCATCTTTAATTTACGGAGAGGTCTTTCGGTATTTAATTTACCATTTACATCATAATTCAATGTGTGTTGGTAATTGGTTGCTTGCCCTGCTGCCCTAAACCTTTGACTGATATTATCGTCATTTAATTGTGCAGGTATATTTAGTTCAATGCTTGCTTCGTCAAGTCCGTGTCTTAGTTGTGATCTTACTACATCTAATTCTTCAGTGATACTCTTACCTTGACTGACTTGCAGAGCAAGTAATTCTGGATGCATTCTTTGAGTAACATCCGCAAAAGTAGGTACTCTTGTTTCAGATGTTCCTAAAATTCTTACAGGAGTTTGATTTGCATATGCAGTACCGTATGGGTTAACTGCATTTATAGCAAAGTTAGTACCTGGTTTTGGAGTATGATAAAATACGCCTTTTTCTGTAACAGAAGTAATTGGTATAGCTTCTGCTTTACCGCTAAATTTGTCTGTGTATAATACTGTTCCACCTTTGATAGCAATAGTCTCAGAAGAGTTTCTATCTAAAATTAATCTAGCTTTTTCTAAAGCAACATCCGCAGGGTTATTAAATTTATCTTGGAAATGCTTTGATAAACTATCTAAAGCATTTCCTTTAGTTGTATTTATTTGTCTTACAAATGATCTACTAGTTCTTAAGCTATCTTCTGCGTCTATAGCAGAGTAAGGTTTAGCACCTCTAATCAAACTCATTACTCTTGTAGCATCTGCAGGATCTGTAATACCTTGTAAATAAGTCTTAAGACCTTCGTACGTAGGTGTTATATTATGATTAAATGTTTTTAATTTTGCTGCCAAGTCAATAGCCACTTGCTCTAAAGCTTGTGGGCTATTTTTCTCTAAAAACCTTGTTAGACTCTTATTTTTTAATTGTAACTTAGCTGCACGCCTTTTACTAATTTTACCAGATGCTATTTGTTGATTATTATCAGCTAATTTTTTTTCAATCTTAGGTAGTCTAGCAATATTTCTGTCTTGAGTATTAATAAATTCTTTAACCCTGTTAATACTCATTAACTCTCTATCTGTATACACCTGATTTTTACTAGCATTAATAACATTCTGATCGAGATCAAAAGATGTAGGTAAACTACCTGCGCCTTTAATATCTGAAGTAGTAAGTTTCATAAATGTTGCAGTGCTAGCCAGCACTGTAGCACCTAGTAAACCACCAATAGGATCATCTGTTATGTCACCTAAATATGCACCTGTTGCTGCAGCACCAAGAACAAATTTAGCTTGTGTGCTAAATTTAGCCATATTATATTAATCTCCTTGAGAATTTTGTCTAATTACTATAGAGTTAAATTCTGAATCATTTATTTTTATTTGACCAGCATTGAAACCTTTTTTAAATAATGCGTTAGCAATTAATTCTTTAGTGTTTCTTTCGTGCCTAATCTCTTCTTTTATTGCATCTAATTGTGTAATAACTTGTTCATCTTTATCTAATGCTTTAATACTATTCATTCGATCTTCATCACCTTGCCAAAAACCAAAGCGTCTTAAATCTTCTTTACCAGCAGCCAATGTTTTAATTTTAATATCTTTAATTGTAAGACGAGGGTCCCAACCTGCAAAGAATCCTTTTGGAGTGCCAGTAGCTTCATTAACATAAGCATAAGCTTCTTTTTGAGCTATACGTGTTCTTACTAAATCAGCTTCTGCTAGGTCTCTTCTTTCTTTCTTAGAATATCCTTGATTAGCATACATATCCCTGTTCTTTTCTATATCTTTATCAATTTGAAAAGATTGCTCTTTTGTTAGTTTAAAATCTTTTGCTAGCCTGGTTTTTAGTTCATTAGTAGTTTTTAAAAAGTTAGTTTTTAGCGCGCCTTGTACAGATCCTCCAGAACTTTTAGCGTCTAGTGCAATATCCAAATTTTTCCAAATTTGTTCATACCCTCTTGCTACATCTGTAGGAAGCATTTCTAAAATTCTTTCTCTTTTAGATTTATCAGTTTCTTTTGAAAAGTTATTAAAATATATTTTCTGATCATCTTGTAAAGCTGCTCTAAATCTTAACACTTTCTCTTTAGTATTTAAACCTGATATACTACTGTGTACAATAGTATTTTGTGCGTCTCTGTTATTACCATTTAGCATACCTTTTAAAAAACCTAATTTATCAAAATACTCATTTACATTTTCTTTTTCTTGTGTTTCTTTAGGTTTAAAAGTATCGTCAAACATTAATCTAGTCTTATTTAACGCAGGTTTTATAAAGTGTGAATAAGGGTTAGTCCAGATAGCAGTATCTGAGCCACCTAGTTGAGTTGCTTCATAATCTTCTATAGCAGTTCTTTGATGCATGAATTTACTAAAAGGTCTCCAAGGAGTTAACATCTCTAACGGGTTAGAATTAGAAATAGCAGATAACTTGTTCCATAAGTTATTTTGTAAAAAACCTACAGGACCGGCAGCTTCTTTTCTTTTTTCTAAATCATCTTTAAATATCCTTTTATTTTCTCTAGCTACTTCTTTATCTAAAGTTTCTACTAAAATATCTTCTTCTCTTTTACTAAGATTGCCTGCTTTATATTCATCTAATAATTTCTTTCTCATCCTATATTGTTCGGCTGATCCTTTTGCTACATCAGATAATATTTTATATTGATGTATAAGAGGATATTCTTCTGGTTTTAAATTTCTTACTTCAGGATTTAAAGCTGCATATCCAGCACCCGGTAAACGTTCTTCTCCATTTTCAACAGCCGCATAAGGATTACCTTTACTAAAATCTATATAGTATCTACTACCATTCTTAGGTAACCAAGAAGGCATTTGGTTAGTCATCATATTAGTAGTATCAGGCAAGGCACCTTTTGAAGTACCCATTATCTTTCTTTGAAATTCACCAATACCACCTACGTCACCTAGATTTAAATCTTTAAAACCTCTTGCAAAATTACTAGCTTCTCCTGACTTTGCTAACTGCTGTTCTTTTACAAAAGAAGCACCTTCAGATAATGCATCTACTCCCATTGCAAAAGCCCAACCTTTAATACCTACAAAATCTGATAAAGATTGATAAGCTAGTTGTGCATTTTGTAACTGAGGTGTATAAACTGGTGAGGTATTAGATTGCACTAAGGAGTTGTCTCCGCCAAAGTTAGAATTTACACTTACTTTAGAATTAAAACTTAAAGCTGCATTTACAGTAGGATCTGACATATCATTTGACTTACCAACAGAAAGTCCTAAAGTATTTTGATAGTCTCTGATATTACGATTCTTCTCTTTATTTGCAAGATAAGAACTCGCTAAACCTTGCACAGTTTTTATTTCTTCCTGTGAAAGCTCTCCTTTACTTCCTTCCAAATTCTTTAAATAAGTAGCAAGAGCAGCAAGAGTTGGATCTTCAGCTAACTTTTTCATGTTAGTTAATGTATTGTGAGTAAGAGGACCTTCTGTTAACTCACCAAATAAATGCTCAGCTTTGTAACGCTTACCTTGCCAAAGACCTTCGTTATTCTTCATAGCCTGTTTCTGTGCTTGGTTCAAAGAGCCCTTAGACATAATGTCAGAACCTCCATCCCAAGGTAAGGCTGTAACAGCTCCTTTCTTGACTAGATCTAAGTTTATATTAGTATTATTATCACCTACTATAACACCTAGTTGGCGGCCATAAGTAGAGTCTTTTGTATTAACTACTAATTGTAATGTTTTTTGTTTAGATAACATATCTTTTAACATAGCAGTAGATTCTTTATTAAACTCCTGGTCTTGATGGAAGACATATTTAGGTGCATCTCCAGCTTTATGATCAGCACTTTCTGGCGCATCTATACCAGCCAGACGTATACTTATAGGTTTGCTATCTTTACCAAATAAACCTCCAGCTCCTTTTTTTGTTAGTTTTATAGTATCAGCATCTTCTACATTTATATCATAATCTTTTAAATCTACTACTTTAGTACTCTCAGTATTTTTTAAACCTTGTACTTGTTCTACAATACTTTTTAAGCTACCATCAAATTCATTTGAGTTAAACATTCTTGTATTCTTCTCAAGAACTTGTTGCTTAACTTGTTCAATATCCACTAACTCTGTTTTTAAGTTTTTATTACGAAATTGAGTAATTTCATTGTCAATAGCAACACCAACAACACTATCAGTATTTTTTAACTGGCCTACTTCTTTCTTTTTAGTTTCTTGTTCTAGTGTAATTCGTGGATTTAATATATCAGGCTTAATTAACTGACCAACTGTTCTTTCATAAAACTTACCTAAAAAAGAACCGACACCTACTTCCATTCCCCAAACTGGAGCAGGCATGTAAGCATCAGTCATCTTTTCAAATTTGTAAGGATCTCGTAAGTAGGCAATAGGATGTAATAAAGGATTTAAAGATTTTTTAGTTTCAGCATCTCCATAGATAGCTTTTGTTTTAGCTTCAGATTTAGCTCTTGCAAACCAATTTTGTTGAGAATACTTTACATGATCCCCATGTACGGAATTACCACCCATTAACCACCAACGGTTCGCTCTTACTTCTTGTTCTTTTTTACCTGAGTATCTTTCTTCTAATTCTTTAGAAGAAGCACCTATTAAAGCTCCCGGCAAAAATGGTAGTATGCTTGCTGCACCTAAAGCACCACCAATCACTGCATTACGTTTCATCATTGTCATCGGTTTATAAATGCCAAGAGTTTTAGCAAGTAATGGTGAAGAATTTTCTACAGAATATTTAGCTGCAGAGGCTTCCATTCCTTTTGTAGCCATCCTACCTATTCTTCCAAAATAAGCAGACTGTGCACCTATTAAAGCACCTCCTAATGGCATGCCTAAAAGTGTAAGTAGATCGGTAGATCCAGGAGCAGCAGCTTCCTGATTATTACGATAATTTTGAAATCTGTCAGAGAATGCCTTGGCAAAGCCTATTCTAGCATCGGCATAAATACCACCAAAGCCGGTGAGTAATCCTTGTTTAAAATCTGAATCTGGACCTGCTATTAAGCGAGCACCTGAGTCTAACAATTGATAACCTAGGTAAGCTCCGCCAGCCTTTATTGCCATATTCTTAGCAACTCTTTTTAAACTATCTGCGTGTCCTATGTCGTAGACACCGCCAGTCCCTAGTTGTATGTTAGAAATAGCTTTAGCTTTTTGCCAAAATTTAGTCTGAGTTAACCCTGTTACTTCTCCACCTAACCCTGTTACTAATTCTTCAAAACCGGCTATAGGGTTATCTAAAGTTTTGTAACCCATCTCCATACCTAATTTTAAGTAGGCATTTAATTGTTTTCCTAAATTATTTTTAGTAGATCCTATAACCATTACTGGATCATTTACAGCTTGTCTAAAATCTATCTTCCCTTTTAAACCTTCTGCATATTTACGCAGAACATGATTTTGAGAATTTATCTGACCATTTTTTTGACTTGCTAGTACTAGACGAGCGTCTTCTAAAATAACGTCTGCCGTGTTAATAGACCCATTACTATTTATACCATAAAGCTTGTTATTTTTAAAGATCATTCCTCTTTTTAAATCTTCAGCTTGTAGTAATCTTTTAACACGTCGGTTTGCTTCTTTTTCATTTTGAATTAATAAGGCTTCATAGAAAGCTTGCTGTCCTCTTATAGATTGTCCGCTTATGTGGACTTCAGAATCAAACTCTGTAATCTTAGTAAAAGGTTGGAGTAAGTTAGAGATTTGGAAAGTTCTTAATACGTGGAGCGGAGAGGCTTCTTCTAAAGCCATTACTTGCGAAATAGCTGACATGCCAATACTTTGATTGGCTTTAGCATACGCAGTAAACCCTGCACTTCTTTGTAATTGTTTTTGAAATGTCTGAGTACCAGGAAGTTTACTGAATAACTCTCTACTATTTTTATGGGAGTCTAGGACTTTATAAGCACCATAGCCAATTAGAAACTCAGGAATTGCACTGTTATCTTCTGTACTCATTTATTTCTCACTTTTATTATTTGTTCTTTTCTGGTTCTTCTGCTGCTATTGGTGCGATAGCTCTATTGCTTACCAAGTAAGCAAGACTGTACAAACGTATAACTTCATCGACAGGTTTTACTACTACATCTTCAAAAGGTATATTAAGTATATTTGCAACAAGACCGCACCAGATATCAAATAGATTTGTACTAATTAAAAAGTTATTAAAAGTTATTTCAGGTCTTACAATAGCTTGTTGTGTTCTTAAATAAATTGAGTCAGCTATTAACTGTATTGCTAATGGAGTAGCATCAAAATCTACTACTTCATCTTCAAACCCTAATATTCCTAAAAAACAAGCAGTAAATATTTCATCAGATATTTCTGTATTACTGGCTTTTGCTTCTATTAAAGTAGTTACTTTTTTAAATTCAGCATAACTTAATAATCTAATTTTAAAATTAGGATTTTTAATAGATAGTCCAGATTGCGTATAAATTATTACGTTTTCTAGAGGTATTAAATAATAATTTGATCCTGAATTTAAATACATATTTTAAACCACTCTGATTAAATTTATTAGTTCTGCATCAGATACAAATCCAGATTGATAACTTATCTGTTTACCTAAACTTTCAATTATACCTGCAGGAGAGGTCAGTCTCCATTGCTGTGTAGGTGTAGGATATAGTAAACAAGTCTCTACTAATATTTCATACCCTGAAGTAGGATTTTCAAAACAGTTGTCAGAGTTTAATTTTTTAAACTCACCCCTTCTGATTGTTCTCCAGATAAAATATGTATTAGGATCTACAACTCTAGATATATAAATATTCTTGTACTTGTGCTTCCATGATTCTAATACTGATACTGGAGGAGCATTGAGTGGATCTACATCCATTATAATTTCATGCATATTAATAAGATATGCCAGTTCTTCGTCTATCTCGTCAAACTCTTGTTTTTGTTGTTCTTCGTTATTTAACCCTTTAACTTTATAGTCCATTTTTTAACACCTTTTAATTATTAATTTATATTGTATTAGATTGTCTTGCTACTATTGTTTTTGCCATAAAACGATATTGATCTGTAATAACTGAATCCCCTGCTGTTGATACACCTTGTACAAACTCTATAAATCTTACATCAACTAATGTAATAGTACTCAAGTATCCAGCTATATTTTTATTTAGATCGCTATTATTATCAAATCTAATTATTATGTCACAAGGATCAGAATACTGTAATATACTTTCTTCTGTTGGTATTTCAATTCCGTTTATCCTTGTAAGTTGTGCTAAGGTTCTAAATTCCTCATTAGTCATTTTACTAGGATCTTTACTTTGTAATTCATTCCTTTTAGCAAAATTATCTGGATAGTTACCAATAGCACTTAATGCTCTTGTAAGATATATGCCACTTTTAAAACTTAATTCTAGAGTACCAGTAACTAATGAGTTGCCTTGTGAATAAAACTCAGGTAATTGATTCCCTAGCCCGTACACCGGCATAGCAGTAATATTGTGTCTATATCCAATACCTGTAAGTAAGTCTAAACCTACCTCTCTACTAGCTATATCACGATTTGCTATAGATACAGTTACATCTGCAGCAGTGTAAAACTGTGTGTATAAATTTGTCATTTACACTATTACTCCTTATTATTTAAATGCAGGTTTATAAGTTGGATCTAATAAGTTACTAGCAGATACCATAGAAGTACTTGACGAGAATCCTGTATTGTAATTAGTATTCGTTAAATCAGCAATAGACTTCACAGCTTTTGCTTCGTATGAAAATGTAGATTCAGTTATTAAATCTTCTATACTATATACTTGACCTGTATTAATAATAACACATCCAAGTATTACTTCATATCTAACGTGAGGAGCATACTCTTGAGTGGTATCATTAAGAGCTAACTCTTCTGTTTGTACAGCTAAGTGTATGTTAAAACTTGTTAGATCATCTTTCATTAACGCTAGCATATCTTTATTAGGTAATCCTTTAGGAACTTTTGCATTAATGTTAGTTATCCTGTCTCTGATCTCATCTTGTTTTAAGAAGTAAATTTCTTCTTGTAATTTTGTTAATTTATCAGTCGTAAACACCGATCTTATCACACTTCCTGCTACAAGTCTAGTACCTAATCCATAACCTATTACATCATTTCTACCTAAAGTTACAACACGAGTTTTAGCTCTATACATAGAGTAAGAAATGGTCATAACATCATCAAGCGGAAATACTAAGGTTTTTCCATCGTTAGTTATCTCAGGAAATTCTAATACTACTCTAACAATTGTGCCGGGTATTGCTGTATATTCTTGACTTAACTCGTACTTACTTTTATTTAATTCTTCTGCCATTTATTTATTCCTTATAATAAAAAAGGATGACAATTTAAATTGTCATCCTTTTAGGGTTAATTAAACACTTAAGCTGTTAGCGTTTGAAGTAGGTGATCCTGCAACTTTACCTGCGTTATTAACTTCAGATAATGGTCTCCAAGGACTAATTCTACGTGCGATAAAGGTTAATTGTCTTTCTAGTACTAAGTCATCAATAGAAGTACCACCTTGGTCACTAGTAAACTGTACCCCGTGAATAACCATTCTATTTGCAGCATTTGGATCAACTTCACTAATGCCTACTAAGGTAATATCAAAAGGTGGAATTTGATCTGCTAAAACTGCAGTAGCTGTTTGACCGTAAGTATCAATACTAAATATTGATGTATTTGTTAAATTAGTTAAACCACCATTAGCAGCAACATCAGGGTTTACAGTATTATTACGTCTGCTACCTAATTGTAGTAATCTACCTTTATCTTGAGTACCTACTGCAGTGCTTCCGTCACCATAGTTTAGCAATTCATGATTAGTCAAGAAAATCTCTTTAGTACCTTTAACAGCTTCTATAAGACGATCTTTTTGGAAGATCGTAAATACGCAAGCACCGTTAGTTTGACGTTTACCTTTTGCAGTTCCTACTGCATCTACACGCCCCATTACGTGTATATTAGCTACATCACGTTGAGTAGCATATTTAACCATATGCAGGTCTCCGAATTTCACGGTGTCAAAGACAGCGTGAATTTCAGTACCAGCTTTAGAAGTGTATTCAGTAACTTCGTTTGTCATTTTTTATTAGCCTTCTAAATTAAAAGTAGTATCAGGTGTCAATGCAAGTGTTACCGAGACTGCACGTAATTCTTCTTTTGGTGTAATTTTTAAATTGATAGCTAAGTTGTTAGCACCTACTCTGCTGATAACAAAGTCGTATCCGTTGATTATTCCTAATCCTGCTGCTGATTTAAGTGCAGTATCAACTGAGTTATTTAGAGCGGCAGCAAGAGGTAAGTCAAGTCCACGTCCTAAATATGGGTCAATAACTGCTTCTAAGCTCTTAAGTACATAAGAGATAGCTAGAGCAGTAGAGATATAATCAAAATCTGATGCATCACTAGTTGCTAAGTCACCAGAATAAACGGTAACACCTTTTTGTTTTTCAGTTAGAACTACATAACCTAAACTACTTAAAGTATTGGCTACGCTATCTTTTACTGAGAACAAAGGTACAACTTGGTTAAACACTTTGTTAGTTGTACTATCACCAGGAGTTACTTGGGTAATTAAACCTGCGTACGATCCGGCAAAACTTCTTGGTGGATTTAGAGGAGCAGTTCTACCACTAATTAAATCACTTGCCAAGTAGCAAGGTAAAGTAGCAATTGATAAATACTTACCAATATCTACAACTGAACCAAAACTATCAGTCAATATAGTACCGTCTGGATAACCTGAATCTGTTGCATAGAAACCAGCAACTCTTTCTGTAGTACCAGCCATAAAGCGGTTACCTTTCAATCCACTACCGTTTTCTACGATTGTCCCGTAGATATCTTTTGTAGGTAGACTACCTAACCAACGTTTTACTGCAAGAGTACTTGTTGATTTAGGAGGAACTGCTCCAATTGTTGCATGGATAAAATCAGAAGTGGTTGAGTTTGTATAAGCCCAAGTAGCTAAACGGTGAGCAAAGTCAACTTCGTTATATGCTTCTTCTATGATTGGACGACCATTGTCATCAATCTGTGCTAACAGCGGATCTGTAGTAGCTGGACCAGGAATTGCCGGAGAGTAAAGGAATTTAACATCCGACCACTCATAAACAAAACCTTCATCACCTTCAGTACGTTTTAAGTAAGTTAGGCGGTCTGCTGTGTCATCATCACCAGCAGCAATGTTTCTGCAGTTAAACAAGTCACGAACAGTAACTGTTGATGCACGAACATTCTCTAAGTCTTCAAAAGCACTGTCATACAATTCGTAAAGAGTATTTAAGTCTGCACTTAGCGAGTTTTTACCTGCTTCAAATACTACATCACTTTCACTTAATTCTTGAGGAGTTAGTGGCTTAGTATAAGTCCAGCTTACTACATCATCTACTGCTAGAGGTGAACTTACTGTAAAACCAGTAGTATCCCCACCATTTACTACTGGAGTAACGGTTAGTAAAGTAGTAATTGGACCAACTGTTTTACTTACAACTAAGTTAGCAGTAGCAGTAGCAACAGGAGTTTCTAATGTGAACGAAGTAGTAGAACTGTTAGTTACAGTAAACACTTCAGTAATGCTATGTAGTAAATTCTCAGAAACTTCTGACAGAACTACTGGGCTTGTTACTGTACCTACACGGTAAGGTGTAAAGTTTTCATCAAAGCCTTCAACAATAACGTCTCTGGTGTTAATTTGACTTCCAGGTACATTACTGAATACAATCTTACCTGTACTTAGTTTAGTAACAATAACACAAGATTTGCTAGCATCATTTGGACGAGGACCTACATATACTGCTAAGTCTTGACCTGCGCCAATAACTTCTGCAGTTGTAGAAATTTCACTGTATTCACCAAAAATATTCTTTAGAATTCCAGCACCACCACCTATACGATATAACGCGATTGTTGCGTTTTCACCGCTACCGGCTAAAACATCTTTAGCAAGTTGTATAATAGGTGAGCGTTCTCCATACAAAGCTGTAGCAATTTTAAAGTCACGAGCTAGGTAAAGAGTGTTAGACGGGCCAGAAAATGCACGATCAATCACAACACTAATATTTTGTGGTAGTACAGTCTTATTTAATAAATTTTGATCTGTAATTTCGGTATTAATACCTACACGATTTGTTTCCATTGTATTTCCTTTATTTAAAATGTCAATGTTATATTTTTTAATTGTTCTAAATCTGTCTCATATGCAACATGTGTATAACACGCATAGAAAGTAGCTTTAGTAAACAATCTTTTTTGATCATACTCACCTAAGAATTCTAATCCATCGGTTTTAATATGTCTGTAATGCTTTATATATTTTTTAAGAACACTTGCGTGTGTTATTAAAATACTTTCTATTAATTTAACTAACTTAACACAAGTTTCACTAGATCTAGAAAAACATCTGATTTCTATTTCATGTTGTTGTGGTAAGTGATAAGTATCTACTACGTTACCAGATTCTGATTGGTAAGCTTGTTTTTTAAACTGTGGTCCATAATGTGTAAAATTACCTTCTCTACTAGTTGAAGTGAACGGTTCACTGTTTAGTACATGGTAGGTAACTACGTTATGTAAATTATAACTTGTGTCTGGAAATGCTTTAATAAAAGCAAATTTTCCTATGTCTTGGAATTCATTTGAGTAATCTAGTAAGTCTAAGTCTGAGAATAAAGCTCTAAGAACTCTGTAAAAATCTTCGATGTCTATATTAGATTTTTCAATACCAAGTAACGAATCTTGTTTAAATATACTTTCTAATTGTTCATCAGACATAATTTTAATCCCATAAAATTGATAAATTATAATCTGATTTTTTATCAGATCCACGCATCAATGTATTTCTATACACAAAGTATCTTTCTTTTATTTTTATAGGTACATCTATTTTACCATCATCTGTTATTCTAATTAGATGTACTCTATCTTCTCTTTTAATGTCGACACTAGAGTCTGTAAATAACATTTTAATATTATTATTGTCACCAGTCTTGCTGGCGCGGCCAGCAGAGATCATGTGGTAGCCTTCTTGTATGTACTCATCACTTAAGTAACCATCTCCAAAACAATAAGGACATGTTAAGCTACCTTCTGACAAACCATTCTCAAGTGTACACTTACATTTAATTATATAGTCTCTACTATCTCTTCTTACTTTTTTATGAATAAAAGGTATTTTAATAGGAGTACAATCTTTATCTGTAAAGAGTAGATCATACATTTCCTTCTGTATATCCAGCTCTGGATTCTGGAACATAGTCTCTCCTTACGGTAAAATTACCTATTTTAAACTGCTTATTATTATATAAAGCTTTAGAACTTGCATACGCATCTGTTATATTAGGAGTCATTCCAGATAACCACCATAATCTACTACCTGAGTAGGTAGAAGTTATATTTAGAGAACCTTTAGCAAAGTATCTTGGTAGAACTTTCTCACTCTCTAACTCTTTAATAAAACCAGTAAAGTACTCTAGACACTCTTTAGTATCTTTTAATAATCTGTCTACAACTAGTGAGTCAGTTTTTTTAGAAGTTGAGACTTCAAAATCGCCTAACTTCTTAGCTCTGCTAATTGTACCTACATAGTCTAATTTCATTTTCTTAGTTAGTTCGTAAGTAGATAAACAAATTGTATACTCTCTTCTAAGAGCAAACAAATCTTCTTCAGCTAGTATATTAAACATTTCTAACTTTTTTGTTTCAGTTAGAACTTTAATTGAGTTGTTAAATATAATTTGTCTAACAAATATTGATTTATTCTCTTCAAATTCTTCAAAAGGATTTACAACATCCGCTTCCATACAGTAAAAAGGATACAATAGTAATTGACTATTTGCCTTAATTGTTTGTGTAGAGTTTATTAGTGGTATTGTAATGTTTAATTCAATATTCATAAATATTGTACCTCTAATAATAGCTTATTTTTTATTTTGTTAAAATCTGTATCAAAGTATTTTAACGCTAGAGCTACACTCCCTTGACTACTTATTGTTGTATTAACATCTAAGTCGTTAAGCGTGTAACTTAAACTATCTACAAAATTTTGATCTGCTTCTGCAGATAATCTTTCTTGATTAGTTAAGAGTCTTATCCTGTAATTTAAATTACTTTTGCAAGTAATTTGATCTAGTGTAACACTATCATTACTTATATTTTTAATGTAAATTAAACAGCTATTTTTATTCTTATCAACTAACAGAGAATCTTCAATGAACCTACTAGAAGTCATTGGACCGTAATTTCCGTACATACTTCTTAAGAATATTAGCATTCTTTTACCATCCTGATAAATCAATAAACATAGTGTCTACTTGAGCTTCTAATAATTCTTCTGGAGTATAGAATAAATCTATAATTATAGCGTTTTCAAAATCATCCCAAGTTACTTTTAATATGTATTTTAAAGAATCATCAAATAATTTTAGGTTATTCAATAAGTAGTTATTAAATGCATACTTATTTACTACTGTTATATTTTCTATATCTATTTGTTCTTTTGTTATTGTATCTGGTAAGCTAATAAGTATAGTATTTAAACTCAAATATTCTAGTGTGTAAGTAATAGGTAAGTTAGGAGATATTGGAGTGTTATAAAAATCTAGTATAGCTTGATTACTTACCTTAGTAGACGCTTCTTCAACTTCCATAGGAAGTATGTCAGAGTTTCCACAGGTATCTATTAAATAACTAAGAGAATCTTGTAAAGCTGTTTCTCTTCTATTTACTACTATGTTAAAAGTTTCATCTTTTATATACACTGGACTTTCAAAACAAATTTCAATATTCTTAAATACTAACTTATTATCTTTCTTTAAATCTAGACTAATTTGCTTAGCACTAATAGGCTGATAATTAACTACTGTCTCAATTTTTACAAGACTTTGATTTTTTAATAATCTAGTAGTTTCTAGTATCTTAATTTCAATATTCGATATATCTGTATCTATGTCATCTAAAGATTTAACAGTTACTGTTGACAAACTCTTACTAACTAACTTACCTACTTCTAAATAGGGTTTGCTTATATTTTTATCTATATACAGTAAGTAAGTAGATAATAAATCTAAAGGTTGTTTAGGTGTAATATTAATTAAATAGCTATCTGGTACGACATCTGGTTCTAAAATCTTACTAAAAGCTAGATCAACTTTATCAAAATCTCTTTTAATTAAACTTAAATTATAATTAAAAGGGTTACCCAAATTCACTAAAGAGTCTTTTCTTGTGACTTCAAACAAGTGTATGGTATTTTGTAAATCATTGTCTTCTATATTAGTATCAGATTTTAATTTAATACTTTGTGTTATAGGAAAGGATTTTAATTCTTTTTCTGTATTAATTAATACTATATTCATATAACACCTTATTTATTATTCTTCGCTAGGTTTTTCTGTAGTAGCTGGAGCAGCTTTTTTCTGACGAGCTTGTTTCGGTGCAGGAGTAACAACAGCAGGAGCTTCTTCACTAGCTTCAACACTCTTTACTTCTTCTGTAGTAACTGGTTTTTCTTCTTCAGAACTTGTAACTGATACTTCCTTTACAGCAGATTCTTTAGAGGCATCAATAATACTTTGTATTGCTAATTTATCTTCTTCACTTACTATAACTGTACCACCAGAAATACCTCTCATAAGACCTTGAGCAATATTAGCAGGAATGCTAGATACCTCTAAAGATACTTTTGGAAAGCTTTTTCTAGAAAGTTTAATATCACCACAAAAAAAGAAAGCCGATTTGTTTCCAATTCTTAATGTAATCATTTATTTATCCTTTTATTTTTCTTGTAAAAAGCCCTTTAACAATATAAAGGGCTTTTACTGTAAAGTTGTTAACTATTAATCAGTTAGATCGTTGATAACAACTTGTGGATTTAGCATGATTTCGTTAGCAACTAATGGAATATTCTTAGCAACAAGAATACCTAAACCACCGTCAATAACATCGATACTGTAAGCTTCTTTGATACGAACTGCAGTGATCTCACGGCTCATTTCTTCCCATGAATCTACGGTTAGAGGAGCTTGTACGTTTAGAACACCTGACGATTCTGTATCAATCATGATGATACTTGTAGTTTGATTTACACGGTCAAATGGTACTAAGTGCGAAGTAATAACAGTCATTCCTGAGAGTGGGCTGTAACTTGGCAATCTATTGAAACCAGTAGTAGTTAGTGCAATTTCATCTTCTGACAAACGTTGTGCTTTACCAGTAGCAGTACGTTGTTGGTTTCTCCATGTATCAATTGTACCATTCTTATAAGAATTAATAGGATTTAATTTACTATTAATAAACTCACGTGGGTTATACATGTTGTAACCAGCGTTACGTAAAATAGGATCTTTCTGGAAGATCGGGAATGCTAGTGGATGAACTAGGATTACGTTTGGATTGTATCCATTAGATAAGCCTTCGCAATACATGTCAAACAAATCTTCTTGAGTAATAGCACCGTTCTTAACACCGAAAATGTCACGACCGTTACATCTACCTTTCAACGAATCACCAGGACCACCGTCATTATCAAAAACAACAACACCTTGGCTGTCAAACAATTGAAAAATTGCTTTTTCTTTGTTACGTGCTAACGCTTTAGCAGCTTCAGTAATGTGTAATGTAATAACATCCCACTGAGATTGTTGAATTTGCTCACGAGTAATTTTAACAACATATCCGTGTTGTTCAAATTGAGCTTTAATCATAGAAGTTGAACCAACTGCTAGACTGAATTCTGGGTATTCAGCACCTTCAGCACGATAGCTCGAAGGAACGTTACCAGCACCAATCCATTTGTATGCTACAGAGTTACCGATAACATCGTTAAAACGCATAGTTTTAATTAGACGTTGGCCAACCATTTGCATTTCAACTGCACTTTGTACAATTTCCGTATAGATGCGGGTAAGCATCTGAGGAGCATCTGCAGTATTGATAGCATCACTGATACTGAACTGCACATCAGCTTCTGCGTCATAACCAGCAGAAAGTACTAATTTTTTTAGATCTTCAAATTTCATTTATTTATCCTTGTTTTAAATTATAATTAGTTATTAACGGAAATGTAGACCGAATTCTACAACTGCGTAACCATTTGATTGAATTAGATAACTACCTTTACCACCATTTTCAGAGTTTGGAATCTGGTTCATAGCAGTTGCAGTAGCTGCATTAGGAGCTACAACTTTATCTAGGAAGTTATGATTTGTAACTTCAGCATCAGTAGCAGAATCTCTAAATATAGTTACACCAGTAACCTGACCAATAACAGCAGCTAGATTAGCTGATCCAAAACCATGCTTAGCACAAGGTACAAAGTTTGATTCACGATCATAAGTAATGAAAGTACCATGAGCAAATTCAGTAGGCTGTGCTACAAGAGCCGCAACACCAACTTGAGGTGCAGTACGGATAGTTGCCAAGTCTTTAACTACTGCGTACTGTTGATGGTAATCACACATGAAGCCAATGTTTGGTTGACGGTTGAAGTTTGTATAATTTAGTCTAGTTGGATTTTGGTTGTTTCCGCCAGCGTGTGCAAATACTTCTCCCATTGTAACACCACAATAGAACGATACTTCGTTATCTAATACTGTGCCAGTGAAGAATGATTTTACAACTGGTTCGTTAGCAACTACCAACTCGCCTTTAAAGTTTCTAATTTTCTTTTGAACGTCTATTGATGTGTAACGTACTAGAGCCTGAGTATCAGCAGCCGCAACACTTGTAGCCAACGCAGCAGCGTAAGCTTCAGCTTCAAAACGTAGACCAGCAGGTACAATTGCACCCTTAGAATCAAATGCTACAATTTTACCACTAGCAATAACGATATCAACAAATTTTTCTTCATTGTAACGTAGTAATGGTAGATAAGGAGCTACACGGAACGTACCAGCAGGTGCTATACCATCAGAGAAACCATGTGATGGAGTATGTTGTAGTGGAATTTCATAGCCAGTACGGTTTTGTGTGTTGTTTGCAAAACTATCATAAGTTGCCATATTTTAATATCCTCGATATCACTTAATTTTATGTTTATTTTTTAATGTATCTGCAAATTGTTTTGCTACTTTGAAACCATGAGTATTCACGATTTTTTTGTATTCTTTTGCAAACTGTGTTTGTGTTAAAACAGCACTATCTTCTAAAGCTAAGCTAGTAACTAAAGTATTAACTAAATTAATTGAATCTTCAATTTCAATTTCTTCTGGAGTTTTTTCTTTGTTATCCATTATTTCAGTAGCTTCGATTTTATTAACGACGCTTAGATCAGGAGTAGCTTCTTTTTTTGAATCTTCGATAGTAGTCTCTGGAGTTGCTGGAGGTTCTACAGCAGCAGGCTTAGTAGATACGCTATCTAGCAGTGCAACAGCAGTCTTAATTTCTGCTACAGATTTATCTGCAAGTTGTTCTAATAGTTTAGCTTTTTTATCAGCATCTTCAATTTTACTTGAAACTTCATTCAGTATAGCATCTTTTAATTCTGATGTCAACTGTGCAACCAATGTGTTTTTGTTTTTCAAGTCAGCGCGCAATGCAACTAATTCTTTTTGTGCTAAAGTACTTGACTTAGCATCTTGTAACCCAACAACACTTGTCTGTAGTTCTTCTAACTTTGCAGTAAGAGTACTAATAGCTGTTAAAACTTCAGTATTATCTATTTTAGCAACTTCTTTGACTTCTGGCTCTGCTTCTTCTTTAGCTAAAACTTCTGCAGTAAGTTCTTCAAAAGTAATTTCACCAAGAACATCTTTCTTAGCTTCTTCAACTTTAGCAACTAAAAATTCTTTATCTTCCGAATCTTCTAGTTCAGTAAGAATAGTTTGTGCAATATAGATAGCTTGCTTTGTATTAAGAGCAAGTAATTTTTCTTCTGTAAATAGATAGTCAGAATCTTGTTCGCTATCTTTTAAAGCTAAAGTTTTATTAATATTTAGACTAGTATATAGTTCTTCAACATTACTTAGCTTATCTTTAATTTCTTGTAACGTAAGTTTCATAGATGTTCCTTGTTGTGTTTGTGTAATATCAGTTATATCTAAATGGGAAGCAATAAGCTCATCTTCTAGTAAGTAAGTTTTTGTTGCAGAATCTGCAGGATAGTCTTCAAAAGATACATGGTCTAGTAAAGCTGCGTCGACAATTGTAAAAGCCTTTCTTCTATTATAAGTTTTTCCTGGCTCATGAGAACAAGTCCCAGCATGTTTTGCACAAATACTACAGTATGCACTAGTACTATCACCTGCAATAGATACATGACCTACAGCATTATCTTTTAATTCCTTTATTTTATTTACATCAAAAATACTACCTTCAATAAAAAGAGCACCTAAACCTAAAGTTTGTCGTGATTTATAAGTAGTAGATGTAAGGTATGTATTAACAGCATCAACAAGATCTAAAGGAGTCTTAGCAGACTCAATAGCATTTAAATATTGATTACCATTTTCTACGGTTTGGGTATAATATGCTTTTTTAATAGGCCCTACAGACTTATTATAGTGTCTTCTTTGAAGATTTTTTGCATATGGATTAACTAAAGTTTCTGCGCCTTGTCTCAAGGATTTAGGGGTATAAAAAACATTGTTACCGTTTATTATACCTGAATGTGAAGACTCAATCTTAACATTCAAACTAGATATATCTTTATCTACGCTATCTCTTATGTCTAAAAGCTTTTCTTTGTTAATCTTAATTTTAATTAAGTCATTTAATAACAAATTTTATTCCTCTGTACTATTATTAATTAAATTATCAATTGCAAGGCTTATTAGAGAATCTTGTAAAATTCTAATTGAATAGGATTCTCCTAAATTATTCTTAATAGCTAAAGTTTGCTCATAGATATTATCTAGTATATCACAGTTAATATCTAATAGCAACATTTCCGTCTTGACAAAATTATCTAATACTTCTAGATCATCTACTTTACATTTGTAAGATAAGGTAGGATAAGCAATATCAGGATCAACTATACTGTCTTTAATTTTTCTTCCGGCAGAACTATTACTTTTAAGAACATTTGCACTCTTTCCGGGAGTAGCCTTTGTTGTTGGACCATCTATTTTAGGAAGAGGCTGTATGTCTTTCTTAGTCATGTTTGTTATATGCTGCATAGCAAACTCTTGAGTAATTAAACCACCTTGAAAAAGATTTAAGTAATGTGTTTCTACTTTAATTTTTAAATCTAAATCATTCTCAGAGAATACTAATCTTACCTGTTCTTTTTTAGGTATTACTAACTTACCTATATAATAATTAGACTCTAATAGTAACTCATTAAGAATGTGATTAGTTATAAAATTAGATATAGTTCTCTGATAAGCTCTAATATCATCTTTTAGTCCTTGTGAGATAATACCAGCAGAACCTCCAGGAGTATTAGTACCTATACCTAAGTCGACAGAAGAACATTGTAGTCCTGCTAAAACTCTTTGTTGAAAATGTGTTAAATAACTTTCTAAACGAAGTGCTTGCGACTCAGACCCTTTTAAATCGATACTAACTCTGTGTGGAGTTGCAACTCCACCATACTCAAACATGTTATCTATGATCGCTGAATATACATCTACTTCTGATGTTCCATCCGCTAATGTTCTTGCAGGTGCATCTTTTTCACCAACTTTAACATGGATAAAAGGTGATGCATTTCTATAGATCATTGTTTCAGCACATTGCTCAATATTCCTAAGAGTATACAAATCATCTTTTACTGGTTCTAAAGGAGGAGTACCTATTGTTATACCAGAACGTTTATTATGGTATATATGTATTATAT
>Ga0114982_1000347_pt1 | contig 24990 bp, 23 predicted proteins | sample Shrwel_input2_FT_FD_87183 | JGI IMG/M metagenome (GOLD analysis project Ga0114982, IMG submission 87183) | Subsurface microbial communities from deep shales in Ohio, USA - Utica-3 well 1 S input2 FT | ecosystem: Environmental > Aquatic > Deep subsurface > Shale gas/oil reservoir > Produced... | reverse complement strand
GTATTATATGTGACATCGGTCACCAGACTTACTCTGTGGCTAGCGATATTGCAGCTAAAATTTATAATCTTAATTTTGCTTTGATCAAAAAACCCATTGAAATTCTCGCACTTCCTCTGCATCCAGAGCCCACCAGCTATGGAATGACTAAAAATTACTACAAAACACATCTCGACATTTCAATCAGTATCAATAAATTACTCAATAAACAATTGCCATTACCTGTTAGTTCGGGCAATCCACATGATGTTCCAGGAGATTGGTTCAAGGGGCCTTTTTAATGATGAATACCCTTATCACTGGTATTAATAGTTATATAGGTAACCACCTGGCAATCAATTTACAGGGGCAACACTGTTTGTCTGGCACCTATCGTATTAATCCTCCGCAACAAGAACTTATAAATACAAAATTATATAAGGTGGATTTCAGCGATAACTTAAGTATTGACAATTGGTTAGCACAAACTGACTTTACTAAAATTGACAATTTAATATTTATTCATGGTACTTTGGTACCTGTCGGTAAATTGAGTGACGTCGATTTTGAAAGTTGGCATACAGCCTATACAGTCAATTATTTGTCAATTATAAAAACCTTGAATCATGCTTTGAAATATTTAAAGCCAGGTGCAAAAATTGTTTCATTGGCGGGCGGCGGAGTGAATAGTGCACCAACAAACTTTCACGCTTATACCAGTGCCAAAGTTGCGCTGATAAAAATGACGGAGCTGCTTGCTGCCGAATATCCAGAGCATATTTTTATAAACATTGGTCCTGGTTGGGTCGATACACCTATTCATCAACAGACGCTTGATTCAGCTGAAAAGGCACCTGCTGCTTATGCTGAAACTGAAAGACGTTATAGAGAAAATGATTTTGTGCCGCTCGATGATGTCACGCAGACTTTGGTCCACTTATTGCAAAATGCTGATCAACGTTATAGCGGTCGAAATTTTAGCGTAGCAAACGGTGAATTATTTAAACAAGACATCGAAATACTACTTAGAGAACATGATAATTTCAAATTACGAAGATACATGAAGGCCACTATATGAAAGTCACAGATTTTATTGCTAACTATATTGCAAGCCTTCATATTGAACATGTCTTCGTATTGCAGGGCGGTGCTGCACTACATTTAATTGACTCAGTAGAAAAACATCCTTTATTGACTGCAATCCCGATGCAGCACGAACAAGCCTGCGCAATGGCAGCAGATGCTTATGCAAAAAGTAACCATAAACTAGGTGTTACCATGGTTACTTCTGGCCCAGGTGCAACAAACTTACTGACTGGTATTGCGAGTTCTTTTTTTGATTCTGTACCAAGCCTACATATTACCGGAAATGTGGCTTCATTCCGTCAGTCAGATAATTTGGGAGTGCGGCAATATGGATTTCAGGAAACTGACATTGTATCCATGGCTAAGCCGATAACAAAGTTTTCGGTCAGACTTGAAAAAGCCGAAGATATTATCACAATCCTCCCCAAAGCTATTCGAATTGCTCTCGAAGGAAGGATGGGGCCTGTTTTAATTGATATTCCTGACAATTTTCAGAGGGTAGAACTAGATACAATTATAGATTTCAATACATTAAATGAACAAATATTCCCCTGTAATTTTGAGTCTGACAATTTTGACTTAACTGCCGAATTTATTCATTTATTTGCTAGAAGCATAAAACCTATTTTTGTTTTTGGCTCGGGTATTTTACACTCCGGTGGCGCACAACGAGCGGTCGATGCTGCGACTCATTTTGGCATTCCATTTTTAACGACTTGGCCTGTCAAGGGAATATGTAACTATGATGAACCATTAAATTTAGGTAATTTTGGCACTCACTCATTTCGTGGCAATAATTTTGTTATACAGAATGCTGATTTAATCATTAGTTTGGGTTGTAGGCTTGATTCTAGGGCTACAGCAAAACTTGACACCTTTGCCACTAAAGCATCTATTGCTATTGTTGATATTGATTTGGCTGAGTTAAATAAGTTTGAAAGCTTTGGTAGAAGAATTGATTTTAAATTTAATGTCAATTGCTTGAAATTTTTGGAAGCCCTTAATGAAATTGACGCTTCATTTATAAAGTCAAGTAAGATAAAACCTTGGTTAGCATATATTAATTTTATCAGAAACAAATATAACTTTATCCCGAACTATAACTTTGATTGTATAAATCCATATTTGGCAGCCAAATACTTGACTAAGCATTCAAACAGAAAAGAAATATACTGCATAGATACAGGCACTTGCCTGCCATTGACACTTGTATATGGAGAAGAAAAACAAGGCGATAAATTTCTATCCTCATACAACAATACCCCTATGGGGTATGCACTGCCAGCAGCTATTGGCGCAGCACTGAGTAGCAAAAAACATGTTTATTGCATTTCAGGTGATGGTGGATTGCAAATGAATATTCAGGAGCTCTCCACGCTATATAAATTGCAACTTCCAGTGACTATTATAGTATTTAACAATTCCGGTCATTGTATGATTAAGCAAACCCAGGATGATTGGCTTGATTCAAATTATGCAGCCGCGGATAACAACCATGGATTACCTGACATAAACTTTTCTGAAGTATCAACCGCATACGGGATAAAATCATTCAGGGTATATACAAACAATGATTTCGAAAAAACATTAGAGCAGCTTAACAAGAGTGAGCCTGCCCTCATCGAGTTAATTATTTCGTCTGATTTTAGGTATGAACCCATAATTAAATATGGAAACCCTCTTGAAATGATGAGTCCAGCTATTGAACATGGCAAAGACGATCATCCTAATTAATAGGAATAAAAATGAAAAACGACCTTCTTGAGTACTTCACTGAAATAAGCAGAAATATTAGTGCGCATATAAAAACAGAAAACAGATACATTAGTCTCTCTGAAAAACTGAGTAATTCCATTAAAAATACATACGATGGTCAGCCTTCCCCTACTTTTCATATTGGTGAGAATTTATCATTCAAGCTTCCATTTCATAACATGGGCAACATCAACACAACCCATCTGTTCGGTATTGACGAAGTTATAATATTAACATTTTACTATTTAGCAAGAAATCGATATAAGAATATCCTCGATTTAGGGGCAAATATTGGGCTTCATTCAATTGTTCTGAACTTATTAGGTTACAATGTTCATTGTTATGAAGCAGACCCCGAAACATTCTCTGTTTTGCAAAATAATCTACATTTGAATGACTGTAAGAATGTTACGGCCATTAATTCGGCAGCCGCAAATTTTGATGGTGTAGCAGAGTTCACTCGCGTTTGTGGCAATTTAACAGGCAGCCATTTAACTGGTGCAAAAAAGCATCCGTACGGCGAATTGGAAAAGTTTTCTGTCAATGTGGTAGACATTGGCAAAATCGTACATCAGTTTGATCTTGTGAAAATAGATATCGAAGGGCTGGAGGCGGATGTTTTATGCTCAGTGCCAACAGCGATTGCAAACAATATCGACTTTATGCTCGAAATTAATGGCATTGAAAACGCAAAAAGAATCTTCGACTATACAAAAAATGCTGGCCTCGATATTTTTTTACAAAAAAATGGCTGGAATAAAGTCTCAACATTCGATGAACTGCCACTCAGTCACAAAGATGGCAGTGTGTTTATCTCAGCAAAACCACCACTTTGGTCATTTTTATGAATTTACCTCAAACATTCAAAGCGTCTGTGCTGGTCGAATTGAATCAACCTTTACAGACAATGGAATTGTGTATGCCAAAACCAGCCAAAGGGCAGGTTCTGGTAAAAATAAGGATGGCCGGGATTTGTCGCAGTCAATTGATGGAAGCAACAGGGCAGCGTGGAAAAGATAAATACTTACCGCATTTGCTTGGTCATGAAGGTGTTGCTGAAGTCGTTGCTGTTGGGGAAGGGATCACAAAAGTAAAAGTTAACCAACGTGTTATTTTAGGCTGGCTAAAAGGCAACGGCTTAGATTCAGGTGGGACGACCTTGCTGAGCAAAGATGGAACTGTAATTAACTCTGGGCCTGTTACAACTTTCTCAGAATACTCTATTGTATCTGAAAATCGCCTGACAATATGTCCTGAGCATATCTCTGATACCTTAGCCGTCCTGCTTGGTTGCGCGTTACCAACCGGCGCAGGCATGGTACTCAATCAAATTAAACCCGAAAAATCGGCTACTATCGTTCTGATAGGCGCGGGTGGTATCGGTCTCAGTGCATTAATGATGTTGCAACATTTTCAGCCGAAGAATATTGTTGTGATTGATTTAGAGCAATCTAAACTCGATTTGGCAAAAAAAATTGGTGCACATGAAGTATATTTATATTCGACTGAAGGAAAAAAATTACTGGCGGAAAACCACCCAGCTGGTTTTGACTATGCTATCGAAAGTGCAGGATCATGTGAGACAATAGAGTTTGCTTTTAGTCTTATTCATAACAAGGGAAAGTGTTTCTTCGCTTCACACCCTGCGAATGGAGAAAAGATTCATCTGAATCCTCATGAATTGATTTGTGGTAAACAAATTTTTGGCACCTGGGGTGGGAATAGCTATCCAGACACCGACTTACCTGTTATTGCAAACATTATTCATAAATTGAATATTCAAGTAGACGAGTTCATTCAAGAGCATTACAACATAGACCAAATCAATGAAGCATTAACCGATTTAGCTGAAAGAAAAATAGTTCGGGCTTTGATTGACTTTTAGGGGCTGCAGATCAATGACCAAAGTAGTTTTTGTTCAAGGTAATTTTGATATTCTCCATTCAGGTCATATAAGATTACTTAAGTTTGCGAAAGAATGTGGAGATAAATTAATTGTTGCCGTGAATAAAGACAGAATCATGGAGCGTGAGAGTTTAATCGGCGAAAAAGAAAGACTAGAGCTAATACTCTCTATTGACTATGTAGATGAAGCATTTCTAACACTACTTTCCCCGGTAGACAATATACGAAGTATCCAGCCATCTGTTGTCGTTAAAGGCCGTGAATTTGAATCTAGAGATAATCCAGAATTAAAAGAATTACTTCATTACGGTGGTACTTTAATATTTGGTTCTGGAGAGTTTGAATCAAATTCGGAACATTTATTGCGAAGAAAAAACTTTCATGATTCAAGCTTCGACTTTAACGATGCACGGATGTATGCACGACGGCATAAAATTGATAACAAAATTATATCAAACATTTTCAAATCATTCAGCAGTATAAAAGTTGCAGTTATTGGTGAGGTAATCGTAGACGAATATGTACAAGGAAGCGCAGTTGGCCTGTCACAAGAAGATCCGACGATAGTAATGGTGCCGAACAGAGTCGATAAATATTTAGGTGGTGCCGCAATCACGGCTGGACATGTCAAATCATTAGGTGCAAGTAGAGTCGACCTTTTTTCAGTGCTTGGTGATGATGACCAAGTCAATTACGTGAAGTCAAAGATTGCCGACTACAAGGTAAACTCTTACTTTTATTTAGACTCAAGTCGCCCTACTCCACTAAAAACCAGATTCAGGGCAGGCAGCAAGACATTACTCAGGGTAAACCAAGTCCGTCAGCATAAAATTTCGAAAGAGTTTCAAGATAAACTATATGCTGACTTATGCAGTGAAATTAACAATTATAATTTGGTAATTTTTTCAGATTTTAATTATGGCTTATTGCCACAAGACTTGGTCGATCGTATAACGCAACTTTGTCTTCAGCATAACATCATGATTGTTGCTGATAGTCAAACATCGTCACAGGTTGGTGATATATCACGGTTCAATGCCGTTGATCTGATGTCTCCGACAGAAAAAGAAGCAAGGGTTGCGCTTAATAATATTGATGATGGTCTGGTCATTCTAGCGCAAAAACTAACGGAAAAAAGTAGACCGAAAAATTTGGTTGTGACATTAGCTGAAGAAGGAATTTTTATCCATAAACCAGATGCTGACTTTAGCAATTGGCAAAATGACAGGTTATCTGCAATTAATATTAATGCTGTTGATCCTGCAGGCGCTGGGGATTGTTTTCTAGCAACTAGCTCGATGGTGCTTTGTTCAGGTGGCGATATATGGCTAGCAAGTTTTATTGCATCTTTTGCATCGGCTTGCCAGGTTGGTATTATTGGCAATAACCCATTAGAGCAATCTACGGTTGAAAATCTAATCAATGAAGCCTTCAAATAAAATGAAAGCAATTTTACTTGCTGCTGGCTTTGGCAGCAGACTGGCACCGTTAACGGATAGCATCCCTAAGTGTTTGGTGCCAATCAATGGAAAACCATTGTTAGGCATATGGATTGATAAACTTATTGCACTGGGTGTCACTGAGATTTTGATTAACACACACTATCTATCAAGCCAGGTATTTACCTATGTTCAATCTCATCCGTATAAGGAATATATTACGTTAATTCATGAAACAAATCTGTTAGGAACAGCCGGAACTTTAGTCTCAAATCAAGACTTTTGGAAAGATGACACTTGTTTCGTGATTCACGCAGATAATTATTGTGGCAGTGATTTATCAGAGATGGTTAAGGCACATAATTCAAGGTCGTCGCAAGCTTTAGCAACACTGCTATTATTTGAGACTCAACAGCCTGAGAGTTGCGGTATTGTGCGGTTAGATCCGCATAACTTTATTTGCGAATTTTATGAAAAACAGCCGGCACTGTATGGAAATCTAGCCAGCGGCGCCTTGTTTATTTTCTCTCCGGCTGTCTACGCTCGTTTTTTTTCAACTCTGAAATTAAACACATTTTATGAATTAAGCATCGACATTATTCCTAAAATGCGCGGACAGATACAAGGCTGGAAAGTCGATTCATTTTATCTGGATATTGGAACACCTGCTAATTATGAACTGGCACAGTCTTTATGACTGTACCAGGATCAGTTTAACCAGCTATCAACACTTATCTGACTAATCCCGCTTCACATTTTTTATTCCAGCTTAAACGGAAATCATTTTTCATTTCTGTTAAATAACCAATCCAAAGCTGCATAAACTTATGAAAGTAATTCATGGTCAGCTCCTCATTTTCAAATCGGTATAATAAAGTGATAATTGGACAATGGTAGTAAGACATACTACCTTTGAGCATATGGAATAAATGTGTGTGAGCGGTACTATCATGAGCATAAAGATAGGCCGATTGCCGCTTTAGTATTTTTGATGCTTCCACCCTGGTTGACGCTTTTTCAGACGATATATCAATGATGTGTTGACACATGTCTTCAAAAAATGAAATTTGTAGCATACTTTGATCGAAGTTTATAAATCCTGATTTAAAATAATCACTTTTTATTTGTTCTACAACTTCAGCCTTATTGTAAATAGGCTTCTGATCCAACACCATATCTTCTGATAGTGGATAAGCGCCTTCAATTTTTGCGCCATGACCTACATTGTAGATGTACTTATTTTTCACGCCAGAGATCAGTGCTTCCAGTTGTTTTTTTGAAATATACAACAAATCAGTGGTTTTTACATCGAGCCCGAGGTTACCTTCAGCAGTTCGATTTGAACCATTGGTCAGTGCAGTTCCATAACGATTTTTTGGATCATAGTAGATACTGAATTTAGAATGAGTTTTTTTATCAACGCTACCGTTATTAATACCGATTAGATAAATGTCACTGAAACCAAATTGAAGCGCGTAAGAAACAGCCAAATTAGATACCATTGGACCACAGTATGGCATGGACGGCATTAAATAGTTATGTTGGACAAAAGACTGGAATTGAACGAATGTAGTCGCAGCTTCTGGTCCTTTCAATGCGACACCACACCACTTATACAGATCTAGTGCATCAGGATACATCACGTCTACTGTTAACAAATTCAGTTCTGCATAAACATTCGTCGGTAAGGTATCAATCAAAACATCATAGGTCGATTTTGTTCTTTCAACTAAAACATGAAAATCAGGTGTAATACCCATTTTCAATAAAGAATTCAAAGCTGTACCAGCAGCAATAATAATTGCTGAGTCTTTATTCCTCAAAAGTAACTCATAAGACTCATCCAAGGATGGCCCATTGCCAACAACAAAAACAGGGATGTTTGCATACTTTTTAGCTAATGAGTGATTTTGAATGTAAAATGAACATTTATTCTCAATATGATGAATAACATGAGATAAACCAGTAATTGCGTCGTTATAAAAACCAAAACCAAGTTGAAACTCAATATATCTGTCAAAGAAAGTTTCTATTAATTCATTGACCTCTACCGAAGGATAATGTTGGTAGCAAAAACAACGGACAAAAGAAAAGACTCCAACAGTATTGGAAATGGTCGTCAAAAAACGAAAAAAATCTTGATAGCTAACCCCAACTTGAATAAAGAGTGATTGCCCTGCACTATTTATTTTTTCAATCATTCGCGCCCAATCAGTACAAAACAAACTGGCATAAAATAATTCAAAATCTGGTTCACAAACAAAAACATAGTCAAAACTATGTTTACTTAATAATTCTGTTAGATGATATCCAAGACCTACTCCAAAAATCATTGCGCTTGGAAAATGTGCAGGTAACTCTGTCAGAACAGCGGCATTTTCAGCATTCAGTTTTTTTATTTCTTCGTCCAGCTTATTCATGTAACGGACATGAATTCGAGGATCATCGTCATGCGCACCGAAGCCATAATTAGTAAGACTGTAGTAACCACTCTTCACATTTTTTTCAATTTGCTCATGAACAGTCTCCATGGGATTATCACCATACAAGGGCACATTGGCATTTCTGGGTACATAGTTGCCATGACCACTGGGCGTCACATGAATTCTAAAATCTGAGGAAGGTATATGCGCTAGAATGGCTTTGGCTATTTCAGGATAAAATTGCTCAAATGCTGAGATATTGTCGCTAAATCTAAGGCTGGCTTGTTCGGCAAACTTTTGCTCTAATTTCTGATGTTCAGAATATTTAGCGACCGCTAATTCAGCATCCTGAATCAGCTTTTCAAATTCATTCATTCGTCTTTCACTTAGTCAAATATCGTCTTGATACTTTATTAGAGCCTAGCTGGGTTATAGCTGCAACTTGATTTTGAATTTCTTTTTGTTTGATTTGCAGAGAGCGTAAAGCATGATTCATTCGCAGCGCGAAGTCATTTACTTCATCTTTGGTGTAATGCTGATAAATCCCTGAAGAAAAAAACAGGTCTAATTCACTGGCTAGCATAGAAAAAATCTGCCCGGCTTTTTCAATTTCACCTGAGATAGCCAGCTGGACTATCTCATCCAATAAATTATCTAAAAAAAGCAGTCTATCCGACATTTGCAGTAACATTTCTGGCTGCTTCAGCCTCTAATTGAGCTTGCAGTGGAATTTCATCCCAAGCGGATTTAATCTCCCGGAATAAACGCGCGACTTCATCGATGGCATCTGCATTCTGTTTTTCTACGGCAGCATCGATTAAACGCTCTAACATATACGTATATAAAGCATACAAATTCTGAGTTAAATCAGGTGCTAAACTCTCATCCAGCGTAGAACGCAAAGCATTAAGGATGGCAGAGGCCTTAGATAGCGCCCGACCTTTCACTTCATAATCCTGCCGTTGCAGTGCACCTTTTGCCAGAGCAAGGCTATCAAGTACCCCACCCATCAACATTTGCACAACCTGATAAGGCGAGGCATCAGCTAATTGTGTTTTAGTAGCTTCTTTTTGATAAAATTTTAATTTTGCACTACTCATGATCAACCCCTGATGATATTAAGATCTTTTAAAGCCTGGTAAATTACTTAACTGAGATTGCAAGGCAGTACCTGAACTTTGCATTTTGGCGATTAGTGTATCAAGCCCAGCATATTGAGCCCGTAATCTGGTTTCCAACTGCTTCATGCGGTAGTCATGCTTTTCTCGCTCAGTTTCTAAACTTTTCAATGAGTTACTAATCTTATCTTGACGGTATTTGAAGGCACCGTTCGCTTCAAGATTATTATCCAGTACCTTTTGCATGCCCTTGGCAAAACCATCTTCTGATGCGAATACCTTGCCAAAATCAGCAAAAGAATCAGACATTGCCTGGCCTACACTTTTGACCAAGGTCGACTTTTCCAAGGTACCATCTTTTTTCAGCGTTAAACCCAAATCAAAAATAGTGCTAAATTTATCAGTTCCGCTGACTTGCTTGCCGAGACTGTTCGTTAGTTGATCTTTAACGTTGCGCATGGTTGAGTCGCCATACAGACCACCACCAATTTTTGTATTTTCTTTGATTGACGCAGCAACGTTGTTATAGGCTTTGATAAACTCATCCAGCATTTTTTCGACGCCAGCCGTATCATAAGCAATATCCAGGCGGGCTTTTTCACCAGTCGCCCCGACTTTCAGCACATTAATGGTGATATCCTGAATCGCATTGGTGAACTGATTTGATTTACTCTTAATTTCGACACCATCAACTTTGATGATGGCATCCTTGGCAATATCTTCAGGCGCAATGGTCAAGCCGGCAGAACCACCGCCAGATGCAACAGTCGACACTTTATTTAAATCAGCATTATCATTGGTAATACTAATATCGTTTGATTCACCTGTAACACCTGATGTCACCACTAACTTGGCTTCACTGCCGGTGTTGATGATGTTAACTGAAATGCCAAAATTTTTCTGTGAGGTATTAATTGCCTGACGGATCTGCTCCAGGGTTGAACCAGCCGCAACATCGACTTCAAATGATTTATCGGCACCAGCTTTAATGGTTAATTTACCGGCAGTTGCATTGACCACATCAGAAGGCGTGGTAAAAATACCACTAGACATAGCACGACTACTCTTGGCAAGTTGCGTCACTTCAACATTAAAATTACCTGGTGTAGACTTGGCATTGGAAGTAACCGAAATCAAATCACCTGTGGTCGGTTGTTTGACGGTGGCTGTTCTTTTGGTGAAATTGGCCATGTCACCTAATTTTTTCACCACATCATTTAATGCAGATAAAGCAGATTTAACTGAGCCAAGTGAAGATAATTCAACATCAAGCCTAGATTTAGTCTGAGCAAACTTTTTCAGTTTAGGCTGATCTTCAGCGTTTAATGTTGAGTTAATGATATCTTCAAGTGGAAGACCAGAGCCTACACCGGCTGAAGTAATACCTGCCATAATATGGTCCTCGCTGGACTAAATTTCTGTATTAAACAATGCACCCGACTTATTCAGATTATCGGCCATTTCGCTGAAAGCTTTAGCAAGTTTATCTAACTCTCTGGACGGGATCTCACGAATTAACTCTTTACTCTCTTTATCAATGACCTTAATAATAGGTGGATCGTTCAGATCATCAAATTCAAATACTAAATTTGTATTAATAATAGGGATAAACTGGTTAATAGACTCCAGTGATTTCTGGATAGCTTCCGTGTTGAGCTGATTATCCTTCGGCTCTTTTTCTTCCTCGGCCACTTTTTCATCTTCAACTTTAACCTGCATTGGATTTTCCAGCACAGTTTTTGTTTCTGCTTTTACAACCTTAGCATCATTGAGTTTCTTCGCTGAGAACATGTCTTTAAGTTCACGCTCCAGCGCTATCGTCGGATCTAAATTCATAACCCCTCCACTTACAGTGCAGCAATGGCCAGCTTATTCAGCTGGCCATTTTAACTGTTAACCAAGTAAAGACAAGGCGACTTGTGGTCTTTGGTTAGCCTGTGACAGTATAGACGTACTTGCCTGTTGCAGAATTTGTGAACGCGTTAAAGCGGCAGTTTCTGCGGCAAAATCAGAATCCTGGATCCGGCTACGTGCAGCAGATAAGTTTTCTGCAATGTTTGCCTGGTTACGGATCGTGGACTGGAATCGGTTTTGCACCGCACCCAGCTCGGCCCGTTTTTTATCAACCACCGCAATCAATGAATCCATCCCTTTAAATACAAATTGTGCATTTGCTTGGGTTGAAACACTGATCGAACTTGCTTTAAAAACGGTTTTAAAACCTTTGTTCGTGGTCGTCGTACCTAAAACGGTAGAGATGTTATTGCCGCTAGCAGACAAAGTTTTGCCGGTAACAACAGAAGCAACACCTGCAATACCAGACAAAGTAAAACCTTTATTGGCAGAAATTGAGTTGGTAGCCGCAGTTGAGCCAACGCTTTTCATACTAAAGCCGATGACTTGAGCGGCATCAGCACCAACCTGGAACTCTGCTTTATAACTACCATTCAGTAAATTCTGGCCACCGAAAGTAGTATCTGCTGCCACCCGGTTCACTTCTTTCATCAGTGAACGAATTTCGTCCTGGATCGCTTTACGGTCTTCACCAACGTTTGAACCGTTTGACGCTTGTTGTGCCAGAGTCCTGACCCGTTGGAACATTGACGTAATTTCGTCCAGTGCACCCTCTGCAGTTTGCGCCAGAGAAATACCGTCATTGGCGTTACGGATACCCTGATTCAAACCGTTGATTTGACCAGACAGACGGTTTGAAATTTGCAAACCAGCCGAGTCGTCAGCGGCACTGTTGATCCGTAAACCGGATGACAGGCGTTTAAAAGAGGTGTCCAGTGAGTTACCACTGTTTACTAATTGACGTTGAGCATTTAACGAGCTCACGTTGGTATTGACTGCTAAAGCCATATAGCCTCCGATTATCTAAGTGATGTCTGTTTAACAGGTTACCCCTAACCGTCAAACCGACATTGTTGTCATTTAAAAACAATAAACATAGTTTTTAAATTAAGGTTGCTACTGATACAGCTCCCCTTATTCAGGTTTTCGGCAGCCAGCTAAAAAGCTTTAGGATTTTTTTTCATTTTTTTGCAGATTTTTTTAAAGCGGAGAAAATAGGATAAGGATATGGTTTTACAGGGTAAAAAAAACGCTCTTAACATTACCCCATGTTAAGAGCGTTGGCCTCCGCTAAATGCGATTGTGGGTCAGCTCAACTTAACCTTGTAACAGACTTAATGCCGCCTGTGGTCTTTGGTTTGCCTGCGCCAGGATAGTTGAAGACGCCTGTTGCAAAATTTGTGACCGCGTCAATGCTGCAGTTTCAGAGGCAAAGTCCGCATCTTTGATCCGTGATTTTGCAGCTGATAAGTTTTCAGAAATATTCGCTTGGTTACGGATAGTCGACTGGAAACGGTTTTGTACCGCACCAAGCTCAGCTCGTTTTTTATCTACCACTGCGATTAAAGAGTCCATCCCTTTAAACACAAACTGCGCGTTTGCTTGGGTCGATACACTGATAGAGCTGGCTTTATAAACAGTGGCAAAACCTTTATTGGTGGTTGTGGTCCCTAACACCGTCGAAATGTTGTTACCACTAGCTGATAAGGTTTTGCCATTTACGGTAGAAGCAACACCCGCAATACCGGATAAAGTAAAACCACCTTTAGCAGAAATTGAGTTCCCCGCAGCAGTACCACCGACAGTTTTCATACTAAACCCGATGACTTGCGCCGCATCAGCCCCAACCTGGAAATTCGCTTTATAAGTACCGTTCAGTAGGTTCTGACCACCAAAGGTTGTATCCGCAGCAACCCGATTCACTTCTTTCATCAGTGAACGAATTTCATCCTGTATAGCTAAACGGTCAGTACCAACAATTGAACCGTTTGATGCTTGTTGTGCCAGAGTTCTGACCCGTTGGAACATCGAAGTAATTTCCTCCAACGCACCTTCAGCAGTTTGTGCCAGAGAAATACCATCGTTGGCGTTACGGTTACCTTGATTTAAACCCTGGATTTGTGAATCCAAACGGTCAGAAATTTGTAAACCAGCAGCATCATCGGCAGCGCTGTTGATGCGTAAACCAGAAGACAAGCGTTTGAAGGAAGTATCCAGACTTAAACCTGAATTTACTAACTGACGTTGAGCGTTTAACGAGCTGATGTTGCTGTTTACATATAAGGCCATGATGGTGTCTCCTGGTAGCTTAAACCGTTTAACAAACTGTTTTGTTTGTATTTTTGCCTGATACTTATTTATCGGGTGAGCTAGCGGAAACTTTAGATATTTTTGCTGATTTTTTAGCGGTAGATTTTAAGGCTTGCATTCTCAATGTTGGCACAGGATTTGCTTTAATATTGGTGTAGTCAAGAAATTGGCTGCACAGATAAAAGCTATATAGCCTCCGCTTATTGCATTTATCATTATGTTCCGGTGGATGTTACCCCCAATGTTTCACCGGTTCAGCAAAAAATTAAAAAGCCAATGCCTGATGCATTGGCTTTTTTTCATCCTGACAACTGACTTCAACGAATGTAATCAAACAAACTCGTGCTGGTGACTTTAGTAAAAGTCCCCTGCACTGTCTGTAAAATAGTTTCCTGCTTTGTCAGCTCGGTTAAACCCTCGTATAAGTCAATCTCATAGATGTCAGCGCGATATTGCGTATTGGCAATTTTTAAATCCGCGGTGCTACCTGACACGCTGGTGAGCAGGTTTTGTCGACCACCGATCGAAGAAATGGTATCACCAACTCTGGCTGCTGCTCTCTCCATCTGGTTGGTGGCATCGAGTAATTTGTCTTGTAGCGCATCGCCCGCCAAAGCATCTTTTTCCACTGCATTAATAATATCTGTCAGAGTATTGAGAATATTCTTTTTCTCCGGTGCTTTCAGGCTGAAATCGACTGCCCCCGGAAACGTACCTTTACTTTCAATACTCAAGCCCTGAAAATTAACCGGCTGACCAGGTAACGCTGTACCAGTCACAGCTGGTGTTAGTGCAGCACCGCTCTGTAACCTGATTTCATATTGGTCAGGTGCAGTAAAATTAACACGGTAATCATTGTTCGCCGGCGTCACAGCGTCATATTTTTGCCGATAAAAGTCATCAAAAGCGGACTGGTTCAGCATGCTGATTTTGGCCGAACTGATACCACCGCCAACCGACAGATTATTGGTTTTATAACGTCCATCGACATTTTCAAATACGTTTTTACCGCTATCATTACTCGGAATAGTGACAGATGACGATATTTGCAGATACTTCTGCCCTTCATCACCGCCAAAATCATAATAGCCTGTCGATGGATTCAAGGTATAGGTTTGATTCTGCTCCTTAAAACCGGAAAAAATAAAACCACCATTTGAATCTTTCTGGTTCATCAAATCATAAATTTCTGACCTGAGATTCGTCAGCTCTTTTGCCACCGCCAGCCGCTCAGTCTGGGCATATGAACCATTGCCAAGCGAGACGGTTAAAGTTCTGGCTCTGGTAATAGAGCCCTGAATACTACTTAGTACTGTTTCCTCGACCGACAAGCCATTTTTCAGAATATTACTGTTGGTCTGAAATTGAGTGGCAGTTTCAATTTGCTGCTCCAGCGCGGACACCCTGGCTGCCCCTGATGGATCATCCGCTGGCGTCAGAATTCGGGTCTGAGAATTCAGTTTATTGCTGGCAGTCTGCATTTTGTCCTGCGCTTTAATCAGCGCCGTCAGATTAATGTCATATTTCTGATTAAATGAAAGTCGCATCATTACCTCGCTGCTGACAGCAGAGTGTCAAAAATGGTTTGTGACGTTGAAATAATTTTTGCCGCTGCGGCATAACTTTGCTGAAAGCGGATTAAATTTGCCGCTTCTTCATCCAGGTTGACGCCAGAGCTGGATTCATACCAGGTAGTCGACTGGGCTAACAACGACTTGGAAGACTCTGCAGCAACCCGGCTCTGACTGGTTTTTTCACCAATAAACCCAATCATCGATCCATAAGATTCATTCATCGTCAGACTATTATCGGCGGTAGGTGAAGAAACTGCATTTTTTCTAACCAGCTCTTGTCCCTGCAAGGCCGCCAAAGCTAGTCCATTGCGGTTATCTTTATAGCCTGCCGTGTTAAATTGCAGAGTAAAGCTATCGCCATTTTTCGGGATACCGGTCAGTGAAAAATCAAAACCATAATTGCCAAGACCAGCAGAGCTCATTAAGTTTTTGTACTGACCACTTGCCATTGCTGCAGTGGTGCCAATCACAGTATTGCTGCTGTCACGGATTTCAAACTGATTGCCATTGATAAAAGTGACCGTCAATGGCGCACCGGTGATACCGGTTCCGGCTGCATTAAACTGTGAGCTGGTCGGATCGGTATCCGACACTTTGATATCGCCAAAACGGGCATTGCCCTGGTTGGCAATGGTATATTCGCCTTTGACCGGTGATGCCAATGCCACATCTTCCGGTCTGGTCGTCGCCAGCGCAATATTTTGTGCCGCCTTACCAAGGGGTTTTAATTCAAAACTATCATTATTGGCAAAGGCACCACCGCTGCTGTCCATGTTGATGCGATAGCCATAAACCACATTACCGGCGGCATTAATTGGCTGCGTGATACCTGAGCCGCTGATGACTTTGCCTTCATTATCCAATGCTTCCACAGTCATCTGATTGGGCGTCGTGAACGTTACTTTTAAGTTGTTCGGCGGAATATTTTTACCTTCACCTGGTTCCACCGTTAACCGGACCTGACCAAGACCGGTATTTTTCGCCATCGGCATGCCATTGGTACTACCGAGCACAAATAAATCTTTGCCAATCTGGCTGTTAGCATCCATCCCGAGCCGATTTTGCGTGTTAAAGGCATCGCCAATCGCAAAGGCTAACTGACCAAGCTTGTTTTGCATCGGTTCGAGCATACTGGTGCGAAAATCCAATAACCCACCAATTTTGCCACCAAGCACACTGCTATCGATGGTATCTGTCACCGCAGGTTTAAAATCGAGCTCCAGCTTGACAATTTTCCGGTTCAGATCCGGATCGCCAGCAGTACTAAGGGCATTAAATTTGCCGTCCTGTAATACCAGCGACTGGCCTGATGATAAGAACACCAACTTTTCACCATTCGGCGAATCCAGTGTATTGACTTCCATCAGCTCACTGAGCTTACGAATGGCTTCATCCCGTTTGTCGAGTAAGTCGAGCGGTGGTGGTGTGGATGGACCTTTGCCATAACCGGTGATTTCTTTATTCAGACTGGCAATAGCACTGGAAATGGTATTGGCTTCGGAAACAAAAATATCCAGTTGTTGATTGATATAACTGCCTTGCTCCAGCACCAGACTGGATAAAGTATTAAATTTATTCACTAAGGTCTGGCCTGCACCGAGAAATAACTGTCTGGCGGAATTATTGGCCGGATCATTGTTGGCGGTTTGCAGTTGCTTAAACAGGTCAGACATACCGTTAGAAATACTGTTAGCAGTATTAGAAAACAAGGAGTCGACCCGGCTGGCTTCAGCCAGATACTGTTCAGCGTAAGATAAATTGGAGGTATCTCGTCTGAGTTGTTTTAAGGTAAATTCGTTGACTAACCGGTCTGTAACCCCACGCCCCACGCCAAGACCAAGAATAGCGGAATCATATTCAGTACTTTGTCTGGCATAGCCTTTGGTATTGAGGTTGGCGATGTTGTTAGAAGTGGTATTGAGCAGACCATTGCTGGCCAGCACTCCAGAAACACCAATCGTCAGTAAATTATCAGCCATCTGCTTGCCTCTTCAGCCCAAGTGTACCAGGGCGACGCAGCCTGGTTTCATTGTTGAATTTAATTACCTAGCAAGTTCCGCACCTGTTTGAACGCTTTGCCTTCTAACACAGACAAAATTTTCTCGGCATAGTTCGGATCTGTGGCGTAGCCGGCAGCTTGCAATTGCCGGAAATAACTTTTTGCATCCGCGGCGGCATCCAGCGCGGCTTGATATCTGGGATTTTGCTGGATCAGGCTGACATAGTCCTGCATGCTTTGTTCCGGGCTGTCATAAGCACGAAAACGGGCTTTTTCTTTCTGGGCAATACCCTGACGATATTCCAGCGTATCGACCACGGCCACATCGCCCTGCCAGTTGCCATGCGCTTTAATGCCAAACAAATTATGACTGTCAGCCCCGCTACTGGTTTTGAACATCCGTTGACCCCAGCCGGTTTCCAGCGCTGCTTGCGCAATCAGCGCCAGTGGTTCCAACCCCAGTTGCCGGGCAGCTTTGGTGGCGGCAGGTAACAGCCGTTGAATAAATGCACTGGGTTCATCGCCGGGCGCCGCCAGCTCCACAGCCGCGGCAGCGTTACTGCCGGCAGTTGTATTCACGGCAGTTGCGCCCGAAAGGTCCAGTGGCGCCGAAGTTGAAAATCCGGCCTTGGGTAAAGCTGTCATTTGCCTGGCAGCAAACACTTCCACTTCTGCCCCTAACTGCCGCACACTGAGCGGCTGCTCTGGCGATACGGCTGACAGCTCAGTGGCAGGCAAAACTGCCGTCAGTTGTTGCTGCCTGAGTAATTCAACTCTGGCTTGCACTGCAGGGGCAATAACCTGCTCCGGCGCTAACTGAAAACTGACTGGCTTTTTCTTCGGCATAGCAAACACCGGCTGTTCATGCGGCATGGCTAAATCACGCTGTTGCACCGCATCAAAACGGGACGGCAAACTGACGGTACTGGCGGCTTTGGTCTTACTCAGCTCAGGTTTGAGTTGCTGCACCATTAAATCGGCCAAACCCAGCGCGCCATTTTTTGACAGCTCGGCCGAAAGCTGATTGTCATGCATATCGCGGAAAAAGTCGGTCGCGTTGCTTTTAAGCGGATTATCTTCTTCAAAGGCTTTATTTGCATTACGCATGCTGCTTAGCAGCATGCCCATAAACACAGATTCAAATTGTTGAGCTGCTTGCTTGATGGCGCCGGCTTCATCGGTTTTGACCTGCGAGCGCAATTGCTGCAGGCTCGACAGATCATGATAAGACACTTTGACATCAGGCGTGCTCATGTTAAATCACCACCAGTTCACCGTGAATGGCACCGGCTTCTTTTAATGCCTCTAAAATCGCCATCAGATCGCCAGGTGCCGCCCCCACCGCATTGACAGTACTGACCAATTCATCGAGCGTGGTGCCTGGGTCAAATTTAAACATCCTCGAACGGTCTGGTCTGACATCAATAATGGTATTAGGGACCACCACAGTTTCACCGCCAGCCAACGCATTTGGCTGACTGACTGTTGGGTTTTCGGCAATAGTCACTGTCATGCCGCCATGGGTAATGGCCGCAGGAAATAACCGCACATCTTTACCGATAACAATAGTGCCGGTTCTGGAGTTGATAATAATTTTGGCACTGTCGGAAGCGGGTTCAAACATCAGGTTTTCCAGCGTGGATAAGTACGACACCCGTTGCGCCACATCTCTGGGCGCCCGCACTTGCACGGAACGGTTATCCAGGGTCCGGGCCGTATCATCGCCGATAAATTTATTGATGGCTGCAGCCAGATTTTTCGCCGTGGTAAAGTCACCGCGATTGAGGTTAAAGGTAATGTAATCGCCCTGGGCAAAAGGTGATACCACTTCGCGCTCCACTGTGGCCCCATTCGGGATCCGCCCCACGGTTGGCGTATTGACGACCACTTTGGAGCCATCCGCACCTTCAGCCCCTAAGCCACTAACAATCAGACTGCCTTGCCCTACGGCATAGACCTGACCATCCAGCCCTTTGAGGAAAGTCTGCAATAAAGTACCACCACGCAGACTTTTCGAACTGCCGACTGAAGACACGGTAATATCTATCGCTTGGCCAGGCTTGGCAAAAGCCGGTAATTCAGCATGCACCGCCACCGCAGCGACGTTTTTAATTTGTGACTTCATTCCGGCGGGTAAATTGATGCCAAAATTCGTCAGCATGGTTTTAAAACTCTGCTCGGTAAATGGACTTTGCTCGCCGGTACCCGGCAAACCAACCACCAGGCCATAACCGACCAGTTGGTTTGAGCGTACGCCTTCGACGGTGGCGACATCTTTGATCCGGGCCGCCTGCAGCGGCTGGATGAGTAACAATAGCGCCAACAGCCAACCAATCCGGGATTTCAGCACTGCGTTCATCTTCATTACCTCAGTTATCCAGCGCTTAGAATGGCCACAGCACAGTGGAGAAAAACCTGGTCAGCCAGCCTGGTCCCTGGCCGCCATGCGTCGCACCTGTACCGCTGTATTCAATTCTGGCATTGGCAATTTTAGTCGATTCCACCGTATTGCCAGCGCCAATGTCTTCCGGGCGGATCACACCGGTCAACCGGATATATTCTTTACCGGTATTCAGGGTTAGCCATTTTTCACCGCGGATCACTAAGTTACCGTTCGCCATCACCCGTAATACGTTGACAGAGATATCACCGGACAAACTATTGCTCTGGTCAGCTTTGGAATCGCCTTTAAAATCGCTACTGGAATTCATCCCCAGTTGCAACGCATTGCCCAGCACACTGACATTCCGGCCATCCAATCCCACCATCGGCTGAATATTATTGCTGCTGTCTTTGCCAAATTCGGTTTTGGCCTTTTTCGAAGCCTGGGTATTTTCTCTGAGCACCACAGTAATGATATCGCCAGCGCGACGGGCTTTGTTATCCGAATACAAGCCATTCGACAGCCCCTGCGCAAATAAAGAACCGGTCTGTAACACAGGTTTAGATTCAGGTTCAGGCGGCAAAGGAGCAAATTCCGGGTCATCCGGGATGGCTTCCGGCACATAACTGGCGCAGCCAGACATTAGCAATAAGGCAAACATGGCAATGATAATACGCATCACAAACTCCTGATTACAGTTGTTGGATCGCGAAGCTCAGCATCTGATCGACCGCTGAAATCACTTTCGAGTTCATCTCATACACGCGCTGACTTTCAATCAGCCCGACCAATTCCTCCGTCACATTGACGTTGGAGGCTTCTAACGCGCCCTGCACTATGATGCCAATCCCTTCCAGCCCCGGCACACCTTGCACCGGATCACCGCTGGCACCGGTCTGACGGAATAAATTCTGCCCTACGGGCTCCAGACCCGCCGGATTGATAAAATTGGTCACCACCAATTGCCCTAACACCGCATTCTCAGGTTGACCTGGCAATTTGACGGATACTTCACCGTCCTGCGAAATATTAATCTCAATGGCATCAGGCGGCACCGTAATGGTCGGCTGGATTTGGTAACCAGCACCTGAGGTCACCAGATTGCCTTCGGCATCCGTGGTGAACTGACCATTGCGGGTGTAAGAAATACTGCCATCAGGCATCAAGACTTCAAAAAAGCCATGGCCTTGGATCATCACATCCAAGGCATTGTCGGTGGTCATATGATTACCCTGACCAAAGTTTTTCTGGGTCGCCACCACTTTGGTACCAGCACCGATCATCAGGCCATTCGGCAGTTCAGAGTTTTGTGAAGAACGACCACCCGGCTGATTAATGTTTTGGTACAACAGGTCTTCAAACACCGCCCGGCTTTTTTTGTAACCGACGGTACTGGCATTGGCCAGGTTATTGGAAATCACCGAAATATCACGCTGCTTGGCGTCTAAGCCGGTTTTGCTGATCCAAAGTGCTGGATGCATACTGTCCTCCTGAGCTCAAGGCTCTAGATAATGCGTAAAACCTGATTGTGCTGCCGATCCATATCTTCAGCGGTTTTCATCATTTTGACCTGCAACTCAAATTGCCGTTGCAGGCTGATTAAATACGTCATTTCACCGACGGCATTGACATTACTGCCTTCCACAGCACCACTGAGTAGATTCACTGTGGCGTCGGTTTCGGCAACCTGACCATCTTTACGCCGAAACAAACCGTCATTGCCTTTGACCATATCGCGATTTTCCGGCTTGACCAGTTTAATGCGGGCGACTTCAGCAATAGCGGTAGCCGGTGCACCTTGTGGCAAGGCCTGAATACCGCCATCTTGGGCGATATCAATTTTTGCCAAAGGCACGGGCAGTTGCACCGGACCATCTTCACTCATCACGGCCAGACCGGACGCCGTTTGCAACTGGCCGGTTTCCGTCAATTTCAAACTGCCAGCCCGGGTATAAGCTTCATTGCCGTTGGCATCTTGTACTGCGATCCAGCCGTCGCCCTGAATCGCCACGTCCAGCTCGTTTTCAGTAATTTTTAATTCACCGGCGTCAAAATTCTGACTAGGGGTTTCAGTCATGGCAAACACCCGGCTTGGCAGGCCATCACCAAACGCCTGCATCGACCTTGCTTGCTCTAAATCTGCTTTAAAACCATTGGTATTGGCGTTGGCTAGATTGTTTGAACGCACGGCAAGCGCGTTCATATTCTCTTTGGCACCGCTCATGGCGATATAAAGTAAGTGGTCCATCTCAGGCTCCGTCTGGCCGGTGGTCAATTAACACTGGTTGATACTGACATTAAGCAAAGATAGTGCCAGATACTAAAGTCGAGTTTGGAAGAAGAATTAAGCCAATGAATTTTATGATTAAAAAAATGAGTGAATTGATAAAAAGAGCAGGATGGCAATAAGTTGCCGGAGTGACGGCGGACGTTATGACGGGCTAAGGTCGGTATCAATGAATAGCAATATCATTTAACCTGAACTCGGGTTAGCAAGTGCCGACGACAAGCTGGCATTGCGTTGCCAGTTGACGGAATCCTTAATAATTTGGCATAAAAAAACCGCCGCAGCGGTTTTTTATGCCAAACCCTGTTATCGGATCTGCAGCACGGTTTGTTGCAAGGTGCTGTTCACTTCCAGTGCCCTGGAGTTGGCCTGGAAGTTTCGTTGTGCTGCAATCAAATCAACCAGTTCATTGGTCAGATTGACGTTAGATTGCTCCAGCGCTGAGGAGTTGATGCTGCCATAAGTACCGGTATTGGCTTCACCTGCCAATGGATCACCAGATCTAAGGCTAGCTTTCCAACTGGTATTACCGACTTGGGTTAAACCTTGTGGATTAGCAAACTTTACCATGGTGATCTGCGACAAATAAGTTTGGTTACCATTACTATAACTGGCCATCACCCGGCCAGCGGCATCAATATCGATACCGGTCAACCGGCCAACCGTGGTCCCATCCTGACTCAGTGAACCAACTTCAAATTTTGAAGCGTATTGGGTTGGTAACTTGGTATTTGATTCATCACGGAACAACACAGTAACAGGCGAAATAAAAGTCGCACCATTTTTCAAATAGGGCAACGTCGGGTCATTTAAACCTGTACCTGCGCCAGCTGGTAATTGTAGGTTTGGCAAAGTACCAATAGGTTTACCCGAAGAATCGAAATCGAGTTTTGCGCCTGCAGGCAATTGAAATACATGCCCCACACCTGCAGTTACAGCACCTGTGGTGGTAGGCGGTGTTGCATTGTTATTGTCTAGCTGACCATAGACTAGCCAATCATTGTCAGTGGCGGCACCGGTTTTGCGGAAATATAATGTTAAGATATGTGGTTCACCCAAACTATCATAGATGGTGGTTGAGGTGCTGGAGTTGAACGTGGCTTTATCAGTCGGATTAAAAACTGCAGTGGGAACAACGACCCGGGAATCTAAATTCATTGTCATGTACACATTGCTGGTAGAACGAGGTGCCCCAGCGGTGCTTGGAATTTGAATAGGTTGGGTCGTACTCAGACTAACAGACGTTGTTGAACCTGAAGTTGGATCAACCGCGTAACCCTGCAAATAATTGCCGTTGTTATCAACAATAAAATTTTCTTTACTCAGTTTAAAGGCTCCAGCCCGGGTAAAACTCATATCCCGGGCGGCTAAATCTGGCGTCATGGCAAAAAAACCATCACCGGAAATGGCGATATCCAGCGAGTTGTTAGTGAATTTCAGTGAACCTTGCGAGAATTGTTGAGCAATCATCGAGGTGGAAGCACCATCACCCACCTTGGTCCGGCTGGAGGTAAAAATTGAACCGGCGTAAACATCGGCAAATTCAGCTCTTGATTCCTTAAAGCCGCTGGTATTGACGTTGGCGATGTTATTCGCAGTGCTGTCTAAATCTTTTTGGGCGGCAGCCAAACCGCTTAACGCAATATTAAAACTCATTGTTCACCTCGTAATCAGCCATTAGCTTGCTGCAATTTCTTTCACATCTGCCATTTTTTTGGCGCCGATGCCGTATAAATTTAGTGTCATATCCGCTGTTGATTTACCCAATGTGACACTGGCAACAGGGACATAAGTTGAAGTGGCCAGACTTTCAGTTTTACCTGCGACAGACACATCGACCGTCATCTTGTACAAACCTTTGGCCATCACTTCGCCGTTATTATTTTTACCATCCCAGACAAAATCATATTTGCCAGCTACCGGGTTTTCGACTGGCTCATTTCTGATCAGCTCACCCGCCTGGTTATAAATTTTCACACTCAGAGTAGTGGCATTCTTAGGAATTTCTGTCGACCCATAAGCCTTGTTGGTGCCATCAAAAGCCAGTTTGTCGGAATCGACCAAGACGGTGCGACCGACCAGGCTAGAGGCTTGCAATGCCTGATTCGAATTCATATTGGCGGCAAAATCTTTAAAATTGGTATTGAGCGAACCAATGCCGTCGGCCATGGTGAAATTGGTCATCTGTGCAATCATCTGATCGTTTTCAACCGGTTTGGTCGGGTCCTGAAACGCCAACTGCTGCGTTAATAAGGCAAAGAAGTCGGACTGCGTTAGCGCTCCGGATTTCTGGGCATCGGTTTTAGTGACTTCGTCTTTTTTCTTTAGACTGTCGAGATAACTGTTATCCGCTGCTTTATTAATTGTGGTCATGCTCTACCTCCTTAACGCTGACCTAACGTCAGTGTGCGACTTAACATTTGTTTGGCAGCATCCGCCACCTGCACATTGGCGTCGTAAGAACGACTGGCAGAAATCATGTTGGCCATTTCTTCCATCACATTGACATTCGGCTTGTAAATAAAGCCTTTTTCATCCGCTAACGGATGGCTAGGGTTATATTCGGTATTAAGCGGCGCATCGCTTTCTACAATGCCCAACACTTTGACGCCAGATCCCTGCTGATCGCCCAGCGCTTTGTCCATCTCAGCGGCAAACACCGGATGACGGCCGCGGTAAGTTTGATCGATACTGCTGCTGACACTATTGGCATTGGCAATATTACTGGCGGTGGTATTCAAACGCAGTGCCTGCGCAGTTAAACCAGAACCAGCGATGTCAAAAACCCGATATAAGCTCATTGTTACTGACCTCCGCCCAAGGCTTTTCTCAGGCCACTGATTTTGCCATTTAAGAAATTCAGCGCAGCCTGATACTC
>Ga0114982_1000344_pt1 | contig 25059 bp, 25 predicted proteins | sample Shrwel_input2_FT_FD_87183 | JGI IMG/M metagenome (GOLD analysis project Ga0114982, IMG submission 87183) | Subsurface microbial communities from deep shales in Ohio, USA - Utica-3 well 1 S input2 FT | ecosystem: Environmental > Aquatic > Deep subsurface > Shale gas/oil reservoir > Produced... | reverse complement strand
GGAAGCGTAACAACTTTAAATACAGAAACTTTGCTAGTTGAGGATAATCAAATTACCCTTAATAGCAATGTAACTGGAGTTCCTGCAGCAAATGCAGGTCTTGAAGTTGAGCGTGGTGATTCAACTAATGCTTCTTTAATTTGGAATGAATCATCTGATAAATGGTCAGCTGGACTTCTTGGTAGCGAAACTGCTATCTCTCTTGAAGGTCACGTCCATGCAACATCTGATATAACTGGATTACAGGAGTATGTTGAAGATACAGTTGGCACAATGCTAACAGACTCTTCAACAGTTGATTTCACATATTCAGATAATTCTGGAAGTGCTGGAACATTCACTGCTGGTATCATTACAGCTTCAACAAGCTATTTGACAACTGGTAGTGGTCTTGCTGTTGATATTTCTTCTGTAGAGTCAAAGTTAATAACTGATGGATTCCCAAAGAAATATGCAGCTAATAACACATCGCTAACATCAACTAGTGGAGTATGTACCTGGACTGTAACACACAGCCTTGCAACTAAGGATGTAACAGTTCAAGTATATGAAGTTGCTGCTGATTATAATCAGGTAGAAGTAGATGTACAACATACATCAACATCTGCTATAACTATTAAAATTAATAGTGCAACAACAATTGCTGCTGACACATATCGTGTTGTAGTAATTGGATAAAGTATAATATAATGTGGGGGGCTAGATTAAACCCTAGCCCCTCATATTTAGAAGGAAAAAATGGCAAAGAAATTTTTAAGTAGTTTAAAGATAGTTAATCTACCTTCAGATCCTGTAAGTGGATCCGAAGGAGAACTATACTTTAATACTTCAGCATCCGTTGCAAAGATTTACCAAGCAGGAGCTGGTCAGTCCTTGGTGCAGGTGGTGGCGGTGGTGGAACTACTGTTAGTACGACAGAACCAGAATCTCCAGAAATCGGGGATTCTTGGTATAAAAATGATACTGGTGAATTTTATGTATATGATGGAACTTATTGGGTAGAAGTAAATGGTGTTATAGCATCTGAATCCTTTAAAACAATTTCAGTATCTGGTCAATCAGATGTGGTAGCCGATTCAAATACGGATACATTAACTTTGGTTGCAGGTACAAACGTCACCATAGAAACAAATGCTACAAATGATTCTATTACAATCAATGCTGATTCTAAGTCAACTAGTTCTGTTTATTTAGTTAGAAATAATACTGGATCAACAATATTAAAGGGAACTTTGGTTTCTGCTTCAGGAGCAGAGCCTAGTGGAAGAATAGACGTAGAGCCTTTTGCAGCAGTTGGTGGAATTAACTCAGAACTAACTGTTATGGGTATGGCTACTGCAAATATTTCTAACGGTGTTAATGGAGAAGTGATAAGTTTTGGAACTTTAACTGGACTAGATACTAGAGGTAACGTTGCTAGTAGTATAGCTGTTGGCGATGAAACATGGGCTGAAGGAGATATTCTTTTTGCTCATCCAACTGTTGCTGGAAAACTTACTAAGGTAAGACCACAGCACGACCTGGCTGTTGCTTTTATTACCGTTCGTCACGCATCCACTGGACAAATTGCAGTAAGAATTGTTCCAGGAAATAATCATTTAGAATGGATGCATGATGTTTTAATTTCTAGTGTTGCAGAAGATCAAGTATTAAGATATAATGAAAGTGCTTCAGTATGGATGAATACTGCAGAAAATATTATTACTGCTAAAAATGTAAATGAATCAACTACAATTAATGCTTTTATGCCAGTGTATATTGATACTGAAACCCTTGGTCAAAATCAAATATTATTTGATGTTGCCCTTGCAACTGGATCTGTTTCTAATGCAAGAATGCCAGCTAATGCAATAACAACAGCATCTGTTGCTGGAGGAGCATTTACAAAACTTGTAACTCACGGTGTCGTAAAAGGTCTAACTATAGCTGGATGGTCTGATGGAGATGTTCTTTATGTTGCACCAGAGGGTGGATTAACAAATGTAAAACCAACTGGAAATAATTCAATCCAACCATTTGCTAGAGTATTATCAGTTGATAATGGAACTATCTATGTTCTTGGAAATTCTTTTGTGTCTTATATTGAAAACCTTCCAAATCTTGAAACAAATAAGGTATGGCTTGGAACTTCTGGTAGACCAGTACAAACTACTTTAAATACCAGTTTTATTAATGAAAATACAAATCTTTATTTTACAGATGAAAGAGCACAAGATGCTGCTGCAGACCTATTTACAAGTGGAGTTCACACTGGGGCATCTGTAGAATATAATGATTCTACTGGAAAAATTAATATTACAAATACTGGAGTTACAGCTTTATATGGAACTGCTAATGAAATAGAAGTATCTTCAAATACTGGTGGAGTTACTATTGGAATTCCAAACTCTCCAATTTTTGTTACCCCAAATATTGGCGTAGCAACAGCGACATCTATCACAGTTGGCGATGCAATAGTAAAAACTACTACTACTACATTTTCATCAACAGCAGCAACAACCATTGCTACATTTCCAGTAACTCCTGGTAATTGTATTGCCGTAGAATGTATTGTTTTGATATCAAGCACTTCAAACGGATCATATACTTCTTCAAAAGTTTTAATTACTGCAGATCCAGATTTTAATGCAGTTGCAGACATTACAGAGTATGCAGTTATTAGAAACAATGACTATGACTTGTTCCCAGTTCTTACCGCTACAATTAGTGGATCTAATGTGCTATTAAGAGCTGCCGTATCAGATGCTACTGCAACCACCGCAAAGGTTATTTCAACATCAATTCTTGGTCCTCAGGGTGCAGCATAATGTGCTATAATTTTTATGAGGGGATAGTGAACTTCATTGGCTAATATTAATTTTATTGTAAAAAACGATATTGAATTAAAGGGAAACCTTATATTTGAAGGTGCTACTGCAGATGCATTTGAAACAACCCTTACAATTACAGATCCTACCGCAGACAGGACAATTTCCTTTCCAGATGGATCAGGAACAATATCTTTAACTTCCCATAATCACACACTTAATAGTCTTTCAAATGTTGTAATTACTGGAACTCCAACAGATGGACAGGCAATTGTTTGGGATACATCTACTTCAAAATGGGTAAATGAAACAATAGCTGCAGGATCTTCTTATCCAGATCAAACTGGTAACAGTGGAAAATTTTTACAAACAAATGGAGCAAGTGTATCTTGGCAAAATGTTGACTTTACTGGATACCTAACAGAAGCTTCAGCATCTACAATATATCAACCCATTGGCTCTTATCTAACATCAGAATCTGACACTCTAGAAACAGTGACTGATCGTGGAGCAACATCTTCAAATGCTATATCAATTACAAATGCAACTGAATCAACTACCCCAACATCAGGTGCTTTAATTATATCTGGTGGCGTAGGAATTGCTAAAGATGTTTGGATTGATGGAGACCTGCATGTAAATGGAACTACAGTAACTGAAAACACTAAAACAGTATCAACTCACGACAACTTAATCTATTTAAATGCTGAACTAGATTCAATAATTACAAATGCTGTATTTTCTAGTGGATCTATCATTTATACTGCAGAAAATTTATATACTGCTGGAATGGATATTAGAATTACTGGAGTAAGTCCGTCAGCATTTAATATTTCTACTGCAGATTTATTGACAGTTGCTTCTGCAACTCCTACACAATTTGTTGTTGTAAAATCAAATCCAGGGGCATCGTATATTTCTGGTGGTACTGCTCATGCAAAAGAAGAAGTAAATCCAGACTTAGGTTTTGCAGGTGGATACTACTCAGGTGGGTATGCTCATGCAGGTTTATTTAGAGACGCATCTGATGGAATATTTAAATTCTTCCAAGGATATACCCCAGAACCAGATGAATCAGTAAATATTGATACCGATGATGCATCATTTGAATTAGCAAAGATTTCTATAAAGGGAATTACTCTTCCAAGCCCTTATTCTAGTATTGGAATTGGTTATAGTTCTGGAAATTTTTCTGGCAACAGTAATTATGCATTTGGAGATTCAACTCTTGACTCTAACACTGGAGGAGGAAATTATGGTATTGGCTGGCTGGCATTAGCAGATAATACTGGAGCAGAAAATTATGGAATTGGAAAAACTGCTCTTAGAAGCAATACTGGTAATACTAACTACGCATTTGGAGACCTTGCTGGAAGAGACAATACTGGAAGTGACAATTTATTCTTAGGTCATGAAGCTGGAACCAAAGGAACATCCGTCAACTCTGGAAACTATAATATTTATATTGGTAAAACAGACGGTCTTTCAACAAATAATAATATAGTTATTGCAGATAATGAAGGCAACCTAAGAGCACAATATCTGTCTGCAGATTCTGGATGGACATTAGGAACTATTTATTCTGCTACCTGGAATGGTAGTACAATTGACTATCAGTATGGAGGAACTGGATTAAATTTCCTTGGATCTGCTGGTCAAGTTCTTACTGTAAATGCAACAGAAGATGGAATTGAATGGGCTACACCATCAGGTGGTGGTGGTGGACCATCAACAACTACCACATCAATTACAGTAAATACTGCAGTGGTAATTGAATCATTTGCTATAGCAACATCTAGAACAGCGGAAGCAATTATTCAAATTACTCAGGGAACTGATTATTATTCATCTAAAGTTCTTTTAATTCATGATGGTACAAATGTAAAAATTACTGAGTATGCAATTTTAGAATCTACAGTGGGGGCGATTCCAGTAACAATTAGTTCTGCAATTAGTGGTTCAAATGTTGAACTTCGTGCAACTATTACAGATGCAGCAACAACAAATGCAACTGCAAAGGTAGTTATGACAGAGGTGGCAGCCTAGTGGCTAATTTAAAGGTATCACAAGGAATTTCCTCAAAAACATATGGAGATAATATATTCCCTCTAGTAGGAACAATTATGCCATATGCAGGATCAACTGCTCCAGATGGATGGCTCCTTTGTGATGGGGCAACATTTTCTAGTTCAACATATCCACAACTTTATAGTCTAATTGGGTCTACAACTTTGCCAGACTTAAGATCAAAATATCTAAAGGGTGCATCAAACATAGCAGATACCAAACAGTCTTCTGGAAATGTTGGACATACTCACAATGCATCTTATTCTGCTTCAAATTCTTCAAATAATAATAGTGCTGATGCAAGTCATACTCATAATATGAATTATAATGGGGCAAGTACAAATGACGCAAATCATAATCATTATATGGTTTTAACAGGTGCAGCAGCCTATGGATATATGACAAATGCTGGAAACTATGTTGCAGGAAATCAAGGAAATATGGTGGGAACTCATTACCATTATGCAGCATATGGAACAAATCAAAACTTTGGTACATATCATAATCATGGCATTGCTTCACAAAATAATGGAAATAATGTTAATCCATCTCACTCGCATGTATTTTCTGCAAGTTCTGCAAGTGCTTCGGTTGGAAGCAATACTGGAGAAACAATTTTGCCACCAACAATGTATTTAAATTATATAGTGAAGGCAGGATAGTATGAGTGAATTTAAAGTAGAAAATTCAATTGACGTAGAATCTTTAGTCAACCCATATTTTAATGTAGGTCAAATAATTTCAACAATTGCTACTTCTGCCCCATCTGGATGGTTGTTGTGTGATGGATCAGAGCATTCTAAGACTGGACAATATTCAAATCTATATTCAAAAATTGGAATTAGGTATGGAGAAGGAAATGGTTCTGGAGGGGTTGGAACAAGTCATTTCAAGCTACCAGATTTAAGAGGTAAACATATCATGTCATTTCAAATAGGTGCAGCAGCTTCTGGAGGATCTTCTACACATACTCATACAGTCAATACCAATGCTACAGCTGCAAATGTTGCAGTAAATCATTATCATTCTGTAGGAGGTGTCTCAGCTTTAGACACAGGAGGCGGATACTCTAATACCTATCATTCCCATTCTGGCGGAGATTCTTATGTTGGTCCAAATGGCTCAAACCCAGTAAATGCAAATAAAACTGGAACTGGTGGAAGTGGGTATGGCTCTGGTGGAGCACACGTTCATGATGGATATTCATATGGAAATACGAATGCTGATAATGGACTTCATTCGCACAATATGGTAGATGTTGGAATTAATAATCAGACTGCTGGAAATCATTCACATACTTCAATAAGTACAATATCTGGAAGTGCAAGTAGTGGAAATTATCAAATTCCATCTTATACAGTTAACTTCGTAATAAAGGTATAATAGTAGTATGTCTGAAAATTTAAAACTAGCACAAGGTCTTGATATTGGCACAAATAAAAATGCTTTTATTCCAACTGGTGCTATTTTATTTATTGGTGGAGATACTTATGATGCTACCTCTCCACTAACTACTGGAATTTGTCCGTGTGATGGACGTGAAATTAATAGAACAGACTATGCATTACTATTTAATATAATTGGAACCACCTATGGAGTTGGAAATGGATCTACAACATTTAATGTTCCAAACTTAAAAACTGCTTCAAAAATTATTGCAATGAAAAATTCAGAAACTTTAGGTACAATTGGTGGAAGTTATCAACATGGTCATACAGTAAATACTAATGCTACTGGTACAACTACAAGTGATGGATTTGATCATGGGCATAGCGCTGGTTTTGGTCTTAGTGATGGTGGATCACATTATCACTATTTAGGTGGAGCCTATATGGGCATGAACTCTGCTGCAGCACATGTTGGTCCAGGATATAAAAAAGATGGACCAAACTCTCTTGCATCAATTAATCATAACCACGCAATGTTTTTTAATGCTTTGAATATGAACTACTCTGGTGGACATACTCACGGAACAGTGTATAGTCATGGAACTTCTACTGGAACAAGTCACTCTCATAACTATACAACCTCAGGATCTGTGATTTCTGCTGATACTCTACCACCGTATGTTACTGCTTTGGCTTACATAAAGATTTAATCATTAATGATATAATAGATTGGAGGAAAAAAATGGCATATAAATCAATGATCTCAGATGATAGAGTAATTTTTATAATTGGAGATAATACAGCTTTAGAATTAACCAGCTATGACAAGGTTAAGGAGTTAGTAAATGCTTCTTCAGAGAACCTATCTTTGTTAGTAGATGAGATTAATAGCAACCTAGTTTCTTTTGCTAATGAAGAATTGTTAAAAATGACAGATGGAACTGGAAGTATCTTGCAAAAAACATCTGCATATGTTAAACTATTACAAATAGTTGGACAATATCATTTTATTGAAGAACAGAATAGACAAATAGAAGAACAACAGAGAAGAGATGCAAGTGGTATTTCAGAGGAAAGCCTCTAAGGAATTAACTATTGAGTTTATTCCATTAACTGCAGAAGCTGGTAGAATTTTTGATCCACCAGTTCCAACAGCAAAAGTAATTCCAGAATGGTATAAAAGACAAAAGTCTCAAGTTTACGAAGATTTTTCAATTGATCCAGTATCTGGAAACCCTGCAAGAACTATAAAAGCGTGTATGCCTGTTTTTGACATGCTTTCCTCTGGTTACTCAATACTTCTTCCTGCAGATATTTATGTAAAAGATAACCCAGAGTCCAGTTCCCCAGAGATGTCTTGGAGTATAGACCATATGAAACCAATTGACTATCACAACTCACTTCAGTTTAGTGAATTTAAAGTTCCAGAAGAGTACTACGAAACTGGCATAAAACTTAATAATCAATGGATTATTAAAACTCCCCCAGGATACTCTTGTATATTTTTTACACCACCTTTAAGAGAAGACCTACCATACTATTCAGTTCCAGCAATTGTTGATACAGACAAGCATTTAAATCCAATAAACTTTCCTGTATTTTTTAAAAAAGGGTGGACTGGAATTCTTGAAACAAATACTCCAATAATTCAATTCATTCCATTTAAAAGAGAGGACTGGAATCATGAAGTAATGCTTGAAAACAATCTTGATTCTGAAGTTGAATGGCAAAAAGCAAAGCGTAAGCTTTCAAATAGATATAAAACATTTTATAGAACACCAAAGGTTTGGCGATGAATAAAACAAAAGTTATTGAGTTTTGGTTAAATGGAAGACATCTGGAAAACATTGCTGAACTCCCTGCTCCAGCATCTAGCATTATTCCAAAATGGTATAAAGATATTCCAAGATTTGTATATGGTGGCAGACCAATGATTTCTGATGCAGGTCAGGTAAATGTTGGAGTAAAAACTTGTGCACCATTTTTAGACGCAATGACTGCTGGGTATATTGTTAAATTACATTGCGATATGCTTGTAGAGGATGTTGATGGAGAAGTTAGAGTTACTTGGGCAAGTACTACAAAGCCAATTAGTGGCAGACCAAAAGAGGCAAGCTCTCAAATCCCACAGGTTCCTGGATTTGGTCCGTTTGGTCAAGCATGGGAATTTCAAACAGGTTTTAAAGTGCCAAAAGGATACAGTGTTTTAATTACACAGCCGTTTAATAGATATGACATGGACACTTTTGTAACTAGTGGAATTATGGATGCAGATGAATATCTCGGACCTGGAGGAGTTCCATTTGCTATTCGTGAAGGATTTACTGGAATAATTAAAGAAGGAACTCCAATTATTCAAATATTTCCGTTTAAAAGAGAAAACTGGAAAAGTATTGAAGTAGAAAATAAATTTCCATATGGAGATCAACGAGGCAGAAAAAAAATTGTTGGCTGGTATAAAGAAAATATTTGGAAAAAGAAAGAGTATAAGTAATGTTATTTAAAAAGACTAAAGTTTTTATAGACAATAAAAAGCTTAATAAAGCTTATTTTTATTTAAGCAAAACTTATTCCTTGTATTATAAAAGAACTGGAAAGCCAACAGTAGAAAATAATCCAAAAGAATCAGCATTAATTGGAATTACAAATGTTAGTTTAATTGCCACCCTTGCTGGACAAAATGGTTTTGAATCTGTTAAAGAAAATAACTTTGCTTGTCATAGCATTGCTGTAAGAGTTGATTTTATCAATGGGTTAAATAATGTTGTAAACTTTCCAGATGTTGACGCATTTTTAAAGCAGTCAAAAAGATGGTACGAAATAGAACTATCTAAGCATGGTGAATAATGAGGTTTATTGCTATAGCAACTCCAAGCTATGACGGAAATGTTTCTATAGAGTATGCATCTAGTCTTGCCAGCACTATCTCAATATGTGAGAAAAATGGAATAATAGTTCATAACTTTTTTTATTCAGGAGAAGCTATTGTACAAAGTGCAAGAAATAAACTATTCTCTTTAATAGATAGAAATAAATATGAGTGCACAGTCTTTATTGATTCTGATATTTCTTGGAATCCAAAAGATATTTTAAAACTTATTGATAATAGTAAAGATGTTATTGGTGCAACTTATAGAAAAAAACAAGATAAAGAGTCTTATGTTTTTAATGGAATTATAAAAGATGATAGCTTTGTTTCAGAAGTAGATAACCTTGGGTTTGGTTTTATAAAATTATCAAGCAAGGCTATGAGCGTACTTTGGAATTCTTCAGAATCATATATTGATGATGGAACAAATTGCAAAAATATTTTTGAGGTAATTGTTAAAGGTGGTCAAATGTATTCAGAAGACATATCTGTATGTTCAAAATTAAAAACCCTTGGATTTTCTATATACTTAGATAAAACAATAAACTTGATACATTCTGGAAGAGTTAACTTTAAAGGAAATTTTTATGAGTGGTCAAAGAGTATTTGATGTAGACCTTTCTTGGATTGGTGGAACAGAATTAATGCTATTAAACCTTGAAGATAAAGTGTTTTCAAAAATTCCAGAATTAAAAGAATGGAATTGGATAGTTGCTCCAGGAGAAGTAAATCTAAGAAGTGATGGAAAAAATATTGCTTATGTTCACCTTGGAGAATTTGAAGGAGATTTAAGTTGGCTTCAAAATCCATTAGTAGCTCACATTGTTTTTGTATCATATTACCAGTATCAAAGGTTTATAGAAAGATACCCTGGAATTGATACATCAAAATGTCATGTATTAAGAAATGCTATTGATAGAATTAATTTTCCAGATAAAGATTATTCATCAAAGATTAAACTAGTATTTCATTGTGAGCCCTATAGAGGTTTAGACCGCCTCTTACTAGCACTTAGCCTGTTAAAAGACCTCACAGACATTGAGCTACACGTTTTTGGGGATTTGAATACTACTGTGGTAGATTGGAAAATTGAGTTTCAAGACCATATTAAGAAAATGTGTGAAAATGATGACAGAGTAATATTACATGGAAGAAAGTCTAATGAAGAAGTAAGAGAGTTTTTAAAAGAAGCACATATGTTTGCATACCCCTGCACATGGAGAGAAACATCTTGTATATCACTTATTGAAGCCATGTCAGCAGGTCTTTACTGTATTACAAATAGTTTTAGCGTTTTGCCAGAAACTGGTATTGGGTTTACAAAAATTTATCCATTTTTAGCAGATCCAGAAGAAGAGGCAAAAAGGCTGGCAGAAGAAATAAGGCATGGAATATACTTATTAAAAACTGAAAAGTTTCATGCAAAAACTAACCTGCCCTTTATTGATAGAGAATACTCTTGGAATTCAAGAATCAAAGAGTGGCAAGACTTCTACAATAGAATCAACATGGTATAATATTGAAAGGTGATTAACTATGGCATTTCCAGGTACATACAATTTTAACTATTATAATGGAGACTCTTTTGAGTTCTTTGTTTACCCTAAAACTTCTAATGGTCAGGTTTTTGATAATTTAGGGAATTACTCTGCAAAATTTACAATTGCTACCGCCAGAGGTTCTGAAGAAGCGATAGTTCTATCATCAACTGCAAGTACACAGATGTTAGCAACAATTGAAGATGATGATCACATTGTTTGTGAAATATTACCTGCAGGTGGGGCAACTTTGCAAAGTTCATCTTATGTTTATGACGTTCAAATACAAAACGCAGGTACTGGAAAAGTTTATACTTTATTAACTGGAACAATATCTGTTACTCAGGATATAGCAGGATAAAAAATGGCTTTAACAACAGTCGTATCAAATGAAGATTTAGTGGTTTTAGGACCACCTTCTTCTGTTGAAGTTTCTGTTGACATTGGTCCAAAGGGTGAGCGTGGTGCTAGTTTTTATACTGGCTTTGGAGATCCTAATACTAATTCTTTATTCTATAGCACTTCAGATATTCCAAAAGTTGGAGATCTTTATTTAAGAAGAGATCTTGGTGCAAATTATGGTGTTATTTACAGACTGGTTACAGTTACTGGCGGTACTTCCTGGCAATCAATTTTAAAATTTCAGCCAATAACTCATAATGTATCTACTAGACCATTATTTAATTCTGGAGTTGCATCTGTAACTTTTCCTTTAGAAGATTTTTATTTCAATGCTCCAATAGATTTAGATGTGCAAGATATTATAATCCAGGCTACAGTAGAATTAGACAATCCTGTAATGCTTTCAATATCAAATAAAGAAATTAAAACCGTTTCTTCAGTAAAAAGTTTAATAACAGAAATAACTGCTGCACAGCTTAGCTCTGGATCTATTTCAATGCTAAGTGGATCTGCAACGGTATTAAATCTAGGATATTCATTAGGAGTTTAAAATGGCAGAAGATATTAGTTTAAATAAAAAAGGTTCTCCTTGGGAAATTGATTTCGATACAAAAATTCCATCACTTGGAGAAGATGCAAATATTCAGGATGCATTAAAAATATTTTATTTTGGTAATGACCTTTTAAATGAAACTTACGAAAATAAAAGTATTTATCAACATTTTTTAACAATTGAATCAATAACAGATTCTTTAAGTACTGATATTTTTAATCATGACGATACCGATACTGATACACATGGTATTGGGGCAGATAATAGCGTAGTTGGAACTGGAACTACACAAACTCTAACAAATAAAACTCTAACATTGCCAAAGATTAATGATAGCGTTACAGTTACAGCATCATCTACAGAATTAAACATTCTTGATGGCGCAACACTTTCTGTTGTAGAATTAAATAAGCTTGACGGTGTAAGTTCTAGTACCGCTGACTTAAATGTGCTATCTGGGGTTTCAGCAAGTATTTCTTCAACACAACTAAACTATCTGTCTAGTGCAAGTGCAAATATTCAAACACAGCTTAATGCAAAGTCTCCATTGGCATCTCCAACTTTTACAGGGTCTGTAAATTTGCCAGACGATACAAGTTTTGGTGGAAAAAGATTATTTATACAGGCAACACAGCCTTTATCTGCTGACAATGGAGATGTCTGGATTAAGATAGGTAGCTAAAATGCCAACATTTAATATTGGTGATGATAGTGGTGGATACTTTAATTGGCGTGGAACAAATGTAAATCCTAGAACAGTAGGTTCTTCCGTATCCGTTGGAAACTGGTTAGTTTCAAGTTTTTCAATACAAATGGCAGGTGGATCATCTGGTGGAACCGTTAGAGGTACTATCTGGAATGCTAATGGAAATGCTGTGTGGAGGTCTGGATCAACTTCAACTAATCCAGCAGATACATCAGCACCTTTTGGATCAAAAACATTTTCTCCAAATATATATCTTTCTCCTGGAACTTATTACTTTGGTTTTTCTAAATCAGATAGTTCTAGTCTTTATTGGGACTGTGTAAATGGAAATAATACTAGTAGGTGTGGAAACACTGAAAATGGAGATTTAACTTATGGTGGTACTGGAACCATTTTTCGTAGACTTTGTGGAAAAATAAGCTATACAGACGTATCTGTCCCAACAATGTCTTCCTGCACTGCAACTGCAAATATTGGCTCCATATCAGTTTCCTGGGCAGCATCTTCTGACGGAGGCATGGGTATAACCTCTTATGCAGTTTACAGAAATAATGATGGAAATCAACTTGTCTACAATGGATCTGGAACATCTTTTACTGACAATGTTGGAAATGGTGTTGGTGCATACTATGTGGTCTATGCTTTTAATGCAGTTGGAACATCTAATGCAGCCGTTTCTGGAACAGCTACAACCCCAAGTGTCCCAACAATGTCTTCCTGCACTGCAACTGCAACCGCAGGGTCTATATCGGTTTCGTGGGCAGCATCTTCTGACGGAGGAAATGCAATTGACTATTATCATGTTTATAGAAATGGAGGATACCTTGGTCAATATACAGGAACATCTTTAACAGATAATGTTGGAAATGGTTTTACAGCCTACTATCAAGCATATGCTCATAATGGCGTAGGTTGGTCTGGAGCTGCAACTTCATCAACAGTTACTACTCCAGTAGAAGCTACTGCTCCAGCAACTTTAGTTGCAGTTCCAGATGTAACACAAGTTGTATTAACCTGGACAGCACCTGCAAGTACTGGTGGATCTCCAATAACTTCTTACAAATTAGAATTTTCTACAGATAACACAAACTGGACTCAAATATACAATGCTCTTTCTCCTTTAACTTACACACATACTGAACGCATTCCAGCAACTTTATATTATTATAGAGTTTCTGCAATATCTGCTCCTGGTCAAAGTCCATTTAATAATGCTCAAGCTGAAACTATTGGGGGATATGTAAGATACTTTGATAGCTTAGGATTTGTTGACTATGTTTTACCAGAATATTACAGTTCTTCTGCAAGTGCCTGGAAAAAAGCATCTGCCTTTTCATACGAAGATGGTATTTGGGTTCCTGGAGACTACCCTCCAGCAACTTGATAATTTTACATACTTAATGTATAATCTATTTAAGTACTATAGACAGGAGAAATAAAATGGTACTAAAATTAACAAAGTCACAAAAAGAAATGTTGCAATCCTATGGTCGCTCATTTCTAGGTGCAGCACTTGCACTATATATGGCAGGTAATACAGATGCATACACATATGTCTATGCTTTTGTAGCAGCATTTGCTCCAGTTGCAATTCGTTTCTTTAATAAGAATGACATCGCATTTGGAAAAATTTCAGGAAGTTCAACTTCTGAAGAGGTTGCAGCGGAAGCTGTAAAAGCAATTAAAAAAGTTACAAAGAAGTAAATAACTTAGTATGTCTAAACCAACAGTATCATTTTTAACTTATGATTGGACCTTTGGGGTCAAGCCACTACAACCTAACGGTTGTGGATGGTATAGATGCTATCTTCCAATGAAAGAGTTATCCAATCATGGATGGGAAGCAGGTCTAGGAATTCCAGGATTTAATCCAGAACATGGATTTGGAATTTTAATACCTGATGAAAAAGCTATCCATGGTTGGGATATTGTTGTTTTAAAACTTATTATGTTAGAAAGATGTGTTGATCAAGTAAGACAGGCAAGAGAATTTGGTCAAAAGATAGTTGTTGATATTGATGATTTTATGGAAGGTTTAGAAGAAACTAATCTTGCATATAAAACTACATCTGCAGAATCTAATCCAAATAATAATCGTGATCATTATATAAAAATTATTGCACAAGCAGATGCTTTAATTGTGTCTACACCATTTTTAAAAGACTACTATGAAAAAACATATCCAGGAAAGCCAGTGTTTGTGGTTAGAAATGGAATTGATATTCACAGATGGAAAATGAGAAATGATCATAGAAGATACCTTCCACATTTTGGTTGGGTTGGTGCTACACCATGGAGAAGTGGAGATCTTGAAACACTTCAGCCATTCTTTGGTGAATTTATCAAACAAAAACATTTAAAATTTCATCATGCTGGAAACGTAATTAATGCCCCAAGAGCATCTGACCAACTTGGTATTGATAAAAACCTTTCTACTATTGAACCAATGAGAACAATGCTTGAGGTTCCAGAACTATACAGAAAAATTGATATTGGAATTGTTCCTTTAAGAGATGTTCCATTTAATCATGCAAAATCTTATTTAAAGGGTCTTGAGTATGCAGCTTCTGGCGTTCCTTTTATTGCACAAGCGTTGCCAGAATATCAGCTACTTGCTGATAGCGGAGTTGGAAGAGTTGCAACTACTGCAGATGAATGGCTAGGACATATGGAAGAATTGTTAGATCCGAATGTTAGAAAACTTGAAAGAGAAAAGAATTTTGAATTAGTTAGAGATAACTTCTCTATGGATCAGCGTGGACACGATTGGGCAGAAGTCTTAAAACAAATTTATGATATATAATAGTCTTATGGCTAAGATATATATAAAAAGTGATGAATATTCGGAACCAGTTAAAACTTTTTTAAAAAGATATATTAGACAAGAAACTCCTTACAACTTAGCGGTCCACGAACAAAATGCTGACATATGCATTAGTCTTTTTACACCAGAATATCCAGCAGAACAAAGATTTTTTGCATATCTTTATAATAATGATGAGAGTATGGAAGAGCTTGCAAATAAAATTTATTATCAATGTTCTAAAGCTGAAATTATGCATAATAAACTTTCTAAAAGATCTATTCCAAGAGAGCAGTACGACATAGATTTTAAATGCCCTACGCTTTGCATTAACTTGACAAATGATTCTATAGAAATTGATGAAGAAGTTTATGCACTAGTAATTGGTCAAGGTCTAGTTTCCTATCTTAATCCTGGAACTGTCTTTGATACATTTTCAGTAAAAGATAAAATTAAAAAACCAGGGGATAAAAGTTTTGTTAATAGAAAGTATGTTCAACAGCCAACAAATAATTCAAAACTTTTATTTAAGAAGTAGATAGAGAAATATATCCTTTAATTCTTTCTATCAAATTGATTCCTGGATAAAAAGATGATCTGCATCCAAGACAGTAAAAGAAAACTTTATCACTACTGTCAACTCTAGAAATAATAGTATCGTCAGGATCAAACTGACATTCTATTTTCAATGCTTTATTATTTTTTACAAGATCGTTATAGTGATTTACTTCTTGAATTGTTAGATTCATTTGCTTCTCCTTGAATAGTCGTGTAGAATGTATCTATTACATTTTATCAGAAGGACGTGTTACAAAATGTCATTTATTGACTCCAACGGATCTATAACAGATCCATACCGCAACTTTATTCATATTTCAAGGTACGCTCGATGGATTGAAAGCGAAAATCGCAGAGAAACCTGGCAGGAGACTGTTGATAGGTATTGTAACTTTATGAGAGATCATCTGGTATTAAATCACGGATATAGTCCAAATGCAAAAATATTTGGTGAAGTTAGAGAAGCAATCTTAAACCATCACATAATGCCTTCTATGAGGGCTCTGATGACCGCTGGACCTGCTTTAGAAAGAGATCATATCGCAGCATACAATTGTTCTTTCATTGCTGTAGATAGCCCTAGAGCCTTTGATGAGGCTATGTACATTCTTATGAATGGTACTGGAGTTGGATTTAGTGTTGAGCAAAAGTATATCAATCAACTTCCAGTTATTTCAGAATCATTTTTTCAAACAAATACAACTATTGTTGTTGATGATTCAAAACTTGGTTGGGCTAAAGCTTACAAAGAATTGATCGCCCTTCTTTATCAAGGTCAAATTCCAAACTGGGACACCTCAAAGGTAAGACCATCTGGTGCAAGACTAAAAACCTTTGGTGGTCGTGCTTCTGGTCCTGAGCCGTTAGTTGACTTATTTAACTTCACAATTGAAACCTTTAAGATGGCTTCAGGAAGAAGACTTAAGTCAATTGAAGCACACGACATTATGTGTAAGGTTGGAGAAGTTGTTGTTGTTGGTGGAGTTCGCAGAAGTGCTTTGATCTCTCTTTCTAACTTAGATGACTTTGAAATGGCAAAGGCAAAGAGTGGACAATGGTGGGAAGGAAATTCTCAAAGAGCCCTAGCAAATAACTCTGCTGTTTATAATTCAAAGCCAAATACTGCACAGTTCCTTCGTGAATGGCGCAACCTTTACGAATCAAAGTCAGGAGAGCGTGGAATCTATAACATGGATTCTGTTCGTAAGCATATTGACAAGTTTGGTCGTAGAGACTCAAGCCTTGTTGGTGGAACAAATCCTTGTGGAGAAATTCTTCTTCGTCCAAATGAATTTTGTAATTTAACCGAGGTTGTAATTGATGCAACTGATACAAAAGAAACCCTGCTTGAAAAAATTAGACTCGCTACTATTTTAGGAACATGGCAATCTACTTTGACTAACTTTAAGTACATTAGAAAAACTTGGAGAGACAACTGTGAAGAAGAAAGACTTCTTGGGGTGTCTTTGACAGGCATTTATGGAAATAAGATTACTGCTACAAATGGAAAAGCTCTTGAGGCACTTCTTGATGAGATGAGAGATCTATCTGTTTCAGTAAATGAAAAAGAGGCTAAGTCTTTGAACATTAATCCATCAGTATCAATTACTTGTGTAAAGCCTTCAGGAACTGTCTCACAGCTTACAGGAGTATCCTCTGGCATCCACCCATGGTATTCAGAATACTATGTAAGAAGTGTTAGAGCAGATAACAAAGATCCTTTAACACAGTTCTTGAAAGATTCTGGAATTCCATTTGAGCCAGACGTTATGAAGCCAGAAGTTACAACAGTATTCTACTTCCCAATCAAGGCTCCAAAAAATGCAGTTCTAACAAAAGACTTGACTGCAATTGATCATCTTGAAATGTGGAAGACTTATCGTACACACTGGACAGAACATAATCCTAGCGTTACTGTAAATGTTGAAGAAGATGAATGGATGCGTGTTGGTGCTTGGGTATTTGACAACTTTGATTCAATTGGTGGAGTTTCATTCCTTCCTTCAGTTGAGCACTCTTACAAGCAAGCCCCGTACCAGGAGATTTCAAAAGAAGATTATGAGTCTTGGTTAAGCAAGATGCCTGACTCAATCCGATGGGAAATGCTTTCACTATACGAAACAACAGATGGAACAACTGGAAGCCAAGAGCTATCCTGTGTTGCTGGAGCATGTGAGATTGTAGACATTTCAAGTAATTAAAACCCTATTTGTGATAAAATAGATTAGAGGTACTCAATGTCTTACAAAAATGCAAATCTTTATGCTTCAAGAGTGTTTGCAGAGCACCCAATTGCTTTATGGTCCTTAGATGAAGATTACTTTTTTCTTTCACTAGTTTCTGAAGGTGACAAGAAGATTACTAACTCTACATGGTCAATTTCTGGTGGAGAATATTCTACATCAACAACTTTTCCAGAAAATGCACCAATTGTAGGAGACTACACTAGTAAGTTTTTTATTCCAGTATCTTCTAGTTCTCAGTATATTGACATTGTTGGAGATCCTATAGTTTATCAAGACTCTATTGATGAGGCTAAAGGAAGTATTTGTTTTAGCTTAAATGTTTTTGCTCCAGTTGGAAAAAATGTTGCAAGCTATGATATAGGATTTATTTTAGGAGGGCAAAGACACTATTTAAATCATATAGTTGAAGCAGAAGGATCCTGGCAAAAAATTTCTTATACAAAACAACTTACTTCAACAGAAAATTTAACACCATTCATAAAAATAAACTATAGTGACAATTTAGAAACGGGAGAAGTAAATTCTCCTGTGTATATAAATGGGCTGTCTGTAGGACAATGGTCAGAACCGTATAATCATAAAAATACTGGAGTTTTTTCAGAAGAGTTGCCAGAGAGCCTAACCTCATTGCTACCGTATGCTGGATTTTTAAAGGGATTAAGGTTAGACGCTTATGGATTTAATGATTTAGACGATGCTTATATTATTCAAGAAAGAAAAAGACTTCTTGCAGAAAAAGCAAATGTCCCTATGGTGTATGGATCAAGAAACAACGTTTCAATATTTTCAAAAAATACACTAGAACTATTTGAAGATTTTACAACTGGTGGATCTTCTTTTGAATCTGTATTTATAGATTTAATAGATGGAGGATCTTCTAGTGCTACTTTTACAAGTTCTGTTGACGGAGGAACTTCTTCTTATGTAGATGAAGATATCTTGCTTCCATAATTATTTTTCCAGGAAAAGGATTTTTAAACAATTCTGGAAAGTACACAAACTTAACTGCAGAATTCTGGTTAAGAATAAACAATGAAAGTGTTTCTCCAGTTAGAATATTTGGACCACTTACCTCAGATGATGGAATTTATGTAGAATCAAGTTTTATTACAATAAAAGTTGGAGAGTATGTTAAGTCCTATTTTATTGGAAGCTGGTACAGACCAATGCTTGTTCATTTTAATCAAAGCCCAAATGAAATATCTTTAATGATTAACGGAGAAAAAGTTATTTCTATTCCAGTTGATTTAGAGTTAATAGAAAGCTTAACATCAGAGACTGAAGATTTCTTAGGATTTTTTGGAGATAGTAAAATTTCTATTTTTGAAATAGATTGCTTCTCTATATTTCCATACATAGTATCAGAACAAGTTGCAAAAAGAAGATACGTCTATGGTCAAGGAGTAGAAGAACAAGATAGCCTGTTAGAAAATATTAATGGTGATCTTCATCAAATTGATTTTGCTTTTTCTGGTTACGGTTCAACAATTAGCTATCCAGATAGAACTCAATGGGATAGTGGGTACTTTAATAATTTAAAGGTAGACTCATCAGGATTATCTTTAATAGACTATAATTTGCCAGAAGTTTTATTTAACTATGTTTCTGCATCAGCAACAGTAACACAACTAGAAAGTGAAAACTTTTTATCCTCATTTGAATCAGATAACTTTTTAATTCAAGATGAGACGTATCCTTTTATATCAATGTCTCCAAGTGCAAATTATTTAAATTACTATGGAACCCTGTATTTCTCTAAATTAAATCAATTAAATCATCCAACCTCTTCCGTGTATGGAATTTTTAAAGCACCACAAGGAGTTAGTCAAGAACAGACTATTTTATATTTTGAAAACTCTAGAAACAATGACTACTTTAAGGTAGCCCTAAGTTCTGGTAGTTTGCAATATATTTATAATGGATCAGTTTTAACTAAGACTCCTGTAGCTAGTGGAGAGTTCTTTGCAGCTGGATTTGATATAGATAAAATTTCAACAACTTATGCTTCGCAAATAAAAAACTTCTTTTCAAATACTGAAACTATATCCTTTAATGTAGCTGGATATGGAGAAAGCAAGTTCTATGGAAAGATGTTTTCTTTAACAATTAATAATAGATTCTATACAGAAAAAGATTCTTTGTTTAATGAATTTGGAATTGCAGAAAAAACCTTTACTGGAGATAAATTCTCTTACGTTGGATCATACACGCTAGTTCCAAAAATGTCTAACTCTACGGTTTATTTAGATATAGCATCTTCAGGATATTGGGAAAGCTCTATTCCGCTATCCTATTTTGGAAAATACATAATTGATTCAAAAGGAAATAGGGTATATGATTTAGATTTAATTCAGTTTAATATTGATGCTCCAACTAGTCCGTTTTTTACAGGGGATCAAATCTCTACAGATTTTCAAAATTCTAGTCCAGTAAAGCCTTACATAACTTTGCAAGAAAAAACAAATGTTGGTATGGTTCCCTATACAGATTATGTTTTAACTAGACCAATATCTCAAGAAAATAAAATTTTGAATTTTGATGAAGAAAGTGATTTAGAAACAACAAAGTTTCTTGTGTCAGATGGAACAGTGATATTCCCTCCAGACTTTATAGGAAATTTCTCAGACTATTATATAGGAGTTCATGTTGAATTAAAATCAAGTGGAACAAAGACTAATAACTTAAAGGTTAAAAGAATGTCTTTCGCATCCCTATCATTTGATGAATCAGAATTTTTTGGAATAAATACTACTGGTGGAAGAAAAGTTTATCCAATTGTAAAGACACAAGACCAATATGTCTACGATCAAAAGAATCCAGTAATCATAGATATTGAATCTAGTCCTTATTTATATTTAACTAAAAATTCTGGAATACATGTTGCACCATACTTAGAAGAAAGCGGTCTTGAAAGAGGACTATCTTTTCCAATTAATCCAGAACTAAGATCTAGCTTTACAGCAGCTGGAATTCAAATGTTTGTTATGTTTGACAAAGAAAGACTTTTTTCTTCAAGACAACTACTGGGAAGAATCATTTCATCAGATAGATCTGTAGACATTGTTCTAATTCCAGAAGAAGATCAAAAAAGAGCATCTTTAAAGTTTTTTGACACACTTACACAGAATGAGGAAGCTGGATTTAAAGCATTTTTGAATGGAAGATTTAGTGACAATATTTTGATTAGACCACTTGAATGGAATGTTCTAACTGTTTCTTTTGAGTCTGATTCTTTTGAGTTAAATTCAAGAATTGCACAGTTAGAAATTTATTCAGGAATAGTTGTTAACAACGTTGCTATCTTTAAAAAGTCTACTGAAGTTTCTAGCATATCGGAATCTTCAAATGAGTGGATAAATATTCTTAGAGAACTAGACGTTTATGGAGCAGCTCAGCCAGAATTTGATTGGCAATATTGGGACTCTCTTAATTCTGGAAGTGCTTCATGGGCAGAAGTTCTTAACTTCCAAAGAAACCCTGCAGTAAGAATTACTATTAATGGAGAAGGAATCTTTAACTCATATACTGGTCTTTCTTCTGTAGTATCTGACGATAATAGCATTCTAAATGTCAATTTTGACAGTATAAGACTGTTTAATGACGTAACTTGGGACACTTTTGTGACAAAACCTGTATAGTCATGGTACAATAATGTCATGGATTATCTAGATGGATTACAAAAACTGCCAAACAAGCCAAAAGTAAGCTACGTTGAAAACGATGCTGAGTACGGTCTATATGTTTGGAAAACAGAAACAGGAAGAGTCTTTGGAGACGGAAATGGAAGTTTTATGAATATTCCAGCCCGAAAATATGACATAACTGCTATTAATAGAATTACACAGGCTGCAGCACATTATGGAGCTGGTCCAGGAAAGGCAGTGTTTATGCCAGGAGTTACAAGAATTACAGAAGAAGAGCATTCTGTTCAAATTGACAGAATGAAGCAGGGCTATATTCCAAGTGAATTCGATACTGGTGCTTTTGCTGATGCTGCAAGGGGGCTAAAAAAGCATGGAAATGACTAATGAAGTAATTGCTAGAATTGATAATCTAGACAAGAATAAGCCATCTGCAAATAAAACAGATGACTTTATGACAGAATCAGATCTTGTAAAAAGTTTTGATGGAATTGATGCAAACTTTAAGAGAAGAATTTCAAGAATGAGCAAAGCCTACACTGGTCAAGATGGTGCAAAGTCTAAGCAGCTATTTCCAGAACAAGATGTAACTACAGCCTACGGTCTTTTTGACGTTGTTTTGCCACCATATAATCTTGATGAACTAGCGTTCTTTTTTGATAACTCTTTTGCAAACCATGCTGCAATTAATGCAAAGGTTGCAAACACCGTTGGTCTTGGGTACGGTTTCATAATGTCTGACATTGTTAAAGCAAGAATAGAAGAGATTGAAGATACAAATCAAAGAGTTAGAGCCCAAAGAAAAGTTGAAAGAGCAAAGTCTGAACTTGCAAATTGGCTTGAAGAACTAAATGATGAAGATACCTTTACCCACGTCCTTGAAAAAGCAATGACGGATTATGAAGCAACTGGTAACGGATATATTGAAATTGGAAGAAAGAATACTGGAGAGATTGGATATATTGGTCATATTCCTGCTACAACAGTTCGTGTAAGACGTATGCGTGATGGCTATGTACAGATTGTAAATCAAAGAGTAGTTTACTTTAAAAACTTTCAAGACAAAAAAACAATAAATCCTGTAACAGCAGATCAGAGACCAAATGAACTTATTCATATTAAAAAGTACAGCCCTAAGAACACATACTACGGAGTTCCAGATGTTGTTTCTGCTGCAACATCAGTAGTTGGAGATCAACTTGCTGCAAGATACAACATTGATTATTTTGAGAATAAAGCAGTGCCAAGATATATTGTTACATTAAAGGGTGCAAAGCTAAGTTCAGAAGCAGAAGATAAGCTGTTTAGATTCCTACAGTCTGGTCTTCGTGGACAAAACCATAGAACACTTTATATCCCACTTCCTGGAGATGGTCCAGACAACAAGGTTGAATTTAAAATGGAGCCAGTTGAAAATGGAATTCAAGAAGGCTCGTTTGATAAATACAGAACTTCAAATGTTCACGACATTCTTATGGCACATCAGGTTCCAATTTCAAAAGTTGGATCAGACCCTGGCAGTTCAATTGCATCTGCACTTGTTTCAGATAGAACTTTCAAAGAGCAGGTTGCAAGACCGTCTCAAAAGAATTTAGAAAAAACAATCAATAAACTTATTAAAGAAAAAACAGACATTCTTTTGCTAAAGTTTAATGAACTAACTTTGACTGATGAAAATACTCAAAGTCAAATTGATGAAAGATATCTAAGAGCACAGGTTGTTGTTCCAAATGATATCAGACCTAGACTTGGACTCCCAGTAGTTCCACAAGGAGACACTCCAGTAGTTATGACCCCTCAACAACGTGCAGAACAGAATGCTCAAATGTCTGGAACAAGACAAAGAGATCAGCAAAGAACTGATCAGGCATCTGATTCTACTTCAACCACTACAGGAAGAAATCCTGGTGGCGAAGGAAGATCTGTAGTATAATATAACAATATTATAAAATATAAAAAAATACATATATAATAGGAATAACATGACTAATTTAAGCAAGGCTTATTGGACATCAGATAACGATGATATCAAGTTATCAATGCCAATCGCTAAAGTAGATGTAGAGCGTAGAATCGTTTCTGGATTTGCTACGCTTGATAACATTGACAAGCAAGCAGATATTGTTCCTACTAATGTTAGTATAAAAGCCTTTGAAACATTCCGTGGCAACCTAAGAGAAATGCATCAAGCTATTGCAGTTGGCAAGGTTGTTAATTTTAGACAAGAAAAATTCTTTGATAAGAATACAGACAAACTTTATAATGGTGTCTATGTAGATGCATATATTTCTAAGGGTGCTCAGGATACTTGGGAAAAAGTTCTTGATGGCACTCTCTCAGGCTTTTCCATTGGTGGAGTAATCAAAGATTCAGAAAATAGCTGGGATGAAAATATTGATAAGACAATTAGAATTGTTAAAGATTATGAACTCCATGAATTATCTTTAGTAGATAATCCAGCAAATCAATTTGCAAATGTCGTGTCAATTCAGAAAGTTAATAAGGACGAACAAATTGATGGTATAATTGCAAAAGCAGATCTTGAAAATGTCTACTGGTGTGAGAATGACGGTATCGTCAGACTTTCAGAAGTTGATGATTCAAGTTGCCCATCATGTGAAGTCAGTATGAAAAATATTGGTTTTGTTGAGACAAAGGATACAGAAAAAGCTATGACAGTTAAATCAATTTTAAATAAGTTTATTGGTTCTACAGACCTTGCTAAATCTGAAGATGTTTCCGAAACCCCACAAACTTCAGGCGAAACGCTTGAATCAGCGATTGACAATAATGCGTCAATTGTTAAAAACAATATAGAGGAGGAGAACAACGTGTCAGAAGATAATACAGTAGTAGAAGAGACCGTTGAAGAAGTTGCAGCTGAAGAAGCTGTTAATGAAGCTCCTGCCGAAGAAACCGTAGAAAAGTCAGTTGACGCAGTTGACGCTGTTGAGGAAACAGTAGCTAAGTCTGCTGATCCAGAAGAAGCACCTGCAGAAGAAGTTGCAGAAGAAGTTGCTTCTGATGAAGTTGAAGTTGAGAAGTCTGTTATTGCAGAAGATACAACCGATTCTGAGCTTGTAAAAGCTGTTGACGAAATTAAGGTTTCAGTAACAGAGGCAGTGAGTGAACTTGTTTCAACAATTAAGTCACTAAATGAAGAGATTGCAGACCTTAAAAAGGGTCACGCCACAGTAGCAGAAGAAGTTGCTGGAGTAAGAGGCAGTCTTGAAGAGTTTGGAAAGCGTGTGGATGGTCTAGAAGACGATACCGCTGTCCGTAAGTCTGGCGATCTTGGCGGGATCGTTCAGGGAAATACAATAAGAAAAGGGTCTATGTGGGGTGGACGTTTCCTAAATTCCGCTGACCTATATCATTAAGAGAAACTGGAGGTGAAATAAAAAATGACAGAAAATAATGAAATTTTAGAAAAAGCGGCTGCAGCTGGTACTATCGCATCTGGTGGTATTGGTGGAGTAAG
>Ga0114982_1000343_pt1 | contig 25060 bp, 21 predicted proteins | sample Shrwel_input2_FT_FD_87183 | JGI IMG/M metagenome (GOLD analysis project Ga0114982, IMG submission 87183) | Subsurface microbial communities from deep shales in Ohio, USA - Utica-3 well 1 S input2 FT | ecosystem: Environmental > Aquatic > Deep subsurface > Shale gas/oil reservoir > Produced... | reverse complement strand
TTACTATTCAGGCTAGTATAAATCAGTATACTAGGATTCTTGTTATAAAAAGTTAGCACCATCAGGAAAGACAATGACTGTACGTATTCAAAAAGGCAAGCTAGCGATTGCTAAAGAACTTTATGATTTCATCGAAAATGAAGCTTTACCAGGATCTGGTTTAGATAGTGAAACTTACTGGAAAAACTTCGAGCAAGTCGTTGTCGATCTAAGCCCAAAGAACAAAGCATTATTGGCTAAGCGTGATGATCTACAAGCAAAGATTGATGAATGGCATCGCAATAATAAGTTTGAATTAAATGCTTATAAAGCGTTCTTAACTGAAATTGGTTATTTAGTTCCAGAAGTTGCTGATTTCGATGTAACAACTGAAAACGTTGATGAAGAAATTGCTTTATTGGCAGGTCCGCAATTGGTTGTACCTGTACGTAATGCGCGTTATTGCTTAAACGCTGCCAATGCGCGTTGGGGTTCATTATATGATGCACTCTATGGTACAGACGTAATCTCTGAAGAAAATGGTGCGGAAAAGGGTAAAGGTTATAACCCTGTTCGTGGCGATAAAGTGATTGCATTCGCTAAAGATTTCTTAAATCAAACTTTCCCATTAGCAAATGGTTCTCATGCTGATGCTACTAAATACGCAGTTGTATCTAATGGATTGGTTGTAACGTTAAAAGATGGTTCTACAACATCTTTAGAGCATGAATCACAATTTGTTGGTTTCAATGGTGAGGCTGCAAATCCAACCGAAATCGTATTATTAAATAATGGTTTGCACGTTATTATCGATATCGATGCCAATAGCCCAATCGGTAATACTGATGCGGCGGGCGTAAAGGATTTAACACTTGAAGCTGCAATCACAACAATTCAGGATTTAGAAGATTCTGTTGCTGCTGTAGATGCAGAAGAAAAGGTTGAAGGATACCGTAACTGGTTAGGTTTAATGAAAGGTGACTTACAAGAGTCTATCGAGAAGAATGGTAGAACCGTTACTCGTACATTAAACAAAGACCGTACTGTTCAAAACCTGATTGGTGGCACTACAACTTTGCATGGTCGCTCACTTATGCTTCTTCGTAACGTAGGGCATTTGATGACAAATCCTGCGATCCTTGTTGAGGGTGAAGAAGTTTTTGAAGGTATTATGGATGCATTGGTAACTCCATTACTTTCAATTGTAGATATTCGTGGTGAAAATGAAAACCACAACTCTCGTAAAGGCTCAATGTATATCGTTAAACCGAAAATGCATGGTCCAGAAGAAGTTGCATTTGCTGTTGAGTTGTTTGAACGTGCAGAACAAGCGATTGGCTTACCAGCTAAAACGCTTAAAATCGGTATCATGGACGAAGAACGTCGTACCTCTGTGAACCTGAAAAACTGTATCGCAGCTGCAAAAGACCGTACAATTTTCATTAACACAGGTTTCATGGATCGTACGGGTGATGAAATCCATACTTCTATGGAAGCTGCACCAGTTGTTCGTAAAGAAGCAGTTAAGACTCAAAAATGGATTGCTGCATACGAAAACCGTAACGTTGCAATTGGTTTGGCGTGTGGCTTACAAGGTAAAGCGCAAATTGGTAAGGGTATGTGGCCTAAGCCAGATAGTATGAAAGATATGTTGAGCACCAAAACAGCACATCCCAATGCAGGTGCATCTTGTGCATGGGTTCCTTCACCAACAGGTGCTGTTCTACATGCTTTGCATTATCATCAAATCAATGTTAAAGCACGTCAAGACGAGTTGGCTTCTGAAGAGATGCTAACTTTAGATGACTTATTAACGCCTCCGTTTGCTCCAGAGACAAACTGGACTGCTGAAGAGTTAAACAACGAACTTGAAAATAACTGTCAAGGTATCTTAGGGTATGTTGTTCGTTGGGTTGATTTAGGTGTTGGTTGTTCTAAAGTTCCAGATATTAACAACGTTGGTTTGATGGAGGATCGAGCAACATTACGTATCTCTTCTCAGCATGTAGCAAACTGGTTACGTCACGGTATTGTTACTAAAGAGCAAGTTGAAGAAGTATTGAAGCGTATGGCTGTGATTGTTGATCAGCAAAATGCGAATGATCCACTTTATACGGCAATGGCACCGAACTTTGATGGTATTGCTTTCCAAGCAGCTTCTGACTTAATCTTCAAAGGTGCTGAGCAACCATCTGGTTATACAGAGCCATTGTTACATGCTGCACGTTTAAAACTTAAAGGTTATACAGGTGACTAAGCTCATCTAAATAGAAAAGCCTCTTCGGAGGCTTTTTCTATTTTTAATTCACTGATTTTTGGTAATTTAATAACCTTAGAATAAAAAAACAGTATATAAAACACCTAATGAACTAAAAATTAAATTTTTGCTATAATCCCACCTAATTTGATCATTTAGTCGAATCATAACGATGTCACATATTTTAAAATTAGATGCTTTGAAACAAGCACAAGTCTCTACTTTGCCATATCCATATTTTGTTTTGGAAAATTCAATTGTTGATACTGAAGTGAAGGCTGTTATTCAGGATTTCCCAAAGATTGAACAGGGCGGAAGTTACAATATCGAGGATGTTGAAATTAAGCCTAATTTTGATCGTTTTTTAAAATCATTGGATACTAAGGAATTCCGTCAAATTTTGACTGATAAATTTGATGTGGATGTGATGGAACATCCCATGATGATTACTTTGCGTGGTTATTCGCGACAAAAAGATGGTCGTATTCATTCAGACTCAAAAACTAAACTTCTTACAATTCTAATCTATTTAAATGAATCCTGGGATGCTCCGACAGGTCGTCTGCGTATTTTAAATGATGAAAAAAACATGGAAGATTATGTTGAGGAAATCAATGCAGGTCCGGGTACACTAGTTGCTTTTAAAGTCACTGATAATGGTTGGCATGGTTATGTGCCATATGAGGGGCAACGTCAATCGATTCAAATTAACTTTTTAACCAGTGATAAAGCCAACGCTAAACATCGCTTTGTACATGGTTTAAGTGCGAAACTGAAAAAGTTGTTTGGTTAAAACTTATAAGTTTATTGAATTAAGAATTTGTATAGTTCAATAGAAGATATAAAAAAGCGAGTAATCAATTACTCGCTTTTTTATTTAGCTAATTGCTAAGCTGAACGAACCTCATCTTCCTCGTCATCATCCGCTGAGTCCATACCAAGCTCTTTTAGTTTACGGGTTAAGGTATTTCGACCCCAGCCTAAAAGTTCTGCTGCATGACGTTTACGCCCACGTGTTTGTTGTAAGGCAGCAATAATGAGTGTGCGTTCAAACATTGGCGTGGCGATATCTAAGATTTTCATTTCACCATTTTTTAATTTTTGAACAGCCCATTGACCTAGCAACTCATCCCAATGATGGACTGCAACGCGTTCTACTAAAGCTGGGTTTGATGTAGCTTGAGTTGCTGGCTCATTGCTTGATTTATGAATTGAGACCTGTTTTAACTCGGCTGGAAGATCTTCTGGATAAACTTCACGTCCAGTGATCATCACGGTAAGCCATCGACATGTATTCTCTAGTTGACGAACATTACCCGGCCAAGGAAGCTGTTGCATGTAGTCCGTCGTTTCGGTACGCAAAATTTTAGGACTAACACCTAATTCTTTACCTGCACGAGCTAAGAAGTGTTGCGCCAGCATCGGAATATCTTCGCTACGATGTGCAAGTTTTGGAATATGAATACGAATGACATTTAAGCGATGATATAAGTCTTCGCGGAAACGTCCATCATTCACCAACTTTTCCAAATCTTGATGGGTAGCAGCAACAATACGTACATCAACCTTCACAGGCACATGTCCGCCAACGCGATAAAATTCGCCATCTGCTAAGACGCGAAGTAAACGAGTTTGTGTTTCAAAAGGCATGTCGCCAATTTCATCTAGGAATAATGTGCCGCCATTGGCTTGTTCAAAACGTCCTTGGTGTTGGGTATTCGCACCTGTAAACGCACCTTTTTCATGTCCAAACAACTCAGTTTCAATTAAGTCTTTTGGAATTGCTGCCATGTTTAATGCAATAAAAGGTTTGGCACGACGCGGTGAATGTTTGTGTAAAGCATGTGCAACCAGTTCTTTACCCGTTCCTGATTCACCATTAATCAGCACTGTAATGTGTGATTGGGATAATCGACCTATTGCACGGAATACTTCCTGCATAGCAGGTGATTCACCAATAATTTCAGTTGACTGTAGCGGGACTGCTGCTTTTGTAGCTTCTTGCTGTTGTAATTTATTAAGATGCAAAATAGCACGATTGACAAGTGCTAATGCTTCATCAATATCAAAAGGCTTTGGTAAATACTCAAATGCACCTGTTTGATAACTCGATACTGCGGATTCTAAGTCAGAGTGAGCAGTCATAATAATGACAGGAAGATCTGGATGAGTATTTTTAACTTTTGATAAAAAAGTTAAACCGTCAATCCCTGGCATACGTATGTCAGTTAAAATAACGTCAGGAGCATCATCGTGTAGGCGTTCAAGGGCAGTTTGTGCCTCTTCAAAGTTAGTAACTTCAAAACCTTCTTCTTTAAAGGTTTTTTCGAGTACCCAACGCATGGCACGATCGTCATCTATTACCCAAATTTTATTTCGTGACATGGTTTAACTCCCAAGGTAGATATAAACTAAAAATGGTTTTTCCTGGAACGGATTGACACTCGATCATTCCGTTATGTTGATGCATTATATTTTGTGCGATGCTTAATCCGAGACCTGTTCCTTTCGCTCTGCCTGTAACCAAAGGATAGAATACTGACTCTAAGATGCTTTCTGGGACACCCGGACCATTATCCTCAATATCAATTCGGACTGTTGATCGATTTAGAACACCATTAATTGTGACTAAGCGTTGGATACGTGTTCTTAAGACTAATTCTGGCTCGGAGTCTACAAAAAATTCTTTATTTTCAGTCATCGCTTGTACAGCGTTGACACTAATATTGAGCATCACTTGAATGAGTTGATCACGATCAGCCATCACGTCTGGTAGAGATAAATCATAATCACGTGTGATTTTAATTTTCTTTTTGGTTTGATTGACAATTAACGAGCGAACACGTTCAAGTGGCTCGTGCACGTTGACTAGTTCATAACTCGGTAGTTGTCTGGAACCCAACATCGTATCTGCTAAATTAGTTAAACGATCTACTTCACTAATAATAATGTCAGTAAATTCACTATAACTTTCGTCATTTAGGCTTCTCGCTAATAGTTGAGTAGCGCCACGAATTCCCGCTAATGGATTTTTAATTTCATGTGCAACGCCACGAACTAATTGACGTGCGACTTGATGTTGTTGAACTAAATTCTCTTCTTTAGAAATTTTCAACATTCGATCAATTGGATTGAGTTCTATCAAGAGTAATGGGTGATAGCTCTTTCCGGCATTCAGTTGTGAAACGGTATAATCAACATGAATAGGTTTAAAGTTGACGTTAATCACCGCTTCACGACGAGTGTAGTGCTGACCAGTCTCAAGAGTATTTTGTAATGCATCATAAGTATTAAATGAATCATCATGTGCATGTAGTAAGTTTATGACTGGCTGACCTGATGCGCGTAGTAAGCTAATATCAAATAAAGCTTCGCAAGCTGAATTTAAATAAAAAATATTAAGTTTACTATCGACCAATAAAATGGCAGTTGTCAGATTATCTACTAAAAGTCGATAGTCGATAGTGTGTTGTTGATCCATTTGTGAATCGTCCTGTTTTAAAATGGCGCAATAAATATCAATTTAAATGAATAGCCATTAACTTCTAAGATTTTACTAAATGCAAAATATGAGCCAACTTTGTATTGGCTAAATTTCAACAACTTATAAAAGAAGTATTCTATTTATGCTGTATTTTTCACATAGATTGAGTGTTTTGAATATTTTATTATGTTCTAAAATAGTGCGTTGTTGGAATTTATTTAAATTTTTGGTTGTATTTTGGTGCATTACACAAAGAGATGTCATTGCAGCTATGCGGAAGCAAAGAAAAGTCATACAATACGCCGATTCAAGTGGAGCGCAGATTCATGAAGACCCCCAAAGTCGGTTTTGTATCTTTAGGTTGTCCTAAGGCATTGGTAGATTCTGAAAGAATTTTAACTCAGTTAAAGACTGAAGGTTATCAAGTTGCATCAGATTATGATGGTGCTGATCTGGTTGTTGTTAATACCTGTGGTTTTATTGAATCTGCGGTACAAGAGTCTTTAGATGCTATTGGCGAAGCCCTGAGCGAAAATGGTCGAGTGATCGTCACTGGCTGTTTAGGTAAAGATGAAGATAAAATTCGTCAAATGCATCCTAATGTTCTAAAAGTAACAGGTGCGGCAGCGTATCAAGATGTAATGGAAGCAGTGCATGAATATGTACCAGCTCCGCCAAAGCATAACCCATTTATTGACTTAGTACCTGAGCAAGGTGTTCGTTTAACACCAAAGCATTACGCTTATTTAAAGATATCGGAAGGATGCAACCACCGTTGTACGTTCTGTATTATTCCTAGCATGCGTGGTGATCTTGTTTCTCGTCCTGTCGGAAAAGTCTTGGATGAAGCAGCAGCGTTAAAACGCGCTGGTGTAAAAGAAATTTTAGTGATTTCTCAAGATACTTCTGCTTATGGCGTGGATACGAAGTACAAGCTAGATTTTTGGAATGGTCAGCCTGTTAAAACAAAATTCTATGATATGTGTGAAGCTCTAGGGCAACTAGGTATTTGGGTGCGTTTGCATTATGTATACCCATATCCGCACGTTGATGCAGCAATTGATTTGATGGCTCAAGGTAAAATTCTACCGTATTTAGATATTCCTTTTCAGCACGCCAGTCCACGCATCTTAAAATTGATGAAACGACCAGCTCACAGTGAAAATACATTAGAACGCCTTAAATTATGGCGTGAAAAATGCCCTGACTTGGTGATTCGCTCAACATTCGTTGTTGGTTTTCCGGGTGAAACGGAAGAGGATTTCCAAATTTTATTAGAGTGGCTCAAAGAAGCTCAGCTTGATCGTGTAGGTTGTTTTACTTATTCACCTGTTGAAGGTGCGACAGCGAATGATCTCCCTGATCATGTGCCAGAAGAAATCAAGCAAGATCGCTATGAGCGCTTTATGGAAGTGCAGCAAGCGATTTCAGCTGCAAAATTACAAAAGCGTATCGGTCAAACGATGACAGTATTGGTTGATAACTTGGAAGAAGAATTCCCAGTTGCTGTAGCACGTTCATATGCAGATGCACCAGAAATTGATGGTAACGTTTTCGTTGAAGATATTGATAAAAGTGTGATTAAAGCAGGTGATTTACTTGAAGTCGAAATTACTGATGCAGATGAATACGATTTGTTTGCAAAGTTAATTCAGATTAAATCTGCTTGATATTGTATGAAATATTAAAAAATTTTGAGATTGGTCGTTTTGGAGTAAAGCATGTCAGCTTCTAAGAATCCGCGTTATTCACGTATTTTGCTCAAGCTTTCTGGTGAAGCTTTAGCAGGCAATAAAGATATGGGTATTGATGCCCAAGTGTTAGATCAAATGTCGCTGTCAATTGCTCATTTGGTTGGTTTGGGCGTGCAGGTCGGAATTGTTGTTGGTGGCGGTAATTTATACCGTGGTAGCCAATTGCAAAAAGATGGTTTGGTTGGTCGAGTGACTGGCGATCAAATGGGAATGCTGGCAACAGTTATGAACGGTTTGGCTATGCGAGATGCTTTAGTTCGCCGTAATATTAAAACACGACTAATGTCTGCGCTTCAAATTGGAACAGTTGTAGAGTCTTATTCAAGTCGTGATGCAATTCGCCATCTAAGCCAAGGTGAAGTGTGCGTATTTGTCGCTGGAACGGGTAATCCTTTCTTTACAACAGATACAGCTGCTTGCTTACGTGGTATTGAGATTGAAGCAAACTTAATCTTAAAAGCAACGAAAGTAGATGGCGTATACAATAAAGATCCAAGTAAATATGACGATGCAGTTAAATACGATAATTTAACTTTCGATCAAGTATTGGATGAGAAACTTGGCGTTATGGATCTTACAGCAATTTGTTTATGCCGTGATCATAATGTGCCTTTACAAGTTTTTGATATGAACAAATCTGGTGCATTACTTTCCGTCGTAATGGGCGAAAAAGAGGGTACTCACGTTACGAATTAATGTACGTGAGCCTTAAAGCTCTTTATACTAATGTTTAATATTTTGTAATACCTAATGAATAAGTAAGGAAGATCATATGATTAACGATCTTAAAAAAGACGCAGAAGACCGTATGAACAAGTCACTTGACTCGTTAGAGAATGGTTTTGCCAAAGTTCGTACTGGACGTGCTCACCCATCAATTTTAAATGGCGTGATGGTTCCTTACTATGGTTCTGATGTTCCACTTAACCAAGTTGCTAACGTAGGTCTTGAAGATTCACGTACCTTGCTTGTGCAACCATTTGAGCGTTCAATGGTTTCTGCAATTGATAAAGCGATTCGTGAAGCTGGTTTAGGATTGAATCCGATTACAGCTGACGCAATTCGTGTACCAATGGCGGCATTGACTGAGGAAACGCGTCGCGATATGCAGAAAGTTGCGCGTACTGAAGCAGAAAATGCAAAAGTAGCGATTCGAAACATTCGTCGTGATGTGTTGGGTGATATCAAATCATTGTTGAAAGAAAAAGAAATTTCTGAAGATGATGATCGTCGTGCTTCAGATGATATTCAAAAAATTACTGATAAATTCGTTGCTGAAGTAGAGAAGCGTCTTGCAGCAAAAGAAGCAGAATTGATGAAGGTCTGATTTAACTATGACCTTGCAAGAAGAATCACTTCTTCCTCAACATGTTGCCATCATCATGGATGGCAACAATCGTTTCGCTAAAAAAAAGCAAATGCAAAAAGGTGATGGGCATCGTGAAGGCAAAAATGTCTTGGATCCTATCGTTGAACATTGTAAAAAAGTAGGTGTGCGTGCACTCACTGTTTTTGCTTTTTCTAGCGAAAACTGGAATAGACCACAATATGAAGTAGATTTGTTAATGAAATTGTTGGAAGAAACAATTCATGAGCAATTGCCTCGTATGGAAAAGTTCAATATCGCTCTTCGTTTTATTGGCGATCGTTCTCGTTTATCTGATCCGTTACGTGAGTTGATGAGTGATGCTGAGAAAAAAACAGCATCGTATGATTCAATGACATTAACAATTGCGATTAGTTATGGCGGAATGTGGGATATGGCTTATGCTGCTAAACGCATTGCAGAAGATGCGCTGTTGGGTAAGCTAAAAACAGATCAGATAAACGTTGATTTATTTGATAATTATGTCAGTCTGAGTGATTTACCCGCAGTCGATTTGTTGATTCGTACTGGCGGTGATTATCGTTTGTCAAATTTTTTATTATGGCAAGCGGCGTATGCTGAATTATATTTTACTGAAACTTTATGGCCTGAGTTCACGGTAGAAGAACTTGATCATGCATTTTGTGTTTTTTCGGGGCGTGAAAGGCGTTTTGGTAAAACGACTGAACAGATTCAACAAGCTAAAATAGAGAATTAATAATGTTAGAGCGGATTATTACCGCATTGGTGTTAGTTGCAGTTGTTTTAAGTTGCATGTTCGCAACGCAATCACATTATCCAATGTTTGTACTGATGATTTTAGCTGCTGGGGTTGCTGGTTATGAATGGTTTAAACTCATGCCACGAAATGAAACTGTTGTTTCTAAACCAAAAGCTTGGATTTATGGTGGTTGTGTAGCATTAGTATCGACACTGGCATTATTTTTCGATGATGTAGCATTATTGCTTTGGGCTGCATCAATACTAACTTGGTTAGGTAGTATTTATTGGGTTAAAAGCTTTCCTGAGTCAGATAATTGGTACAACGTATCTTTATACGCTATCGGATTTATTTTAATCTCGGCTGCTGTTACTGCAATTTATGCTGTATGGCATAGTTCACCTTGGTGGCTCATGTACTTGTTTCTTTTGGTTTGGGGAGCAGATAGTGGTGCTTACTTTGTGGGACGTAAGTTTGGCAATCGAAAACTTGCTCCAACTGTTAGCCCAAATAAATCTGTAGAAGGTTTATATGGAGGTATTGCAACAACAATAATTATTATGTTTGTGGTTCAATATTTCTATCTGAATTTAACTGTTTTACAGCTTATTTTATTTCTAATACTTTCTTTAATAACAGTTTTTGCGTCAGTACTTGGTGATTTGTTTGAATCTATGATTAAACGCCGTGCGGGCATTAAAGATTCTGGTCGTGTTTTACCTGGTCATGGCGGTGTATTAGATCGTATTGATTCTCTACTCGCGGCTGCACCAATTTTTGCTGCAGGTATGTATATATTAAAACTTATTGGTGTAGATCTTTAAATGACCCAAGCTGTAAGTATATTAGGTGCTACTGGTTCAATTGGACAAAGTACTTTAAAAGTCTTGGAACAGCATCCTGATCAATATTCTGTGTTTGCTGTTTCTGCTTATAGTCGTTTAGACGAACTTTTGTTTATATGTAAAAAATTCCATCCTAAAATTGTTGTTGTACCAAAAGAAAAAGCTTCGGAACTTCATCAATTATTTAAAAATGAAAATTTAAATCAAATTGAAATTCTGACAGATGAATCTGGCCTCATTACAATAGCTGAGCATGCTGATGTCGATATCGTCATGGCGGCAATCGTCGGTGCGGCAGGTCTTTTGCCTACTTTAGCTGCTGTAAAAGCAGGTAAGCGAGTATTGCTTGCAAATAAAGAATCACTGGTGATGTCTGGTGACATCATGATGCAAGCCGCACGTGATCATAAGGCGTTATTATTACCTGTTGATTCAGAACATAATGCAATTTTTCAGTCATTACCGCATAACTATTTAAAAGCCGAAAGAACTGGTCAGCCACAATTGGGTGTTTCAGGAATATTACTGACAGCTTCTGGTGGGCCATTTCTTCATCACACATTAGAACAATTAAATGAAGTGACACCCCAGCAAGCCTGTAAACATCCCAATTGGTCTATGGGACAAAAAATTTCTGTCGATTCTGCGACTTTGATGAATAAAGGTCTAGAATTGATCGAAGCGTGCCATTTGTTTTCAATATCAGAACATTTTGTTACAGTTGTTGTTCATCCACAAAGTATTATTCATTCAATGGTGCAATATGTGGATGGATCAACTTTGGCGCAAATGGGTAACCCTGATATGTGTACGCCAATCGCACATGCTTTAGCATGGCCTGAACGATTGTCAACGCATGTTCCGGCCTTAAATTTATTTGAAACTGCGCAGTTGAATTTTCAGTCTCCAGATAATATTAAATTTCCTGCATTAAATTTGGCACGCCAAGCTATGCGTGTGGGTGGTTTAGCACCAACCATTTTAAATGCGGCAAATGAAATTGCGGTTGACGCTTTTCTGAAACAAAGAATCAAATTTACCCAGATTACTCAAGTTGTCGAGAACACTTTGCAGTTAATACAAAATGCAAAAGCAGAAAGCATAGACATCATTTTACATACTGATATGATCGCTAGAAGAGTTGCGGAAAAGTATATAGCGGATATTGGAGGCTAATCGTATGAATGCACTTTTTATGATTGCAGCAGCGATTTTGTTGCTAGGTCCACTAATCGCAATTCATGAGTTTGGTCACTATTGGGTTGCTCGTAAACTGGGTGTCAAAGTTTTAGTTTATTCCATTGGTTTTGGACCAACATTGTTGAAATGGCAATCTAAAAAATCTGGAATCCAATATCAGTTGTCAGCTCTTCCATTAGGCGGATACGTCAAAATGCTTGATGAGCGTGAGGGAAATGTATCTGAAGAAGATTTGCCATATGCATTCAATCGTCAATCACCTTGGAAGCGTATTGCGATTGTGGCTGCTGGACCTTTGATTAATTTAATCTTTGCGGTATTTCTGTTTTGGATTTTATTTTTACCCGCTCAAGAGCAATTGAATACTCGTATTGGTAAAGTTTTACCAAACACAGCCGCGGCTCAAGTTGATTTAAAAGTTAATGATAAAATTTTAATGGTTGATGGACAATCAACACCGACTTGGGAAAAATTGAATTACACACTTGTAAATCGTGTAGGTGAAACGGGTGTAGTTTCAATTGTTGTTGATCGCTCAGGCAGTGAAAAACAATTTAATTTACCTATTAAAGACTTCTTAAAAGATCAAAGTGAATCTCCACTCAACGCTTTAGGTTTTTTACCTTATAGACCTGTTATTCCAGCAATCATTAAAGAGTTAAGCGCAGATGGTGCTGCAATTCGCCAAGGAATGAAAGTCGGTGACCGAATTGTTGCAATCAATAATGTCCCAATGAAAGATTGGTTTGATGTGGTTGATGTTGTACAGAAATCACCTGAAAAACTCTTGAATATTGATGTTTTGCGTCAAGGTCAAGTTGTCCACCTGCAAGTTATGCCTCAAGGTCAGCGTGATAATATGGGTAATACCACAGGTATGCTCGGTGTCAAAAGTGATGCAGGTAAAATTACGATTCCTGACGAATACAAACAAACAATTCAATATTCACCGATTGAAGCTTTAGGTGTGGCTTTAGATAAAACTACTCAATTATCAGGAATGATTTTTAATTCAATCATTAAGATGGTTCGTGGTTTAATTGGATTAGATAACTTATCTGGTCCAATAACGATTGCAAAAGTTGCTGGTCAGAGTGCTGAAATGGGGTGGCAGACTTTTATTTCATTTATGGCATTAATGAGTGTCAGCTTGGGAATATTAAATTTATTACCTATTCCGATGCTTGATGGTGGACATCTAGTTTATTACTTTATCGAAGCAATCCGTGGTAAACCTGTTTCTGAACAAATACAGATATTTGGTCTTAAAGTTGGTATGTTACTGCTCGGTAGCATGATGCTTTTAGCTTTATTTAACGACTTCATGCGTTTATAAAACGCGAATGGAATTTAACTTACTGGAAAATATATGGGCATGCGTCACACACATTTATTAATGCCTTTGGCACTGGTTAGTGCGATGGCAGTGGTACAACAAGCATACGCAGCAGATGAGTTTCTTGCACGAGATATACGAATTGATGGCCTTGTGCGTTTAACACCTGCAAGTATCTATTCGATGTTACCAATAAATAGTGGTGATCGTGTTAGTGATCCAATGATTGCAGAGGCAATACGTACATTGTATGCGTCTGGTTTATTTGACGATATCAAAGCTTTTAAAGAAAACGATATATTGGTTTTCAAAGTTATTGAGCGTCCAATCATTTCCAAACTTGAATTCAAAGGAAATAAACTTATCCCTAAAGAAGCCTTAGAACAAGGCTTAAAAAAGATGGGTATTGCTGAAGGTGAAGTTTTCAAAAAGTCTGCATTGCAAATTATTGAAACTGAATTGGAACAACAATATACGCAACAAGGTCGCTATGATGCCGATGTGACTGTTGAAACTGTAGCTCGGCCAAATAACCGTGTTGAATTAAAATTAAACTTTAATGAAGGTACTGCCGCTAAAGTATTTGATATCAATATTATTGGTAATACAGTATTTAGTGATAGTGATATTAAGCAAGCATTTGCAGTAAAAGAAAGCGGTTGGGCATCAATAGTTACTCGTAATGACCGTTATGCACGCGAAAAAATGGCTGCAAGCTTAGAAGCATTACGTGCTTTATACCTAAATAAGGGTTACATCAATTTCAATATTATTAATTCACAGCTAAATATCAGTGAAGATAAAAAGAATATTTTCATTGAGGTTTCTGTTGATGAAGGTAGCCAATTTAAATTTGGTGATACAAAATTCCTTGGTGATGCACTTTATAAGCCTGAAGAATTACAAGCTTTAAAGTTATATAAAGATGGTGAGACGTATTCACAAGAAAAAGTAAATGCAGTCAAGCAATTGCTACTTCGTAAATATGGTAATGCGGGTTATTACTATGCAGAAGTGAATGTTGTACCTGAAATTAATAATCAAACAGGTATTGTTAACCTAAATTATTATATTAATCCTGGTCAACAAGTCACAGTTCGTCGTATTAACTTTACTGGTAATAGCAAGACTGCTGATGAAGTATTACGTCGTGAAATGCGTCAGATGGAAGGTGCATTGGCAAGTAACGAAAAAATTGACCTTTCCAAAGTACGTCTAGAGCGCACAGGCTTCTTTAAAACGGTCGATGTAAAACCAGTTCGTGTACCAAACTCACCTGACCAAGTGGATTTGAATGTGAATGTTGAAGAACAACATTCAGGTACAACAACACTTGCTGTCGGTTATTCTCAAAATGGTGGTATTACCTTCCAAGCTGGTTTGAGTCAAACAAACTTTATGGGAACGGGTAATCGAGTTTCAGTGGATTTATCACGCTCCGAAACTCAAGATTATTATAATCTTAGTGTGACTGACCCATACTTTACGATTGATGGTGTGAGCCGTGGTTATAATGTTTATTACCGTAAAACTAAGTTAAATGAAGATTATAACGTTAATAACTATGTTACAGACAGTGTCGGTGGTAGTTTAAGTTTTGGTTATCCAATTGATGAAAATCAAAGTTTAAGCGCTTCATTGGGTGTGGATCAAACCAAAGTAAGAACTGGACCAAGTGTTTCGACTTATATTCGCGATTATTTGTTAGCAAATGGCGGTAAAGCAACAGGTTCTAGTACTTATTGTCCACCTGAAAATTGGGATAAAGATGATGATAATAATTATACAGGAAAGTGTAAGCCAGGTGGGGAAAGGGTTTACGATAGTGCTTTTGAAGGTACATTCCTTACATATAATTTAAATCTTGGTTGGTCGTATAACACATTAAATAGGCCTATTTTTCCAACATCTGGTATGTCACATCGCGTTGGTTTAGAGATTGGTTTACCTGGTAGTGATGTTGATTATCAAAAAATGACTTATGATGCTCAAGCATTTAAATCATTACCTATGGGTTTTGTACTTAGAGGCTATGGTAAGTTAGGTTATGGTAATGATCTACCTTTCTATAAAAATTTCTATGCGGGCGGCTATGGTTCAGTTCGTGGTTACGATAACAGTTCTTTAGGTCCAAAATATCCAAGTGTGATTTTCCAAAAAACAGATCAAAATGATCCAGACCCTGAAGAGGTTGGTGGAAATGCTTTAGTGCAGTTTGGAACAGAGTTAGCGTTACCGTTACCGTTTAAAGGTGATTGGACACGCCAAGTTCGTCCGGTATTATTTGCTGAAGGTGCACAAGTCTTTGATACTCAGTGTGATGTGCCTAATGGAAATGTAATGATCAATGGTAGCAATATTGATATGAAACAATATTGCAAAGACAACAATAAGTTTGATTTTGGTAATATGCGTTATAGCGTAGGTGTTGGTTTCACTTGGATCACTATGATCGGTCCACTTTCACTGAGCTATGCTTACCCGTTAAATGATAAACTGGGCGATGATACTAAATCGATCCAATTTGAAATCGGTCGTACTTTCTAAGTACGGCTTTTCCAAATATTCAATATATAAAGGATGAAATAATGAAAACGCTGACATTTTTGATGCTAAGTTTAGGTTTAACGGTAACTTCTCTTGCAAATGCTGCTGGCATGGCAGTTGTAGACTTAGCAAAAGTTGTTGAAAGTAGCACTTATCTAAAACAACAAAATGCAAGTTTAGGTCAATCTGTGAAACCTACCTCTACGCGATTAGAGCAATTAGGTAAAGAGCTAGAGACTCTGCAACAAAGAGCCCAGACTGAAGGGCCGAAAATGAATCAGGCTGATATTCAAAAAATGACAGCGCAATACCAAGCCAAGTTAAATGAATTTAATTCTACTCAGCAAGGTTTACAAACTAAGGTTCAATCTAGCCTACAAGCTATGAACACAACTTTTGAAAATCGTGTGAAGCAAGCTGCTGAACAATTACGTAAAGAAAACAATCTTGATTTTATTTTAAATAAAAATTCTACCATTGCATCTGACGCTCAGTATGATTTAACTGATAAAATGATTCAAAAGGTTAATGCAATGAAATAATCAATGAATAGACGTAGTTATCGTTTAGAAGAAATTGCTCACCTTGTAAAAGGTGAGCTTTTTGGTGAAAAAGCACTTCAGGTTTGTAATTTAGCAAGTCTAGAAAATGCTCAGCATGATCACATATGTTTTGTGAATGGTGACAAATATTTAACACAAGCAGAATTAAGTCACGCTGGGGCTTATATTGTAACTGCGGCTCTCAAACAACAACTTTCTACAAAGCAAAATTTTATTGTTGTTGATAATCCTTATTTGGCATTTGCTACTTTAACGCATCTATTCGAAAAAAAGATTTCTCAGCGAGGAATTGAAAGTACTGCCCAAATACATCCTTCTGCAATTATCGCTGACGATGCTTATATCGGTCATTATGTTGTAATTGGTGAGAATTGTGTCATCGGTAATAATACAATTATTCAGCCTCATGCATTTATAGATAATGATGTGGAAGTAGGTAAAGATTGTTTTATTGATGTGCATGTGACCATTACCGGCGCTGCTAAACTAAAAGATCGGGTTCGTATCCACGCCAATACCGTGATTGGGACCGAGGGTTTTGGTTTTGCACCTTACCAAGGCAAGTGGCATCGTATTGCTCAATTGGGGTCAGTTCGTATTGGAAATGATGTTCGTATCGGTTCAAATTGTAGTATTGATCGCGGTGCATTAGATGATACGATTTTGGCAGATGGCGTCATTATTGATAACCTTGTGCAAATTGCTCACAATGTTCAAATTGGAGAGAACACCGCAATTGCCGCAAATTGCGGAATTGCAGGAAGTGCAAAAATTGGCAAAAACTGTATCATGGGCGGTGCGTCAGGGGTGGTCGGACACCTTGAAATTGCTGACAACGTGACACTTACAGCAATGTCAATGGTCACAAAAAATATTTCTGAGTCTGGAACGTATTCTTCTGGCATGGGGTTGTTTGAAAATAGTCATTGGAAAAAGACAATTGTTCGCCTAAGACAATTAGCAGATGTGCCATTGACCCAAATTAGTAAAAGGCTTGATCATATGCAAGCTCAATTAGAGTCCCTTGAATCAACCTTGAAGTTACGTAAATAATTTATTATGACTGAGTCTACCTTACCAGCATTTACAATGCCTGAATTACCAATGGATATTCAAACTATTCGTGAATATTTACCTCATCGCTATCCTTTTTTATTGGTAGATCGTGTTACAGAGGTAACGGAAAATAGTATCGTTGGCTATAAAAACGTATCAATCAATGAAGAGTTTTTACAAGGGCATTTTCCAACTTATCCAATTATGCCTGGCGTACTCATTATTGAAGCCTTAGCACAAGTCTCTGGTATTTTAGGATTTGTTCTAACAAATCAAAAGCCTAAAGCTGGTTCATTGTTCTTATTTGCAGGTGCGGAAAAAATTAGATTTAAGAAACAGGTTGTTGCAGGTGACCAGCTTATCTTAAAATCTGAACTTGTTATGCAAAAACGCGGCATTTACAAGTACAATTGTACTGCCAGTGTTGACGGTAAAATTGCAGCAACGGCTGAGATTATTATTTCCCACCAAAAAATTGAGCAGACATGAGTAGCCAAAATCTAATACATTCCACAGCAATTATTGACCCATCTGCAGAAATTGCATCTGACGTTCAAATTGGACCTTATTGTATTATTGGACCAAATGTCAGTATAGAATCTGGGACAAAATTACGCTCGCATGTAGTGATTGGTGGCTTTACAAAAATTGGTAAAAATAATGATATTTTCCAGTTCTCAAGTATTGGAGAAATCTGTCAGGATTTAAAATATCAAGGCGAAGAAACATGGTTAGAAATAGGGGATAACAACTCTATTCGCGAGCATTGTACTTTACATAGAGGTACTGTTCAGGATCATGCATTAACAAAAATTGGTAGCCATAACTTATTCATGGTGAATACGCATATTGCACATGATTGTGATATTGGAAATCATAATATTTTTGCGAATAATGTCGGTGTTGCTGGGCACGTGCGTGTAGGTGATCATGTCATTGTAGGTGGAAATGCCGGTATTCATCAATTTTGTAGAATTGATTCTTACAGTATGATTGGTGGAGCATCTTTAATTCTTAAAGATGTACCAGCTTACATCATGGCATCAGGCAACCCAGCACATGCTTATGGTATGAATATTGAAGGCATGCGTCGTAAAGGATGGTCTCGAGATACCATCCAAGGTTTAAGAGAAGCTTATAAGTTAATTTATAAAGCAGGGCTTACAACTGAGCAAGCCATCGAACAAATCCGAAATGAAATTCTAGTCAAAACGCCTGAAGCACAATTATTTATTGATTCCTTAGAACAATCAACTCGTGGAATTGTGCGTTAAATCATTCGTGAATAAAAAAAGACACTGAGGTGTCTTTTTTTATTTTTAGTTTTCTACTTCGAGATAATTTTGACGATATTGTTTAGGTGATAGTTCAAAGGTTCTTTTAAATGCTTGGCTAAAAGCAGTTTCTGATGAATACCCAACCTTATTGGCAACTTGCTGTACTGAATAATTACTTTTACGTAGATATTGGCTTGCTAGACGCATACGATGTTGTTGTAGGTAGGCTAAAGGCGATTCACCAATCACTTCATGAAATAGGCTTGCAAACTTAGAACGGGACATACAACATTGTTCAGCTAAAGATTCAACTGTCCAAGCTTCATCAGGGTGATTGTGAATTGCTGCTAGGCTATTGCTAAGTTCAGGATGATTGAGTGCACTGAGCCAGCCATGTTGGGTAGAGATTTGTTGAATATGATCACGTATACATTTAATCAATAAGATATTCACTAGATGATCAATAATGATATCTCGTCCTGCTTGAATATTTTGTGTTTCTAAAGCAAGAAAATGTAAGCCGATTTGTAACCATTCTGGTGCATTGGTATCGCCATGTTGCAGGTGAATGAGCGGTGGTAAAGCTTGAATAAACGGCTTTGCCATAATGGTATCAATCTGACAGCGGACAGTTAGAATCAGGTTTTTCTCGGATGAGTTTGTACCAAACTCTATAGCATCTTCTTTATGTCCATCGAATAATTTTGATATATCAACTGCATCTACAAGTTTAGTGATTGTATTATCCGCACCTGTATGTGCCTTTCCAGAAGGAATAACGACAATTTCACCAGCATGTGCTGTTAAACTATTTTGTGCGTCAAGTTCAATAAAAACAGAACCAACAAGAATGATATGGACGATGAGTGCTGATTGATCTTGGCAAAAAAAACTCCATTCTCCCTGAGTTTTCAAATAGATATATTCACTACGATTCAAATGTATATCTGCAAATATTTTACTTAGAGCATCCATATGATTTTAAAACTACATAATTATTTTAAATTATAGAGAGCTATCACAATAACTCAATATGTGTTTATAGGACAAAAACATGCGTGAATATGCCAAAGACTCTAACATAGGTTTTTTGGACGCTTGCAACTGTCATAGAAATCATAATAACTCAAAATAAGCATATATATACAAAGACATGGATTAGATGATGAATGCGCCAGTAAATGTTGAGCACGAACTTACGCCAGTAAGCATTTCAAAATCAAAAACTGAGTTGGATCGTAAGCGCTATCTATGGGCTATTAGCCCAGCTTTACCTGCAATTGGAATTGGAATTTTAGCAGGTTATCAATTTGCACCACGTCCGTTGAAAAAACTATTCGCTTTAGGTGGACCAATTGTACTTCATATTGTCATTCCTACAATTGATACGATTATTGGTAAAGATGCTAACAATCCAACAGATGAAGATATTAAACTACTTGAAAAAGACCCTTACTACTCTAAGTTAGTCAAAAGTTTTATTCCAATACAATATGCTGCAAACGTGTATGCATGTTATTTAACAAGTCGTAAAGAAACATCTTTCATTGATAAAATTTTGTTAGGTATTTCGATGGGTGCGATTAATGGTATCGCTATTAATACTGCTCATGAGTTAAGTCACAAACATGATCGTATTGATCATATATTATCGCATTTAGCCTTAGTACCAACGGGTTACAATCATTTCCGTGTAGAGCATCCTTATGGTCATCATAAGCGTGCTGCAACACCTGAAGATCCAGCATCGTCACAGATGGGTGAAACTTTTTATGAGTTTTGGCCACGTACAGTGATTGGCTCTTTTAAATCAGCAATAGAGATTGAAACCAATCGTTTAAAACGTAAAGGTAAAGAGTTTTGGTCAACTGAGAATGAGCTTCTACAAGGTTGGGGCATGAGTGCAGCTTTTCATGGTTCAATGGTTGGCATATTTGGTAAAGGTGTGATTCCATATTTAGCGACACAAGCATTTTATGGCATTAGTTTATTTGAAGTGATTAACTATATTGAGCACTATGGTTTAAAACGTCAAAAAGACAAAAATGGTAAATATGAGCGTACAATGCCAGAGCATAGCTGGAACAATAATAATATTGTGACTAACTTATTCTTGTATCAATTACAACGTCATTCTGACCATCATGCTTATCCAACGCGCCCATTCCAAGCTTTACGTCACTTTGATGAAGCACCTGAATTACCTAGTGGTTATGCAAGTATGTTACTTCCTGCATTAATTCCACCATTATGGTCAAAGATGATGGATAAACGCGTATTTGATCATTACAAAGGTGATTTAAATAAAGCGAATATTTATCCAAAACGTCGTGCCAAAATCTTTAAAAAGTTTGGTGTAGTTGATAAATCTTTACAACAAGATGCTGTTGAATCTTAATGAACTAAGTTTTCCAAATTGCTCCCAAAAGCATAAGCACTGATGAGTTATCATCGGTGCTTTTTTATTTTCTTGTATTAAATAATTAAAAAAACAGAGTTTTGACATTTGCTTGCTGTATATCTATTTATTATCTAGAACCAAAAATAGTCTTCTAACTGATATGCCGAGACAAGTATGACAAAACATTATGACTATATTGCGATTGGCGGTGGTAGTGGTGGAATTGCATCAGTAAATCGTGCAGCAATGTACGGTATGAAATGTGCTTTGATTGAAAAGGGTGAAATTGGTGGAACTTGCGTTAATGTGGGTTGTGTACCAAAAAAAGTGATGTGGTATGCCGCACATATAGCTGAATCAATTCAAAAGTACGGTCCTGACTATGGTTTTAATAGCAAACTTGAATCTTTTGATTGGCAGATATTGATAAAAAATAGACAAGCTTATATTGAACGGATTCATCAATCCTATCAAAATAGCCTAAGCAATAATAAAGTCGATCTTATTCTTGGAGCAGCTAGTTTTATAAATCAGAATACTATTGAGGTAAATGGAGAAATAATCTCAGCAGATCATATATTGATATCAACTGGGACACAGCCCTCATTACCTGATGTTGAAGGGGTAGAACATGGTATTGATTCGAATGGTTTCTTTGAATTAGCAGCCTTACCTAAACGAACAGCGGTTATAGGTTCTGGTTACATTGCGGTTGAATTGGCAGGTGTATTGAATGCTCTAGGTTCGGAAGTTGGATTATTTATTCGTAAGGATTTACCTGTACGACGTTTCGATTCTTTTTTGAGTGAAACTTTGGTAGAGGTGATGCGAACGGATGGTATTGAAATACATACGCAAGCTGTTCCAAAGAAAGTCACTAAAAATGAAGATGGTACTATTAAACTGCATTTAGAAAATGGTGAAAAGCATACAGTAGATTGTCTAATTTGGGCGACAGGTCGAGAGCCAAATACTGCTCATTTAAATTTAGATAAAGCTGATGTTCAGTTGGATGAACGAGGTTATATCAAAGTGGATAAGTTTCAGAATACATCACAGACAGGGATCTATGCAGTAGGTGACATTATAGGAAAAATGGAGCTTACGCCTGTCGCTGTAGCAGCAGGACGCAGATTATCTGAAAGATTGTTTAATAATAAACCGAATGAGTATTTGGATTACGAAAATATCCCCACAGTTGTATTTAGCCATCCGCCAATTGGTACAGTAGGCATCACAGAAAAAGAAGCGGTTGAAGAATACGGTCAGGAAGCTGTGAAAGTTTATAATTCATCGTTTACTGCTATGTATAGTGCCATTACCCAACATCGTCAACCAACTAAGATGAAGTTGGTTTGTGTCGGTAAAGATGAAAAGATTGTAGGTATTCATGGGATTGGGTTTGGGATGGATGAAATTTTACAAGGTTTTGCTGTTGCTTTAAAAATGGGTGCAACAAAGAAAGACTTTGATAATACCGTTGCGATTCATCCGACTTCTGCTGAAGAGTTTGTGACTATGCGATAGGAGGTTTTTATCCGAAGTTGATTTGAGTAAAGGACGTTATTGCAACGTCCTTTAGGATTCATGTTAGCTTTTAGGCTAAAAGAATTATTTTAGTTCACTCGAAGATTTACCTAATTCCCGACGCGCAATAATTAATTGCTGAATCTGTTGTGTACCTTCAAAAATATCGAGAATTTTTGAATCACGTGCCCATTTTTCTAATAACTCATCTTCACCATAGCCAACACTTGCAGCCAGTTCGACACATTTTAGTGTGATTTCATTACCGACACGTCCAGCTTTAGCTTTCGCAATCGAAGCTTCCTTAGAGTTTGGCTTTTTATTATCAGCCATCCATGTTGCTTTAATCATGAGTAGACGGGCAGCTTCCCATTCGGCTTCCATACGATAGATTTGAGCAGCTAGATTCGATGTTTGTAAATATGGGGTCTTGTAGTCTGGATCAAGTTGATCTTTGAATATTTCTTTAATGCGTTCTAATGATGCTTTAGCACATCCGACAGCCATTGCAGCAACAAGAGGACGTGTATTATCAAAAGTTTCCATTACACCAGCAAAACCTTTAGCCACATCAATTTCAGGATTACCTAATAAATTAGCTGCTGGTACGCGACAGTCAATAAAGCTAATGACCGCTGTATCAGATGCTTTGATCCCAAGTTTGTGTTCAAGGCGTTCTACTTTCATTCCTGGTGTACCTTTAGGCACAACGAAGGATTTAATAGCAGCACGACCAAGCTTTTTGTCCAAAGTCGCCCAAACCACAACTGAATCCGCACGCTCACCAGAGGTTACGAATATTTTCTCACCATTCAGAATATAGTCATCGCCATCTTTAGTCGCAGTTGTTCTTATTGAAGCAGAGTCTGAACCGCAACCTGGCTCAGTTATTGCCATTGCAGCCCAAGTTCCTTTAAATCGTTCAAGTTGCTCATCATTTGCAACAGCCGCAATTGCAGAGTTGCCTAAACCTTGACGTGGCATACTCAATAATAGACCCGTATCGCCGTAGCACATTTCAATAATGCCTAATGCAGCAGACATGTTACCACCATTCACAACAGCATCAGGATTAGCAGTTCCGCGCTTACTCGCATTGGCAGCACCAACAACTTCACCACTTTCATTCATACCATCAAGCAAAGCAGCAAGCATATCGAGTTCTTTAGGGTATGCGTGCTCAGCTTTATCATATTTGCGAGATATTGGACGTAATACATTCAAGGCTGTCTCATGTGCTTGATCGATCAGCATTTGAAATTTTTTAGGATTTTGTAAGTTCATTATTATGCTCCAAATTTACGCATGTAGACCAGAATGTAAAATTGCTGTTGCACGTAGATCACGATACCAACGCTCTACAGGATGCTCTTTGGTAAAACCATGACCACCTAATATTTGCACACCATCCGTACCAATTTTCATCGATTTTTCAGCACAAAGCAGACGTGCGAGATAAGCTTCTCGATGGAAAGATTTACCTGCTTCAGCCAAACTTGCCGCATTCAATACAAGCATGCGCATTGCATCAATTTCAATTGCCATATCAGCAATCATGAATGCAACACTTTGACGATGAGAAATCGGTTCACCAAAAGCCGTGCGTTCATTTGCATATTTAATACAGTAAGCTTTAATTGCTTCGCATGTGCCTACTGCCATGGCACACCACATCAAATTACCCAAATCAACGAATGCACTATAATTAAAATCAGCATCACCTAAACGTAATGCAGGCGTTTGATTAAACTTAAGAGTTGCTGTTTCAGCTGCTTTTAAACCCATCGCAGGATTATTTTTAATTGAAATACATTCGTTAGATTGCACAACAAAAATATCAGGCTGACCATTCAATTCAGCGCTTACAAGGAATACATCTGCTGTATCTCCTAAAATAACTAAGGTCTTTTCGCCTGTAATTTGGAATTGACCATTATTTTCTGTTGCTTTGGTTTTTAACTGAAATGGATTAAATGCTGGGGTTGCCTCTTGGAAGGCAAAGCTTGCAGTCACATCTGTATCTTCGGCAAAGCAAGGTAAATACATCGATTGAACTTGCGTTGAGCCCCAACGAGTAATGGCATTGATGACGCTGAAGGTACTCAGTAATCCAGCTGTTAGGCTGAAATCACCTCTAGCTAAGCTTTCAGCAATTAAGATATTACTCACAATATTTTGCTCAGCCGCAACACCACCAAGTGCTTCTGGAAGGGCATAATAATTTAAGCCCAAGTCAACTAGGTGCTGCCATAATTCTTCTGGGAATTGTGCATTGTGATCTGCATCATGTGCTAAAGCATATAAGACCTCTTGAGCAAATTGAGACATTGCATCAGCAGTCATTTGCTGTTCTTCAGTCAAACTTAGATCAAATAAGTTTTTATTGGTTTGATTCGGAAGACGTTGTTTATCAATAGGTTGTGGTTTGAAAGCTTTTTGAGTAGTTGTCAGTACTTTAAAACCCGTTTTTGAACCTTGATACAGTGATTTTTCAACAAATTTTCTTAATTTAAGTTGGTCAAGCACTTCGCTTCCTGCAATTTTTGTGATCAAAGATAGCCCGAAACCTTGAGCCTTATTCATCATATTCGACATGACTTTATCCTAGAGGATGGTTGTAAATTTATGCTGACATGCTCTAGATAAAAAAACTATGTCTTCTTTGACATGCTGATTTGAGAAAGATAAAGGGTAAATAATGTATATAATTTAATGTATATTTATGATTTATATGGTTTTAAAAAAAT
>Ga0114982_1000341_pt1 | contig 25169 bp, 23 predicted proteins | sample Shrwel_input2_FT_FD_87183 | JGI IMG/M metagenome (GOLD analysis project Ga0114982, IMG submission 87183) | Subsurface microbial communities from deep shales in Ohio, USA - Utica-3 well 1 S input2 FT | ecosystem: Environmental > Aquatic > Deep subsurface > Shale gas/oil reservoir > Produced... | reverse complement strand
CATAATAACATATACAACAAAAAATTATTAATTTCACACTACCTTTTTTAGGTTAAATTGAATAACTATATGTATTCCAATAAACAGATCATTGTTTTTATAATTCTCTTTTTTTCAGGATTTGCTTTTGGGCAAAATTCTAAAAAAGAACTCGATTCTATATTTTCAAATGATGTCAATACTCTTTTTTCGAAAGGTGAGCTAAAAGAATCTCTTGCTTTGTGTAAAAAATAAATTAAAGATTATGAAAAGATAAATGAAGAAAAATCTGCAATAAAAGTATATGTATATGCTGCAAATGTGAATTCAAATCTCTTTGAAATTAAAGAAAGCCTGCAATATCTGGATATCGCTCTCAAGAAGAATGCAGATCAGAACGATCCGAATTTAGATGCAAAAATTTATGCTGAATTGGGTAGAAATTACAATATTTTGGGCTTCACAAACAAAGCCCTTGATAATTATAATAAAAGCTTAAATATTGCAAACAGCCTTCCTTTAGGGAATAAAAATAGTTTATTAAACTATACTTACGGTTTACGTTCTGCTATTTATGAAGAAAAAAAGAATATTCCGGCGCTTTATAGAGACTTGATATTAGCTCATAAAAGTTTCCCGAATACACACAATTCTTCCAGACTGGCAAAATATTTTACAGTCTATCAAAAAAATCTGGATTCAGCAAAATATTATTTAGATTTAGGTAACAAATTGTATAAAGAAGGTGTTACACCCATATATCAATATTCTATTCTGCTAAGAAATTCAGGTAGGTATTATTCGGAGCTAAAAGACTACAAAAAGGCTATTTCTATTTTAGAAGAATCACTTGCAATTTCAGAAAAACTCAACAAACCGCAGGACGTAAAAGATACACGAAAACTTCTTTATGAAGTTTATAAAGCAAGCAAAAATACAGAAAAGGCTATTGAAAATATTGAAATATATACCAAAATAAATGACAGCCTAATTAATAAAAATATAGAAGCTCTGGAAATTCCTTTAAATAATCTTATTGTAGAAAAAGAGTTAGTAAATCAAAAATCTAAGAGTAAGTTTTATTTTGTAATATTTATAATAATTTTGCTTTTTACAGCTTTATTAATTGTTGTGCTTAAGAAGTACAATTCTAAAAAAAAGGAAAGCGATCATTTAATTAATACAAAAAGCGACGAAAATATTCAGCTTCAGCAAAAAGTAAATGATGCATTTGAAGAAGTTGTTCAGCTGGCAAAAAGCAATAGCCCAGAGTTTTTTACCCGGTTCAAAGAAGTTTATCCTGATTTTATTGATAAACTTTTAGAAATAGATTCTAAACTTCGTGTATCTGAACTTACCCTTTTGGCATATTCTTATCTTGGGTTTAACGCTAAAGATATAGCACTTTATACTTTCAAATCTGTAAATACGGTACGAAGTAGAAAGTATAATTTAAGAAAAAAGTTAGGTATTTCTCCGGAAGAAAGTATGGAACTTTGGCTGAAGAATTTAGTTTAATAAAATAGAAAAGACAGCTTTTTTGGAAGCTGTCTTTTCTATTATGTTTGAGAAATTAGCTTTTTTTGTTGATAATTTCTTCTTTTACTTTGTTTTCAAGTTCTTCAGCCAACTCAGGGTTGTCTTTCAAAAGATCTCTTACACCGTCGCGACCCTGTCCCAATTTAGTTTCACCGTAGCTGAACCAAGAACCGCTTTTCTTCACAATTCCCATATCTACTGCTGTATCCAGAATTTCTCCTGTTTTAGAAACTCCTTCACCGTACATAATATCAAATTCTGCCATTTTGAAAGGTGGAGCTACTTTGTTTTTTACAATTTTCACTTTCACGCGGCTACCAACTGCTTCGTCACCGTTTTTAATAGGTGCACTTGCTTTTCTGATGTCAACTCTTACAGAAGCGTAGAATTTCAAGGCATTACCACCAGTTGTTGTTTCAGGATTTCCAAACATAACACCGATTTTTTCTCTCAACTGGTTAATGAAGATTACGGTACATTTTGTTCTTGAAATCGTTGCCGTTAGTTTTCTCAAAGCCTGAGACATCAATCTTGCATGAAGACCCATTTTAGAATCTCCCATTTCACCCTCAATTTCAGCTTTTGGCGTTAATGCTGCTACAGAGTCGATTACTACAATATCAATTGCTCCTGAACGGATCAGGTTATCTGCAATTTCCAAAGCTTGCTCACCATTATCCGGCTGAGAAATGATGAGGTTTTCAAGATCAATTCCTAATTTACCTGCATATCCTCTGTCGAAAGCATGTTCAGCATCAATGAATGCAGCAATACCTCCTGCTTTTTGTGCTTCTGCTATTGCATGTAAAGTTAAAGTTGTTTTACCTGAAGATTCTGGTCCATAGATTTCAATAATTCTTCCTCTCGGATAACCTCCTACACCTAAAGCGATATCTAAACCTAAAGATCCGGAAGGAATAACTTCGATATTAGTGTCTATTGCACTGTCTCCCAAAGTCATTACTGTGCCTTTTCCGTATGTTTTATCTAATTTATCAAGCACCAAAGCAAGTGCTTTTTTCTTATCGTCTATGTTGCTCATATTGTATTAAAATAATTTATCAAAAATACGGAATTTAAATTTTAAAATGCTATACTATTTTGTGTTTAGAATTTGTTTTAAACGTTAAAATTATGTGAAAGTATTTTTTAGTAGATGAAAGAAATGAAGAAAAGATAAAAGACTAAAATGCAAATTTCTATGGGATTGAATGCAGCTTTATTACTTAAAATCTGTGTTGTGTACTAAAGTTTAATCTTTGTACAAATTTTTTAGCCCCGATTGAACGGTTTGTTTAAGCTCTTTCCGGTGTTTTTTTGCGGCGAAGCCGCCGCAAAAAAACACCGGAAAAGCGAGTAGTGAAAGCGGGATGAAGCTCCCTGTAAAAAGTTTAATGAAAATTTGAATTCTGAGTTACACTCAAATAATCAGCTAATACTTTCAATTGGTCTTTATTTCCTTTTTTTATTCTGTTTTTTCTACTTACTGTTTGATCATAAATTTTATTGACAAATCTTTTAACGTAAGGAAAACCATTACGAAATGAAACTTCGGGAATCTGAAGTCTTTTGCAAACTTCATCATCCAAAAGATACCAAGTACAGCAAATGTGCAAATACCTTAAATTCTTCCGCTGAAAATTGAATTTTAGAATTGGATTTTCCAAAGATTCATTGAGCAGGGAATGAGCCAATAATACAGAATCCTGATCTGATGAAGGCTGAATAGAAGTCCACAAATAAAAAAATTCCGTAGCCTGTTTTTTATCGTTTGGCAAAAGTTCTTCCGGAATTCCTAAAAGGTAACCAATGTATTTCCAAAGATGAAAATGACCTTTCTCTTCTTCCTCAGAAAATGTATTTCCCAGTTTGTGAAGACTGTGCAGGAAAACCAGACTGAAACCAATATAAGTTGCCATCATATCCCAGGAATTAATGGGTTTTCCCCAATTTTCTGTGTCCCAGTTTTTATAATGTTTATGGATTGAAAGTCTTGCGTAAGAGTGAATTAAGCGTGTTTTTATAGCGAATTCATATCCTTTGTTATGAATTTCTAAAGCATCATATCTTGTAACATTTACCCAAAAATCCAAAGTTTCTGATAGTCTTTTTACTGCACCTTTCTTTAATGCTTCGGTAACGATAAGTGGCTTGTTGAGATACGCATAATCGTAGCCTCCGATAAGACAGTAATCTCGAAGAGAAATAAGAGAATCTACATTACAACGCATACAGAGTTCTGCTCCGGTCTTCAATAAACTGTAATCTATCCAATCTGGTATTGTTTGGGTTTGTTTAAATAGCTTTTGTACACTTTCAGGAACGTTATCGGTTTCTGAAACTCCGTTTCGGATATAATTTTCTATTTCTCTGGAGGCTTCGCTGTATTTTTTGGTGAAATAAACTTCTTTTACCACTTCATCACCAATTTCGTCAACATGATAAAAGTATTTTGAGAATTTTTCAAAATCTTTTAAACTAACTTCAGCTTCGGAAAAATCAATTAACTGTTTTCCGTTTCCTTTTGTCCAAAAATTCTTGAAATGCTTAGAATCTTTAAATCTGGGTTGTAATACGTTCATTTCCATCTAATGATAAAAGTACAAGTTTTACGCCGAAATTAGATTGTGAGATTTGTCAGTTTTAGATTCAAAATAAAAAAAATACGGTCAGATAAATCTAACCGTACTCTTTTGTCTTATAAGTATTCTTATTTCTTTATAATCAGTTTTTCATTATAGATTTCACCGTTTTGTAATTGTACGGTAATTACATAATTTCCTGTTTGAAATCCTTCTGTTCTTACTTTAGTATTTCCTTTAATCTCACCAGTTTTCACAAGCTTTCCAGACATATCATACATCGTATATTTTCCAGAGTCAGACTGTTTTTTCAATTTGATATTCACCTCATCTTTTGCGGGATTTGGGAATATAGAAAAACTATTTGTATCTGTTTCCGATGTGGAAAGGAAGCTTGTCACAGAAAAGAATGAAGGATTTAAAGCGAAGTAGATATTTCCTAAAGCTTTTACCATGATTCTTGCTGATGGAATATTTTCATTAGGTAGACTAACCACCGCAGAACCATTATTCGGAACACTTGCTGCTAAAACTGTATTGAAAGTTAGTCCGTTATCTTTTGAAAGTAGAATGGTTACATTTTGAGTATTAATTGTTCCTGCATTAGTTCCTGCAACATTCCAGGTTACGGTAATAGGATTTTGTGCGCTGTAAGAAGTATTTGTGGTTTGTGAAGTCACGGTGAAAGGACCGTCATTGGTTACTGTTACAATCATCGCATCATTTGCAGACTGATTTCCTGTGGCTTTATTATCATTTACCAGAAGGGAAAAATTTAAAATTCTGGCAACGTTTGGCGTAACTTCCCATTTAGGTATCAGATTATTTGCCAAAACAGAAGTCATATTTGGGAAATACCTCATCGGAGAAACAGTAGGTGTAAACGAGCGGTAAACAGGACCTACAGTAGCTGTATTTACAGGAGGTTGAGTATTGTTTGTGTTATCATACTGTTCCCATAAATAAGTTAGAGAATCGTTATTTGGGTCAGTTCCTGTTCCAGTCAAGACAAAAGCAGTTCCTCTGGGAATAATATAATCCGCTCCTGCATCGGCGGTGGGAACACCATTGTTATTAGATGTTTTTACCGAGCAGTCGGTCGTTCTTTTTATCACAACATTCATCTCAACAACGCTTGCAGCATGAAAGTATGGGCTGCTTAGGTTTTGTACATTCAGTGTAGATCCACAGATTCCTGCATAGGCCATAATGGTTGATCCGCTTCCCGGTTCATATGCCGTAGCATTATTTTCGTTGCCTCCACAATTTCTGAAAGTATGATTTGCACCAAACTGATGACCGACTTCATGAGCTACGTAATCTACATCAAAAGGATCGCCGACCGGAGCTCCCGAACCTGTAACTCCTCTTGCTTTGTTATTGGTACTGCAAACAACGCCTAATCCTGCTAAACCACCACTGTTTGTACCAAATACATGTCCTATATCATAGTTTGCCGAACCGATTACAGATGTGGTATTGTTTTGATTTTCTGTAATCATTGCATTGGGATTTCCGTTCGTAAAAGGATCTGTAGCAGAATTAACGTAAATAAGCGAACTGTTGTTGGCGATCATTACCATTGTTACCGAAATTGTTTTTTCATAAATTCCGTTTACTCTATTCATTGTAGTTACCATTGCAGCCATTGCCGAAGGAACTGTTCCACCGTGAAAAGTTGTATATTCTCCTGTAGCAGATAAAGCGAGTCTGTATGTTCTTAAAAATCCATCAGAAACTAATGGAGCCTTTGCAGAAGTATTGAGATTACTGTTTTTATCTAATAGATCCTCTACATGACATTCAAAAAGTCTGTCGTTTTTTGGTAAGTCTTTTCTTTTGTATAGAATATAAGATGAATTATTTTTTGTATAACTGTCAAGATAACTGATGTCCCAACCATCGAAGTACATAATACTGATGCCTGTTTGAGGTGTTACGCTGAAACGAATTGTGTTTGAAGGAGCTCCTTTTTCCCATCCTGTATAAGTTCTCATTTCAGGAAATTGTGCCTGAAGAGCGGGTTCCATTATAGAAGCTTCCTGTACGATATAATTTCTGATATTTCCATCTGAATCCGGAAATTTTAAAACCAGACTTTCGTCACCTGAAAAGCGTTTCGGAGCTTTTTCGAGATCATTTTTTATTTTATCTAAATCTACTTGGTACAAAGAAAAAACCTTTGGGTTCGTCCATCTTGGTCTGAGTTCATCCGAAGAATTTCTGGTGAGTTTCGTCCAGTAATTTTGCTGGCCAAAGCTTAATAAGCTAAGCAAGAGGCTACAGAGAAGAAGTAATTTTGATTTCATAATGTTGATGTTAAATATTAGTATTGGGTGATTACTTTTTTCGCAGATATTTTTTTCAATAATTTTAAAAGAATATTCGGTGATTGACGATTTTTCACATCAATCGATGGATTATTAAATTCTTTGATTTTGATATAAAGTGTTTCATTATCGAAGATTACTTTTTCAACAGAAACATCGTTAGCATTTTTAAGTAAAGGTTTAATAATGACAAAAGTCTCCTCATCAGTTACTGTAGGAATGGGAGCAAGTCTTTGTCCTCTATTTTTCTTGTGGATAATAGAGTAGATGTTATCCATTTTATCTTGAGTATCAATAATGAGAAAATTATTTTCAGTCAATGAATATGGATAATGATAATTATCTTCAAACTCAATCTCTGTTTTTTGCGACATGGAAAGTTTATTGGCATTTTGAGATTGACAATTTATAAATAAGAGAAACAAGAAGTATAAATATGTTTTCATTTAGTGTTTATCTATTGTAAAAATAATAATTAAAATCATTACTTTACTTATTTTAATAAAAAAACCGCTTCAAAAATGAAACGGTTTTAGATTTTATATGAAAATTTTAGAATTAAGCTAAAACTTCTTTTACTTTGTTTGCTGCTTCTTCTAAAGTAATTGCAGAGTGTACCGGAAGACCAGACTCATCAATTAATTTTTTAGCTTCTACAGCATTTGTTCCCTGTAATCTTACGATTAATGGAACAGGAAGGCTTCCCATTGCTCTGTAAGCATCTACAACACCTTGCGCAACTCTGTCACATCTTACGATACCTCCGAAGATATTAATAAGAATTGCCTTTACGTTTGGATCTCTCAAGATAATTCCGAAAGCAGTTTGCACTCTTTGTGCATCTGCTGTACCACCAACGTCTAAGAAGTTAGCCGGATTACCACCAGATAATTTAATGATATCCATCGTTGCCATTGCAAGACCGGCTCCGTTTACCATACAAGCAACGTTACCATCCAGTTTTACGAAGTTAAGACCAGCTTCGCCAGCTTCTACATCAATAGGATCTTCTTCTCTTGTATCTCTCAATGCTTCAAGATCTTTGTGACGGAATAATGAGTTACCATCCAAAGTTACTTTAGCATCTACAGCGATAATTTTGTTGTCAGAAGTCTTCAAAACCGGGTTGATTTCGAAAAGAGAAGCATCAATTCCTACATAAGCATTATATAAAGAAGTGATAAATTTTGTAAATTCTTTGAAAGCATTTCCTTCAAGACCTAAGTTGAAAGCAATTTTTCTAGCCTGAAAACCTTGAAGACCCAAAGTAGGATCAATCAATTCATTGTGAATAAGATGAGGAGTCACTTCAGCAACGTGCTCAATATCCATACCACCTTCAGTAGAATATACGATTGTATTTTTACCTTCAGCTCTGTCTAAAAGGATAGAAACATAAAATTCTTTAGTTTCAGATTCTCCAGGGTAATATACATCTTCAGCAATTAATACAGAATTTACCAATTTACCTTCAGCAGAAGTTTGAGGCGTAATAAGCTGCATTCCGATGATGTTTTGAGCGTTTTCTTTAAGCTTATCCATGTTTGGAGAAAACTTTACACCACCACCTTTACCACGACCACCTGCGTGAATTTGTGCTTTTACAACCCAAGCCTGAGCTCCGGTTTCAGCAGTCAGTTTTTCAGCAGCAGCTACAGCTTCGTCTACATTATTGGCAACGAAACCACGTTGTATTGCTACGCCGTACTTTGATAAAATCTCTTTTGATTGATACTCGTGAAGATTCATATTATTTTTATTATTATATTTTATTTTTTAAAGATTGACAAATTTACTAAAAATCAATAAGTCTGGAAAGTATTTTATTGATGTTTTAAGTTGATCGTAAAGTGGGAACTTGAGAGATTATTATTGTTATTTCTCGCTAAGCAAAAACTCAAGGGGAAATTGAAGTCTTTTGTTCCAAGCTTCCTCGCTGTGATTCTCTCCCGGAAAATAAAGTGTCTTCCAGTTGAGATCAGAAAAACCGGATTTTTTCATAATTTCATCTGCTTTTTTCTGAATGTCCGGATAAAGCGCATCCAAAGTCTGATCTCCGCAGTCAAAATAGATTTTGTGGTTTTTAGGATAGGGTAAATTTTTACTTAAATATTGAAAAACAGATTCTGGGAAAGGATTGTTTTCTTTGGTAAAAGTTCCCGTCCAATGCGTAGAAAGACAGGCAGCTCCGCCAAAAACTTCGGGATATTCGCATATTGCATACATAGAAATAAGTCCGCCCATACTGCTTCCTGCAATAAAAGTATGTGCTTTGTCTTTATGGGTTGAATATTTTTTATCAATAAAAGGTTTTAATTCTTTCACCAAAAATTTCAGGTAATTGTCAGATTGGGGAGAAAATGCTTTGTCGGTTCTTCCTGCTTTTTTGAGTTGTGAAGTGATAGTATCTTTTTCCGTTGCAGAAAGACTTTCAAAAGGCTTTTGAGGAAAATAATCGGTATGTCTTAGTTTTTGGTCATTCCAAATTCCTACGATTATCGTGTTCTGTATTTTTTTGTTTTTAATGAGGTCAGAAATTACATCATCTACGTTCCAGGATTGTTTATTCCAAGTAAGTTCAGAATCATACAGCATTTGTCCGTCGTGCATATAAACCACAGCGTATTTTTTAGATTTAGAATAATTTTCCGGAATCCAAATATCTATATTTCTAGGAGTTATATATTTAGATTTAAAGTTTGGTAATCTATCTATTTTTCCGCTTACAACATTCGGAATCTGTGCGCTGACTTTGGTGAAGAGAAAAAATAAACTTAGAAATAATATGAATTTTTGCATTGTATGTATTTTATGCAAATATAAATTTTGTGCAATTAATAATTAAAGATATATTTTATGAATATTAATGACTGATTGTAAGTCTCTTATCTTTGTTCTATTTTTTTCGTCTACTTATCATTCTTTTTTCTTGCTTGCATCAATATTCAGATTTGCATTGATGATGAAACCATTATTGTTCTGAAAAATATTCTGCCCATTGATTTGTCTTCCGAACTGTACGGTTTGGTTGAGGTAACCTGCTTCTAATCTGAAGTTTTTATCAAAACGATAACCCAATAAAACCCCGATTCTGTTTTGATCAAAAACATTGGCATTTACATTTTTCCCGAATCCAATAAAAATTTCATCATATAATGCAGCATAAGGCGTATTATCTTTCATTTCTCTGCCTTTCAGCGGAACTTGCAGACGAATCATATATCGCATTCTGTGTAATAAAGGGAAGTCGTCCTCTCTTGTTATGTTTGGTAAAGTATATCTTCCTACGAAACGCTGTTCAAGCATAAAACGGTGCGAAAGATCTACCAAGCCTTCTTTGTGAGAAAGCTGTACCATCTCAAAAATTCTGTGTTCTGTAAAATCTCTTCCCAATCCATTAATCGGAATTTCTCCGTAAGGGAAAGTTTCTATCCACGCATATCCTGCACGAAGTAAAATTCTGGGATTAAGCTGATAATTGACCCCAACTCTCAATAGGCTCTGTTGCCAATCTGTGATGAAATTATTTCTTCGCCATTGGTATTCTGTATGTAATCCCCATTTATCGTTTAGTTTTACTGTTCCGAAAAAATTGTACCAGCCAATATTTTCTGATGTATTTATTCTATTGTTTTGTGCGAACGTAAAAGCTGAAACAAATAACAACAAAAGAAATTGCGTTTTTAGTAATTGAATTTTCATGATCCTTTTGTTTAAATTAAATTTTTTGCTTTTAAATTTTTCATTTTACTAAAATTGATTCTTATAAAATAATTGCTCTTTTAAAATCTCAGCAGTGTACCGTATTGAGAATTGAGTCTATTCATATCGCTGGGAACAAATAAATTATTATCCAGATAAATGTTTTTAAGATTATTAATTTTATTCTTCGGGATATTAAATTCTTTTAATTGATTGTTATTCAGATATACAGATTCCAGATAATTGAGTTTCCAAAAATTTGGAGGCAGTTTTTTCAGTCCGTCATTTTCTATATGAAGGATTTTCAAACTTTTTATTTTGCTTATGACATCAATATTCTGCGAAAAATCAATATTCTTTTCATCATTCAGAAAAAGTTCTTCCAGCATTGTAAGTTGTGTAAAATTTGAAGGGATAAATTTAAAATCATTTCCGCTTACATCCAATATTTTTAATTTGGGTAATAATCCGATCCCGTTTGGAATTCCTTTCAAATGTAGATTTTTTAAACTTAAATATTCCAGATTTTTAAATTTTTTCCAATCTATATTTTCAATATTCTCTGTTTCATCAATCAAATTGAGCCTTAAAACCTTTTCCGGATTTTCGCTGGCTTCTTTTATGCTTTTAAACTCATACTTTTCCTGAGATGATATCATTATTCCTAAAAATATAAAGAAGAATGACAGTTTTGATAAAGTTTTCATTGTGATTAAATTTTAAAAATGAATAAACGCAGGCTGTTTACAAAATATATGAAACAAAATTAACTATGAAAAAAAACTAACTACAGCCTGCGATATATGATGTTCTTATTTTACAAATTCTAAGGTTCCGTCTGTTAAGCGGTAAAATGCTCCTACAATTTTAATCTCGCCCTTATCTTCCATTTCCTTCAGAATGGGGCTTTTTTCACGAATTTGCTGTATTGCATATTTTACATTGTTTTCCGAAACGTGCTTTACGAATTCATTGTTTTTTGAATTTTTCTCTCCCGGAAAATCTTTACTCATTGCTACAGCAGGCTTTATTTTATCGAGCATTGCTGTAATATTTCCAAGTTTCACATCGTCTATTGCTCCTTTCACGGCGCCGCAATGTTGATGTCCCATTACTACGATGAGTTTTGCTCCTGCAACTTTACAGGCAAACTCCATGCTTCCCAATAGATCTTCATTTACAAAGTTACCGGCAACTCTCCCTACGAAAATATCTCCCAAACCCTGATCGAAAACATCTTCTACAGGAACACGGCTGTCTAGACAACTTAGCACTACGGCTTTAGGATATTGTCCCGGTGCAGATTTTCTTGCCTGCATTGATAAATCTCTGGGAATGCTGTTTCCGGTGTTGAATCTTTTGTTGCCCTCTATGAATTCATTCAGCACTTGATCGGGTGTTAATGCTTCCTGCTGTTCTTTAGTCATTACATGTGTAATGGTAGCTTTCTCATTGTTGGATTGTTGTTTTTTTGAAGAAACTTCACTGTTTTCTTTACAAGATAAGAGCGTAATGCTTAACAACACTGCGGAAAAAATTCTACTTTTCATCGTTTTACTATTTAATTGTTTTAAGATTTAAAAACAAATACTATGCCAAATGATAGCAATACTATCATAAATAATAATGATATTTATTTTGGTATAAGTTTTGCTAAATTGAATAACAGTTATAAATTTGTATCGTAAAATATTAAAAATGGAATTTCAATTAAAGTTTAAAGTCAACGATAATCTATATCTACGAGATCCGGAAAACAGCGAAATTGGAAAATCTATAGTAAAAAATTCCATCGAATTGATTCATGAAACGGGTTTTGAGAATTTTACATTTAAGAAACTGGCACAGAAAATCAATTCAACGGAAGCTACCGTTTACCGGTATTTTTCGTCAAAACATAAATTATTAACCTATATTCTGAATTGGTATTGGTCTTATTTGGAGCTTATTTCTAAGTTCCGCCTTTCGGAAATAAAAGATCCGCAGGAAAAAATAGAGAAAATGCTTAGCATTATTACACATCAGGAAAATTATGAGAATACGATTGAAGATTATGATCTGAAAAAGCTTCACTCCATAGTTATTGCAGAAAGCAGCAAGTCATATTTGGTAAAAGAAGTCGACGAAATCAACAAAGAATTGGTATTTAATCCGCTGAAAAGTCTTTGTGGTTTTTTTGGTGAAGTGATTTCCGAAGCCAAACCAGATTTTCCATATCCGAGATCTTTTGCAAGTACACTTTTAGAAACTGCCCACGATCAGCAGTTTTTCAGCGAACATCTTCCGAAGCTTACTGATAATAACATCAAAAAAATAGAACATAAGAAATATGTTTTAGACTATTTACGCTTCATTACTTTTAATCAGATAAAATAAATACACAAATGGATACTTCTCCTAGACAGCACGGCTACAATCTGTTTAAGTATGTTACTAAAGAGAAAAAAGACGTCACCAACATCTATTTTTACGCCATCCTGAACGGTTTGGTGCAGCTGAGTGTTCCGCTTGGGATACAGTCAATCGTCAGTTTTGTGATGGGAGCCACAATGGCAACTTCTATCTATATTCTGATCGCTTTTGTGGTTTTGGGAACTTGGCTTGTCGGCTATTTCAGGCTGAAAGTGATGCAGATCATTGAAAAAATTCAGCAGAAAATTTTTGTTGAATTTTCTCTTGCCTTCGCCGAAAAACTTCCGAAAGTAAATCTTTCCGCTACAAGAAAATATTACCTGCCGGAATTGGTCAATCGTTTTTTCGATACTCAAAATCTGCAGAAAGGGATTTCTAAAATATTACTGGAAATTCCTACGGCTTTGATCCAGATTTTATTTGGAATTTTACTTCTCTCATTTTATCATCCTTGGTTTTTGGTTTTCGGAGCTTTAGTGATCATTTGCGTGATTTTCATTTTCAGATTTACAATGGAAAGCGGAATCAAATCCAGCATCGATGAAAGCGACAAGAAGTATGAAGTCGCATCCTGGATTGAAGATATTGCGGCTTCCATTAAGACTTTTAAGTTAAATTCTAAAACTGAAATTCACGTTGCAGAAACTGACAATAGAGTAGTTAATTATCTTAATGACAGAACTTCTCACTTCCGTGTGCTTGTTATTCAGTACAAAACTATTATTGCCTTCAAAGTAATTATTACTTTGGTAATGCTTGTCATCGGAACCTATCTTTTGGTAAACCAACAGCTGAATATCGGTGCTTTTATCGCAACAGAAATCGTGGTTCTAACGATTATGACAGCGGTGGAAAAGCTGATTATCAGTTTAGAAAGTTATTATGACGTAATCGCAGCTTTAGCTAAATTAAATAAAGTAACCGATTTGCCGGAGGAAGATATGGGAGCAATTGCTTTTGAAAATCAGAATAGCGGTTTTGAAATTGAATTTAAAGAGGTGAATTTTGCATTCAATGATTATCAGAAGATTTTAGAAAATGTCAATTTTAAAATCGCAGAAAATTCACTCAACGTCATCACAGGATCGCTCGGTTCTGGCAAATCTCTGCTTCTCAATATGATGACAGGTTTCTACGAACCTACTTCAGGAAGTATTCTGTTTGATAAAATACCGCTGAAAAACGTTGATAAAATCTCGCTCCGTAACCAGATCGGAATGTTCCTCGAAGATATGACCATCATTAAAGGAACGGTGTATGAAAATATTATTCTGGGACAAACCCATATTTCGGCAGAGCAAATTCTTGAAATATCAGAGGAAATTGGGGTAGATGATTTCTCAAGCCAGTTCAGCAACGGATTCTTTACCAAAATTAGTGAAACTGATACAGAGATTTCTTTCAGTTCTAAAAAGAAAATTATGCTTCTGAGAGCTTTAGTTGGCGAAAGAAGATTGCTGATTCTGGAAGATCCTTTGGACGGAATGAATGATGCATTTAAAGTAAAAATGAGAGAACATTTTTCTAATCTTAAAGAAAATACCACCGTTATCGTTGTTTCGGAAGATCAGCAAATGATCGAAAAAGCAGATCAGCATCTTCACATTGAAGAAGGAACAGTGAAAATTTTATTCAATAAAAATTAAAAAAATGGAACTGCAATCAGTCAATCAAATATATCATATTCATAAAAGATCACGAGTGAAAAGGTGGTTTCTTTTCATCTTTCTGGGAGGAATTATCGTGCTATTTTTACCGTGGACTCAGAATATAAAAGTACAAGGAAATGTAAGCACACTTTATCAGGAACAGCGACCACAACAACTGAATTCTCCGATTCCCGGAAGAATCATCAAATGGTATGTGAAAAACGGTGATTATGTAAAAAAAGGCGATACTTTGCTTCAACTTTCCGAAGTGAAAGAAGATTATCTGGATCCGCTCTTGGTAAAGAGAACCGAACAACAGGTAGAAGCCAAAAAAGGTGTAAGAGATTATTACGAAGCCAAAGTTGGAACCACTAATAGCCAATTACAGGCTTTAAATTCTGCAAGAGATTTGAAATTGAGTCAGCTCAAAGTAAAAATCAGCCAGCTCAATAATAAATTAGCGGGAGAGGAAGCAGAACTTGAAGCAGCTAAAAACGAACTCAGAATGACTTCTGACCAATACGAAAGACAGAAAAAAATGTACGATGAAGGTTTGGTTTCGCTCACACAGTTTCAACAGAGAAGTGTTTCTTATCAAAATGCTTTAGCTAAGAAAACTGCCACAGAAAATAAGCTGGCGCAAACCAGACAGGAAATTGTGAATGTAAGCATCGAACAAAATGCTACCATTCAGGATTACAATGAAAAACTGAGCAAAACCGAAGGTGATCGTTTCCAAAGTATGGGACAGATAGAAGGAAGTGACGGCGATATTGCCAAACTCGAAAATCAGGTGGCGAATTATCGCGCAAGACAAGGTTTGTATTTCGTAATCGCTTCTCAGGACGGACAGGTTGTGCAGATCAACAAAGCCGGAATCGGGGAAATTCTTAAAGATGGTGAAAGTATTGCAACCATCGTTCCCGATAAAGTAGATTATGCTGTAGAAATTTATATCAAACCTGTCGATTTACCTTTGGTAAAAGAAGGACAGCGCGTAATGTGTATTTTTGATGGTTTTCCGGCGATTGTTTTTTCCGGATGGCCCAATTCCAGCTATGGAACTTTTGCAGGAAAAGTAATTGCGATAGAAAATAACATCAGCGCAAACGGAATGTTCAAAGCGTTGGTGATTCAGGATAAAAACGAAAAACAATGGCCTCCGAAAATCAAAATGGGAACCGGAGTTCAGGGAATTGCGATTCTTAATGATGTTCCGATCTGGTACGAATTGTGGCGAAACATCAACGGTTTCCCGCCGGATTATTATGAAGTAAAAACCGAAAAATCTGCAAAAGATGAAAAGTCTAAAAAATAAATTTTCAGCGCTTCTCATTCTGTTTTGTGTTCAGTTTTCTTTTGCACAGGATTCTCTGAAACTTTCGCATCAGGAATTTCTGAATATTGTAAAAAATTATCATCCGCTGGCTTTCAGGTATCAGCTTCAGAATAAAATTGCCAATGCAGAAATTACCAAAGCAAGAGGAAATTTTGATCCTGTTCTCGCAGGAAAACTCGGAGAAAAAAATATTGACGGAACAAAATACTATGAACAGCGAAATGTAGAACTCGGAATTCCCACTTGGTACGGAATCGACATTACCGGAAGTTACAATTATCTGGATGGAGAAAAACTAAACAGCAGCGAAACAAAAGGAGGTTTATATCAATTCGGAGTTACGATTCCTTTGGCGAAAAATCTTCTGTACGATAAAAGACGAGCAATGCTCGATCAGGCAAAATTCGGATTGAAAATGACGGAAGCCGAACAGATTGTTCTCACCAATGAACTTCTTTTGGATGCTGAAAATACGTATTGGGATTGGGTGAAAAATTATGAGATCTACAAACTGCAGAAATCTGCGGTAGAAATCAACAGAAAAAGGCTCGAACTTACTAAAAAGACTTATGAGTTTGGAGAAAGACCTGCAATTGATACCGTAGAAGTATCGTCACAGTTGCAAGGTTTTGAGCTTCAGGAGCGCGATGCTTATCTTAATTTTGTGAAAAGTACGCAGGAATTGCAGATGTTCCTCTGGAAAGATCAGCAGGAATTGTATGAGATTTCCCAGCTTATTTTTCCGTCCTCTAGTCTTGATGAACATTCTGGATATTCTGATTATGAGTTTTTGGTGCAGAATGTACAGTCCAGACAAGTGCAAAATCACGCCTCATTAGAATATTATCTTCAGAAGCAAAATATTCTGGAAAGTGAAAGAAGGCTGAAGTGGCAAAGTTTCCTTCCAAAGATTGATTTCACCTATAATTTTTTTAACAAGGAAAACTATCGCCGTGATTTCCTTCCTTTGTTTGATAATAATTTCCAGTACGGATTGAAGCTCGAGATTCCGATTTTCCTGAGACAGGCAAGAGCAGATTACGAAATTGCAAAATTGAAAATCTCTCAAAACCAGCAGGATTCTCAGTTAAAAACAAGAGAAATCAATACTAAAATAGAAACTTATAAAAATGAGGTGAATAATTATTTCACCCAAATTGATATTTCAACAAAAAATCTTAACAATTATCAAAGACTTCTGAATGCTGAAGAAACGAGATTCAGCAATGGGGAAAGTTCTTTGTTTCTTATCAATTCCAGAGAAAATAAATTGTTGGAAGCACAGGAAAAAAATCTTGAACTGAAGGCCAAATTTCTGAAAAGCTACAACAAGCTGAAATGGCTGAATGAGAACTTTTTGAGATAATTAAATAAAAAAGGAAATCCAAATTTGGATTTCCTTTTTTATTATTTGATAATTTGTCAAATTAGCTTTTCATTTTCACGAAATAAAAAATCAGTAAAGTCCAGCTCAGGATCATTAATAATCCTCCAAGCGGAGTGATAGGTCCAAGAAATTTCAGATTCATCCCGAAATAGTCCTGCAAACTCAACCCGTAAATACTGAAAGAAAAAATCATTGTTCCGAAAATCATCAACCAGGAAATCCAGTTTTCGGTTTTGGTTTCAAATTTTAAAATGTAGCCTGCAATTAATAGAAAAAATGCAGCATACATTTGGTATCTTACGCCTGTTTCAAAACTTTCCAGTCTTTCCACAGACAATATTTTCTTCAAAGCGTGTGCTCCGAAAGCGCCTAAAATTACAGATAACATTCCGTAAACAGCTCCGAAGACTAAAGTGATTGTTTTCATTTATAATTTAAAATCTTGAATATTAATGATACGAGTCCGATTCCTATAAAAACCCAGGCAAATTTTTTATTCTGAGCAAATCCCGGATTTTTAGTTACTTTCAGAAAAATTCCAAAAGTCAACATTATAACAGATAAGATAATTCCAAACATTATTGACCTCTTAGTCTGTTGAGTTCATTAATTACCTCGTGATGACTCACGGTTTTATCTTTAAAATAAGTTACGAAATGCTGTTTTTCTTCCTCGGTTGCTCCCATTTGGTTGAGAATATTAAATAAATGCATTTTCATATGACCTTTCTGAATTCCTGTCGTCACCAAAGAACGTAACGCTCCAAAATTTTGAGCAAGACCGGAAACTGCTAAAATACTCATTAATTCCTGTGCAGAAGGTTTGCCAAGAAGTGCTAATGAAAATTTTACCAGAGGATGAAGATTCGTTAATCCACCAACAACGCCTACAGAAATCGGAAGATCAATCCAGAATCTGAAAATTCCGTTATCGATGGTACAGTGCGTTAAAGAGGAATATTTTCCGTCTTTCGCTGCGTAAGCGTGTGCGCAAGCTTCGGTTGCACGGAAATCGTTTCCTGTTGCAATTACAACGGCATCTACACCGTTCATAATTCCTTTGTTATGAGTTGTCGCACGGAAAGGTTCGATTTCGGCAATTGTTACCGCCTGTTTAAATTTTCTTGCAAACTCTTCATTTGAAATTCCGCTGTCATCTTTCAGATCTTCAATTTTACACGAAACTTCGGCTCTCACAATACAATCCGGAGTGAAATTAGAAAGAATATTCATCACTACCTGAAGAGAATTTTTTTCTTCTTGTGTGAAGCTTTCTTCAATAGAAATCTCTTCTTTCAATTTTTTACCAAATTGTTCAAGACAGGAATTGATGAAGTTGGCTCCCATAGAATCTACCGTATCAAAACTTGCCTTCAGTTGATAATAATTTGGCATTTCGGCAGTTTTATCTACCAGTTTTATTTCTAAAATTCCGCCACCACGATTTCTCATATTGGCAGTGATACTTTCTGTAGCTTCAAATAATTTTTTCTTTAATTTAAAATTGAAAAAATGCTGAAGTTTATGCGATTCTACATCAATAATAAAATGAGTGTGGCCAAGTTTTTTCGTATTGATAATGGTTGTTTTAAAACCTCCTTTGTCAATCCAGAATTTTGCTGCTTTTGAGGCGGCTGCAACGACAGAACTTTCTTCCACTGCCATCGGAAGCGCAAATAATTTTCCGTCGATCAGAAAATTCGGGGCAATTCCGTAAGGCATATAAAAATTGGAAATGGTATTTTCAGAAAACTCATCGTGAAGTTTCTGCAAATCGGCATTGTCGTTCCAATATTGGTTTAATATATTTTGATATTCTGAATTACCGTCTAAATATTGATTGACGAGCCAGTCAATTTTTCCCTTTTTGGTCAGTTTAGAAAAGCCTTCTATCGGTGTATGATTCATATAGATGTTTTTATATTGTAAGCAGATATAATAATCGCAGGTTTACGATTTCACGCATAATTTAATAACCGTAAATATAGTAAATTTGTTACTGCTTTTTGTGGATAAGTTAGCTTTAAAAACAGTGATATTTCTCAATTTAAAACTTAATTTTGTATAGTAACTTGCATTTTTTTAATCAATTTAAATTAAATTTAAATGAATTTTGACCGTCTGAAAGAAAAACTGGAAATCTTAGCCGATGCAGCGAAATATGATGTTTCGTGTTCATCAAGCGGTGGTTCTAGAAAAAACAGTAAAGGTGGTTTGGGAGACAGTTCTGCAAGCGGAATCTGCCATACCTATACCGAAGATGGGCGATGTGTTTCTCTTCTGAAAATTCTTTTAACCAATCATTGCATTTATGATTGTGCATACTGTGTTTCCCGAAGTTCAAACGATATTAAAAGAGCTGCATTTACTGTAGAAGAAGTGGTAGATTTAACTATCAATTTTTACCGCAGAAATTATATTGAAGGTTTATTTTTAAGTTCAGGGATTTTTAAAAATGCAGATACTACGATGGAACGTCTGGTTCGCGTGGCTAAAAAGTTACGTTTGGAAGAAAATTTTAACGGATATATTCATTTAAAATCAATTCCCGGAGCAAGTGATCTATTGATGCAGGAAGCAGCTTTGTATGCAGACCGACTTTCTATAAATTTAGAAATACCAACAGAAAGTGGCTTGAAACTTCTGGCTCCTGAGAAAAACCGTGAAGACATGCTGAATCCAATGAAGTATATACAGACCGGAATTACACAATATAAAGAAGAGAAAAAAATATTCAGAAAAGTTCCAAAGTTTGCTCCGGCAGGACAATCTACCCAAATGATTGTAGGGGCTACAAATGAAAACGATTTACAGATTATTAAGGTTGCCGATCATTTTTATAAAAATTATAATCTTAAAAGAGTTTATTATTCGGGTTATGTTCCAGTTTTGGAAGATACCAGATTGCCAGCTTTAACCACGGCCGTTCCGATGCTTCGTGAAAACCGTTTGTATCAGTCAGATTGGTTGATGAGATTTTATGGTTTTAAAGCTGATGAAATTTTAGACCCTCACATGCCCTTTTTAGATTTGGAAATTGACCCTAAATTAAGTTGGGCATTGAGACATCTCGATCAGTTTCCTGTAAATCTTCAAAGTGCAGATTATCTGATGATTCTCAGGATTCCCGGAATTGGTGTGAAAACGGCAAAGAAAATTGTTTCAGCAAGACGTTTTCAGGTTTTAACGATTGATCATTTGAGAAAGCTTGGAGCAGCAGTAAATCGTGCAAAATATTTCATTGATTTTAATGCAGGGAATGTTTTTCTGAGACATTTAACTGATTTAAATTTGAAAAAATTATTGATTGGCGGAAGTACTTCGAAATTTCAGGATCAGTTTTCGCAACAGTTGACTTTATTTTAAAAATTAGGAACAATAAACGATTCTTTGTCATTCCGGAGGAATCTCAATAATAAATATAATACTTAGTTTAGATTCCTCCGGAATGACAAACTTTATGTGAAAACTAAAAGCAATGACCACTTTACTCTACGATGGAAGTTTCGACGGACTTTTTACTGCAATATTCGAGGTTTTCGAGTATAAGTACAAAGATGTTGAAATTGTAAGTAAAGCGAGATTTCATCAGGGAAATATTTTTGCGGAAATTCATGAAGTCATTACCCAACAGGAAAAATCTGAAAGGGTTTTGAATAAACTGGAAGAGAACATCGGGAAATCCGCAATTCATGAGTTGGTAAAGGTTTTTCTTTCTGAAGAACCCGATGGAGAATTGTTAATCTTATCTGCAGTAAAACAATCGATACAACATCCTAAAGAAAATATTCTTCAAAATTATGCAGATAATGACATTTTAAGAATTGCCAAAATATCCAAATCTGTGAGCAGAGAAAGACATAGAATGACTGCTTTTGTGAGATTTGAAAAAATGCAGGATGAAGTTTTTTTCGCTAAAATAGATCCCGATTTCAATGTTTTGCCATTAATTAGAAAACATTTTAAAGACCGTTATCAGGATCAGAAATGGATGATTTACGACCTTCGGAGAAACTATGGAATTCTTTATGACCTCGAAACCTGCGATTTTTTTTATCCCGATGAAAAGATTGATCTAAATAAATACCAACAAAAATTTCATAACGAAGAAAAGAATTATCAAACGCTTTGGCAACGTTATTTTACAAAAACCAATATTGTAGAAAGAAAAAATTTAAAATTACACATTCAGCACGTCCCAAAAAGATATTGGAAATATTTAGTTGAAAAGAATTGATGAAAAAATGTAGTTTCAGATTTCATAAATTAAAAATGTAGAATATTTTTCAAACAAATTGCTTTTAATTTTACAGGATACTAAAGGATGAAAACTATTATTGAGATACTGCCGTAATCTGAACTTGTTTTTGTAAATTTGTGTTTGAAATTTTTTACTAAATGAGAGAAAGTGCTGTAAAAAAAATTGCAGTTCTTACTTCGGGAGGTGACTCTCCAGGTATGAATGCGGCATTAAGAGCGGTTGTAAGAACTGCCAATTATTATAATATCGAATGTTACGGAGTGAGAGAAGGCTATAATGGTCTTATTCATGATGATTTCCTGAAAATGGGACCTCGTTCTGTAAAAAATATAATCAACCAAGGCGGAACAATTCTGAAATCTGCCCGTTCTAAAGAGTTTATGACCAAAGAAGGTCGCCAAAAAGCCTACGACAATTGCGTAAAATACGGAATTGATGCTTTGGTGTGTATCGGCGGAGACGGAACTTTTACCGGAGCAAAAATCTTTAACGAAGAGTTCGGAATTAAAGTAATCGGTGTACCGGGAACAATTGATAATGATATTTTCGGAACAGATAACACCATTGGTTACGACACGGCTTTGAATACTGCAATGGATGCGATAGATAAAATTCGTGACACGGCAACTTCTCACAACAGGGTTTTCTTTGTTGAGGTAATGGGTCGTGATGCAGGTTTTATTGCATTAAACAGTGGTTTGGCAACAGGAGCTCTGGATATTTTGATTCCTGAGAAAAAAGACAGTATGGATGAGCTTTTTGCAACATTCAGAAACGCTGAAAAAACAGGAAAAGCATCGAGCATTGTTGTTGTAGCAGAAGGTGAAAAGTTAGGAAATATTTATGAACTGGCAGAACAGACTAAGGCAGAATTTCCGGAATACGATATTCGTGTAGCAATTTTAGGACACATCCAAAGAGGAGGCTCGCCAAGCTGTGCAGATAGAGTTTTGGCAAGCAGACTGGGTTATGGTGCGGTAGTAGGATTGATGGACGGACAAAACAATGTAATGGCAGGAATGCGTTCAAACGATATTGTATATACAGAAATCGAAGAAGCCATCAAAAAACACAACGAAATCAATAAAGATCTTCTATTGATTTCAGAAATTTTAGCAATCTAATATTTTATATAATTAAATAAATCAAAACAATTATGTCAACAATTAAAGTAGGTATTAACGGGTTTGGTAGAATCGGTCGTCTTGTTTTCAGAGCTATGACTGAAAGAGACAACATCGAGGTAGTTGGGATCAACGACCTTATCAATGCAGAATACATGGCTTACATGTTAAAGTACGATTCTGTACACGGTATTTTCCCGGGAGAAGTTTCTGTAGAAGGTAACGATCTTGTGGTAAACGGAAAAAAAATCAGAGTTACTGCCGAAAGAGACCCGAATAACCTAAAGTGGAACGAAATCGGTGCTGATTACATCGTAGAATCTACTGGTTTGTTTTTAGATAAAGAAAGTGCAGCAGCACACATCAATGCAGGTGCTAAGAAAGTAATTCTTTCTGCGCCTTCTAAAGATGATACACCAATGTTTGTAATGGGTGTAAACCACACAGAACTTACGGATGATGTTAAAATCTTATCAAACGCATCTTGTACTACAAACTGTCTAGCTCCTTTAGCTAAAGTAATTCACGATAACTTCGGAATTGTAGAAGGTTTGATGACTACTGTACACGCTACAACGGCAACTCAGAAAACTGTTGACGGTCCTTCAATGAAAGATTGGAGAGGTGGTAGAGCTGCTCTTAACAATATTATTCCTTCTTCTACAGGTGCTGCAAAAGCTGTAGGAAAAGTAATTCCTTCTTTGAACGGAAAATTAACGGGAATGTCTTTTAGAGTACCGACTGTTGATGTTTCTGTAGTTGATTTAACAGTAAGAATCGAGAAAGCTGCTTCTTATGACGAAATCTGTGCTGTAGTTAAAGCTGCTTCTGAAGGTGAATTGAAAGGTATTCTTGGATATACTGAAGATGCTGTAGTTTCTCAGGACTTCGTAGGAGACAAGAGAACTTCAATCTTTGATAAAGATGCAGGAATTATGCTTTCACCAAACTTTGTTAAATTGGTATCTTGGTATGATAACGAAATGGGTTACTCAAACAAATTGGTTGATATGTTAATTCATTCAGCTTCTTTGTCTAACTAATTTACAGTTTAGATATATAAATTAAAACCTTCCAATTTGGAAGGTTTTATTTATTAATGATAGAGCTATTGTATACTTAGAATTGACGTACGTATCGAATTGCAGAATTCATTAATATTTCTCTCGTTAGAAATATTCCTTGTTGGGAATATTGTTGAGCTAAATAGTAACCTGCAGTTAAACTATTGTAACGTTCTTGTGGAGTACCATGAAAATTAGGATTGTTAAAATCATAATTTCCTTTTGAAAAGAAAGATAAAGCAACCTCTTGAATATTTAAGTATCCAATTCTATTAGCTCTGTGATATAGATACGAACCGGCAATATAATCTGCAAACAATTCTTTATATTTGCCATTAAGTCCCGTCCCAAATTTAAAATCAAGTATATGAGCAAACTCATGTGCTAAAATAATTGGGATAGCACTACATGTTCCCGAAGGTGATTTTAAACATTCCTCTTGTATTAATCCAAATCCAAGCATTACAGTTCCATCAGTTAAATTAGGATTCGAAATTCTTGATGTAGCATAAGCATTTGGCATTCCGTAATCATGGAGGTAATAAAAATCGGGTCTTACTCCAAATATAGAAGATAATAATTCATATTCTCTATTGTTTATTTCGTCAAATTGTTGATTTCCAGATGATTTGGTGGTGTTTTCAATAGGGGTAGAGTTATTTCCCAAAAAACAACCTTGTCCAGATACTATTTCAAAACAGACAAAAAGAAAGGGTAATAATATTTTTGTTTTCATGGCTATTAATTTTTAAACAGATTTTAAAAATTTAATAACATGGTAAAATTACCCATTTGTGTGATTTTGTAAAATAGCTATACACAGAAAAACTTTTAAGCCATTTAATATTCGGATAGTCACAAAAGCTTTTCACACTTAAATTAATTAAAGATCTAATCATCTATAAATCTTGATTAGATAATTACTGACTATTTTTTGAATTACAAATCGCTTTCTTTCGTTTCAGTTGTAGGAGTATTGGTAATGTTAATGCTTGTAGGTGTCACTAAAGGAATTTTATCATCATCGAGACGTTTTTTGATTTTCGTTAAAGCTTCACTTTTAATCTGCATCATATTCGAGCCGATTTGTATCCAAAATTTTGCCTGAAGATTAAATATTCCCTGTTTTAGACTTGTAAATACAACATCTATATTTTCAACTTTGTCGATGTTTTCTAAATTTTTTATAACGTCCAAAATTCCCTGTTGCGCTTTTGTAATATCTTCATCTGCGGGAATTTCAAAATCCAGAATTATTCTTCGCTGTGGCGATGCTGTAATATTATAAAATGGAGCATTGAAGATAACCTGATTCGGAATGTAAGCCTTTTTTCCGTCGTCGGTAATAAGTTTTGTAGTTAAAAATCCAATATCCTGTACCGTTCCGGAATGATTTCCTATGGATATATAATCGCCCACTTTAAATGCTTTATCAATACCAATCAGCATTCCTGAAAATATGCTCGATACCAAATCCTTCAAAGCTACCCCTGCAATAACACCGGCAACCCCTAAACTTCCTATAAATTTCCAGAGAAAACCACTGAATCCCATGATTTCCAGGGCAATAAAGGTTCCCATCATCACAATAATAAACCTGAAGATTCCTATTATCGTAATTACAGATCCTTCTTTTTTGCTTTTAGGAAAAACACGATGCATAATATTTACTGCAACTTTACTCAGGTATTTACTGGTCATTAAAAAAAATAAAAAGACCAAAATACCAACAATAAGTTTCGGTGTAAGCTTCGCAAAAGCGATATACCAATTCTGTAAAACTTTGTAGACCATTTCTACAT
>Ga0114982_1000340_pt1 | contig 25204 bp, 12 predicted proteins | sample Shrwel_input2_FT_FD_87183 | JGI IMG/M metagenome (GOLD analysis project Ga0114982, IMG submission 87183) | Subsurface microbial communities from deep shales in Ohio, USA - Utica-3 well 1 S input2 FT | ecosystem: Environmental > Aquatic > Deep subsurface > Shale gas/oil reservoir > Produced... | reverse complement strand
GTTACGCCACCTACAAGTTCGCCAGAAGTTAATACTGGTCCAATAATTACATTTCCACCTGTAGCGCGAAGAACCCCCATCCAATCTGTACCCGCGCTATTTGGAGCGAGAATGCCATTATTTGGAATAAGGATTTGTCCGCTCCCGCTAAAACTACCACCTGTTATTGTAGATGGATCTACGCAAAGGGCAACGCTACGCTGGGAAGCATTTGTGCCAACACGTAAAACTCTATATGAATTATTAACATATCCAAAATATGTTTCCTGAATCGGTAATGCGTTAGCGCCAACAGTAATGCTGCCACTCGCGCTCAACGACGTAAACGCATTTGTATTTGTCCAAGTATTTGCAGTTCCAAGAATAGATGCACCAGAGATACCTTGGATACCTTGCGTTCCTTGAGCTCCTTGTGCGCCTAATGTACCTTGAATACCCTGCACTCCTTGAATACCCTGTGTACCTTGAATACCCTGGATGCCCTGAGTACCCTGTGCGCCTTGGATGCCTTGTACAGAACCTGGATCAACATCGACCCATTGTGAAGATGTGCCGTCATAGTAATAAATGCGCATCATGCCGACACTTGAGTCCCACCATAGGTCACCGGCATTTGGAGATGTCGGAGCAGTGTCGCTTGTGAGGACATTTGCATTGACGCCAGTAATACCTTGAATACCCTGGACACCTTGTATACCCTGTGTACCTTGCGAACCCGTGACACCTTGTGCACCAGTAATACCCTGAGCACCAACTGTGCCTTGTGCTCCGGCAGCACCTTGAATACCCTGAATTCCTTGGATACCTTGGGCACCTTGAGCTCCTTGGATACCCTGAATACCTTGGGCGCCTTGAGTTCCAGAAATGCCTTGTGAACCAGAAATACCCTGAGCACCGGTGATACCTTGGATGCCTTGGATACCTTGTGAGCCCTGAATTCCTTGAGCGCCTTGAGTTCCCTGTGAGCCGGTAATACCTTGAATGCCTTGGATACCTTGTGAGCCCTGAATTCCTTGGATACCTTGCTCACCAGTGATGCCTTGGATACCTTGAGTACCTTGGGAACCGGTTGCGCCTACGTCACCCGTACGAGCAAAGGTAATGATGATGTCAAGATTATTTGTGAATGATGTTGCACCACTTAGGTAAGAAACCGGAACATTAAAATAATTTGAACCGTGAGAATGAGCTCCTGTAATGGAGAACATCGCAAAATTATTCGTGTCGTTCTTCTGAGTGATTGTAAAGTGACCTTTAATTGATGAGGTCGAATCATCAATGGTCTGCAAGAAATTGTAAATGGAAACACTTAGGTCATCATTCTCATTAATGTAAAGTGACGAAGCCGTAGAAAGGTCGGAAGCATTAAGACGGAGTTTTCCGGTACCTGGATCCGAGTTGGTTGTGCTTGTATCAAAGGTATAGTCAAATGCAGCACCGCCGAATGTACCGGCAGTACCCTGAGCACCAGTAATACCCTGTGTTCCCTGCGAACCAGTGATACCTTGAAGACCCTGAGCTCCTTGGACTCCTTGAGTACCTTGAGTTCCCTGGGAACCGGTAATACCTTGAATGCCCTGGATACCCTGAGTTCCCTGGATACCTTGGGCTCCTTGGGTACCCTGTGAACCGGTAATACCTTGAATTCCTTGAATTCCTTGTTCGCCTTGGGCGCCTTGGGTACCCTGTGAACCTGTGATGCCTTGGGCTCCTTGTGTACCTTGGATACCTTGCGTACCTTGTGCACCATCGGATCCGACATAACCAGAAATACCTTGAATACCTTGGACGCCCTGCTCGCCTTGGACGCCTTGAGTGCCTTGCGAGCCGGTAAGCCCTTGGATACCCTGAAGACCCTGCGAACCTTGTGCTCCGTTAAAGCCGGATGCGCCTTGAGTTCCTGCGGTACCCTGTGAACCAATTGTACCTTGTGCACCTTGTGGTCCGACAATGCCCGACGATGTTGTGACCCATTGATATGAATCACCATCGTAGTAATAGATCATCAAGATACCTAGGTCGGAATTCCACCATAGGTCATCAACCGAAGGAGAGCTTGGAGGAGTTGTGGAAGAAACAATGTGTGTTCCCTTGAGCCCTTGGATACCTTGTGTACCCTGAGTTCCTTGAATTCCTTGGAGACCCTGCGAGCCTTGGACACCTTGAATTCCTTGAATACCCTGGATTCCTTGCTCGCCTTGAATTCCTTGGGTGCCCTGTGTTCCTTGCGTCCCTTGAATTCCTTGTTCACCTTGGGCTCCCTGAGTTCCTTGTGCACCTTGAATACCTTGTGCGCCTTGAGTGCCTTGGATACCTTGAACGCCTTGTGCTGCTAAAATTGTCCACCAAGTATTTTCAGCAGGAGCAACTCCATCAATGGTCTGAATGCAAATCCATGAAGAACCATTATAGGTTACAACATGATTTACATAGTATTGTGCTCCATTATCATAAGGTCCACGGAAAGTGAATCCGGTGCCTTGAATACCCTGGATTCCTTGAACGCCTTGGATACCCTGAAGACCCTGAGTGCCTTGTGTGCCTTGAATACCCTGAATACCTTGGACTCCTTGAATTCCTTGTTCACCTTGGATACCCTGTGTACCTTGAGCGCCGGTAATACCCTGAATTCCTTGAATACCCTGTTCACCTTGGATACCCTGTTCACCCTGAATTCCTTGGGTACCTTGCGTACCTTGGACGCCTTGAATACCCTGAGTTCCCTGTGTTCCTTGAATACCCTGGATTCCTTGAACGCCTTGCTCGCCCTGAGTTCCTTGGGTACCTTGAGTTCCTTGCGTTCCCTGTACGCCTTGAATACCCTGAGTTCCCTGAGTTCCTTGAAGACCCTGAGTTCCCTGAGTGCCCTGAGCTCCTTGCACGCCTTGGATGCCCTGAGTGCCCTGCGTACCTTGTACACCTTGCTCACCTTGTGTTCCTTGGGTTCCCTGTACGCCTTGGATTCCTTGGATACCTTGAACACCTTGCTCACCTTGTGTTCCTTGAGTTCCCTGTACGCCTTGAATGCCCTGCGTACCTTGCGTACCTTGTACACCTTGAATTCCTTGGGTGCCTTGGACACCTTGGATGCCCTGAGTGCCATGTGTTCCTTGTACACCTTGCTCACCTTGTGTGCCCTGAGTTCCTTGGATACCTTGGATACCCTGAAGACCCTGAGCGCCTTGTGTTCCTTGGGTACCTTGGACACCTTGGATTCCTTGAATGCCCTGTTCACCTTGGATACCCTGCGTACCTTGTGTTCCCTGTGTTCCTTGGGTACCCTGTGTACCTTGAGCGCCGGTAATACCCTGAATTCCTTGGATGCCTTGGATACCTTGTTCACCTTGAATGCCTTGAGTACCCTGAGTTCCTTGTACGCCTTGTGTACCTTGAGTTCCTTGTACACCTTGAATACCTTGAATGCCTTGGATACCCTGTTCGCCCTGCGTACCCTGAGTTCCTTGTGCACCAGTTGCACCTACGTCACCCGTACGAGCAAAAGTAATAATGATGTCTAATCCATTTGTGAAGGACGTAGCGCCTGAAAGATACGAAACGGGTACATTGAAGTAGTTTGTACCATGGCTATGGTTTCCGGTAATTGCAAAGATTGCAAAATTGTTGGTATCAACCTTTTCGGTAATTGTAAAGTGACCCTTGATTGTCGATGTTGAGTCATCAATGGTCTGCAAGAAATTATAGATTGAGACGCTGAGGTCATCATTCTCATTAATGTACAATGCCGAAGCCGTGGAAATATCAGAAGCATTGAGACGGAGTTTTCCACTACCAGGATCGGCAGCAGAAGTTCCCGTGTCGAATGTATAGTCAAATGCGGCGCCACCAAATGTACCCGCGGGACCCTGGATACCTTGAGTTCCCTGAGTACCTTGTGTCCCTTGAATACCCTGGATTCCTTGGATACCTTGAGTTCCCTGTACGCCTTGAATTCCTTGGATACCTTGGATACCTTGTTCACCCTGCGTACCTTGGACTCCTTGGGTACCTTGTGTTCCCTGAGTACCTTGAATTCCTTGGATGCCCTGAGTACCTTGGGTTCCTTGTGTTCCTTGAATTCCCTGGATACCTTGAATACCCTGCTCGCCTTGGGTGCCTTGTGTTCCTTGTGTACCCTGAGTTCCTTGAATACCTTGAATACCTTGGATTCCTTGTTCGCCCTGAGTTCCCTGAGTTCCTTGGACGCCTTGAATGCCCTGTGTTCCCTGAGTACCTTGAATACCTTGCTCACCTTGAGTGCCCTGTGTACCCTGGATACCTTGAATACCTTGAATACCTTGGATACCTTGCTCACCTTGAGCGCCTTGAGTTCCCTGTACGCCTTGGATACCCTGTGTTCCTTGGGTGCCTTGGATACCTTGAATACCCTGTGTTCCTTGAGTTCCTTGCACACCTTGGATTCCTTGGATACCTTGAATGCCCTGTTCGCCTTGGGTACCTTGAGTGCCTTGTACACCTTGAATACCTTGGGTACCTTGTGTGCCTTGAATACCTTGCGAGCCTTGCGTTCCCTGTGTACCTTGAATTCCTTGAATTCCCTGGGTTCCTTGTGTACCTTGAATTCCTTGAATGCCCTGTGTGCCCTGAGTTCCTTGAATACCTTGAATTCCTTGGATACCCTGCTCGCCTTGTGTACCTTGTGTTCCCTGTGTACCCTGGATGCCTTGAATGCCTTGTGTACCTTGTGTGCCCTGAGTTCCTTGTGAACCATCGGCACCAACATAGCCATCTGCACCGGTAATACCTTGAATACCTTGGATACCCTGCACACCCTGTTCTCCCTGAGCGCCTTGAGTTCCCTGCACGCCTTGGATACCTTGTGTTCCCTGAATACCCTGTTCGCCTTGTGTGCCCTGAGTACCTTGTATGCCTTGAATTCCTTGGATACCCTGAAGTCCCTGAGCTCCCTGAGTTCCTTGTGAACCTTGAATACCTTGTGTTCCCTGGATACCTTGAATGCCTTGAAGCCCCTGAATACCTTGAGTTCCCTGGATACCTTGAATGCCTTGGGTGCCTTGTGTTCCTTGTACTCCTTGAATTCCTTGAATACCTTGGATGCCTTGCTCTCCCTGCGCGCCTTGGGTTCCCTGTACGCCTTGAATTCCTTGGATACCTTGAAGACCTTGAGCGCCTTGAGCGCCGCCGTTAATCGCGTTCCAGTAGTCACCATTCCAAATCCAACTGCTGCCATTGGCTGAATGAATGTAACCGTTGATCGGGTTGGTTGGGAAATTAATTACGGCCATAATAGTATGAGCTATTTATTAAAATGATTTTTAGTTATAAAGATTCTCCATGAAATTTACCAATCGGGCAAGTTCCCATTGATTTACTCCATGTAAATGTGAGCATATCGCAACCGCACAATCCACAGTCACCCTTTTCAATACTTTCATTCTGAATATAATTTGGGCATGCTTTGCATATGTCCAATTTACTATTGCGAATTGATTCGCTCACTTTTATATTTTCTGGCCAATCTGAAATTGTATTTGTTACACGACTCATGATTTTAGAATAAGGGCTCTAAGTTCTTCGTTTTCTTGTTTTAGATTTTGTATTTCTTGCTTGAGTTCCTTAAGAGCTTCAATAAAGACGGGAGTAAATCTATCGTGCATGATAGTTTTATATTTGTCATTTTCAGGACCTTCGGTGCGGGTATAAACAGCTTCTGGATATACGGCTAAGACTTCTTGAGCAATAAGCCCAACTTCACGTTTACCCACGTTTTGAATAAAACCTGGAATCTCTCCGGCTTTTTCATTCCATGTAAATCTATAACCAGTAAGGTTATTAATTACATTCCAATGATCTGTTACTTTATCAAAGTCTTTCTTGAGACGACGATCTGAGTAATAAGCAATTACATTACCGTTGGAAGCAATCTGACCAGTTGCATGGACACCAAGACCCGAACCTTGTTGATCGTAAAAGTATACTTTGCGCCAACCAGTTCCGGAACCTTCAACAGTACCTTCCATAACCCCAGAATAATGTAGGGAAATTCTTGGAGGTCTGGTTGAACTACCACCAATAGAAATTGTACCATCATCGCCGCAGCATTGATCAACTCCTTGACCACCACGGAAATAAGCGATTCCATTTACATTAAGAGTTGCTAGATTTGATGTACCATTGGGATCGGAATAATATCCGGTATCCGCACTATCGTACATTACGCCTGTTCTAATTTGTGAGCTTAACCAATCTTGATAAGTGCCCATCAATACATTTCCATCATCGGCAACTCTCAATCTCCAATTACCGGCAGAACCCAAGAATCCAATTGTACTACTATTATTATGAATGTACCGAGTGCTTTCATCGGAATCATACATATTGATTGTGGAAGATGCCTGACCATTTCCAACAACAATATTTGAATTAAAATAATTTGTTGCCGTCCATGTATTGGCATTACCTAGGATGGTTGCACCCGAAGTACCTTGAGCACCGGTAGAGCCAGTTGAGCCAGTTGAACCTACCGAACCCTGAGCGCCTTGAGCACCATTGGTTCCATTGGTTCCGTTTGCACCTGTAATGCCCTGACGACCTTGAATACCTTGGATACCCTGTGTACCTTGCGAACCCATAGCACCCTGAGCTCCGGTAGAACCTAGAACACCTTGTGTACCTTGAATGCCTTGGATACCCTGAGCACCTTGTGAACCGATTGTTCCTTGTGATCCTTGACTACCGGTGAGTCCTTGGATACCCTGTGTTCCTTGACGACCTTGGATACCTTGGACTCCTTGAATACCCTGCTCGCCTTGTGTACCCTGTGTTCCTTGTGCGCCTTGGATACCTTGGACGCCTTGGACGCCCTGAGTACCTTGTGTTCCCTGAACGCCTTGAATACCCTGGATACCTTGAAGACCCTGAGCTCCTTGAGGACCAACGGCACCTTGAGTACCGGTCAACCCTTGGATACCTTGGATACCTTGGATACCTTGAGTACCCTGTGCACCGACATCGCCGGTACGGGCAAAGGTAATTACAATGTCGGCATTCGATGCAAAAGATGTAGCACCCGCAAGATATGATGCAGGAACCGTGAAGTAATTTGTGCCGTGACTGTGAGTGCCCGAGATTGCAAATAGCGCAAATACATCTGCATTACCCTTAATTGAGATTGTAAAGTGACCTTTAATGACGGATGTCGAGTCGTCAATGGTCTGTAGGAAATTGTAGATCGAATTGTTTAGATCATCATTCTCATTGATGTAAAGAGCATCGGCAAGTGAAAGGTCTGCATTATTCAGACGGAGCTTTCCGCTACCCGGATTCGAGTTGGCTGTGCTGCTGTCAAATGTGTAATCAAAGGCTGCACCACCAAAGGTGCCTGCGGTACCTTGAATACCTTGTGATCCTGTGAGCCCTTGGATACCTTGAGTACCCTGTGCACCAGTAATACCGGAGGTGGCGGAAACCCATTGGTATGAGTCACCGTCATAATAGTAAATCATGAGCATACCGCCAACAGAATTCCACCAAAGGTCATTTACCTCTGGAGAAGCCGGAGCAGTTTCGCTAATGGAAATTTCTGTACCCTTGAATCCTTGAATACCTTGGAGACCCTGTGAGCCTTGAATACCGGTTACACCTTGGATACCTTGAATGCCTTGGATACCCTGAAGACCCTGAGTTCCTTGGACGCCTTGGATACCTTGAGTGCCTTGTACACCTTGAATACCTTGGATTCCTTGAATACCCTGTTCACCCTGAGTTCCTTGCGTTCCCTGTACGCCTTGAATACCCTGAATGCCTTGGATACCCTGTTCACCCTGGATACCCTGTGTGCCCTGAGTTCCCTGTACGCCTTGAATACCTTGGATTCCTTGAATACCTTGCTCGCCTTGTGTACCCTGAGCTCCTTGAATACCTTGAGTACCTTGAGTTCCCTCAATACCTTGGATACCTTGTTCGCCTTGAATGCCTTGTTCTCCTTGGATACCTTGGGTTCCCTGTGTTCCTTGTGCACCTTGGATTCCTTGAATGCCTTGTGTACCTTGAACACCTTGTTCGCCCTGAGTACCCTGAGTACCTTGAATTCCTTGGAAACCTTGAATGCCTTGGGTTCCCTGAGTTCCTTGGATACCCTGGACTCCTTGTACGCCTTGAATACCCTGAATGCCTTGTGTACCCTGGACTCCTTGCTCGCCTTGAGTACCTTGGGTGCCTTGGGTCCCTTGAATACCTTGGATACCCTGAGTTCCTTGCGTACCTTGTATTCCTTGAATACCTTGGATACCCTGGATGCCCTGAGTACCTTGGAGACCCTGAGTGCCTTGTGTTCCTTGAATTCCTTGGATGCCCTGGATACCTTGGATACCCTGCTCGCCCTGAAGACCCTGAGTGCCTTGTGCACCTTGAAGCCCTTGGGTTCCTTGGACACCTTGAATGCCCTGTTCACCCTGAATACCTTGAGTTCCCTGAGTTCCTTGGATACCCTGAATGCCTTGGGTTCCTTGTGTGCCCTGAGTTCCTTGAACGCCTTGAATTCCTTGGATACCCTGAGGTCCCTGTGTTCCCTGAGTACCTTGGATACCGGCGGTACCCGAAAGGTCATTCATGAAAATATATTGCTCACCGTCCCAGAGATAAAGTTTTGAATTATCTGGATCCTCTACATCATTTGTGTTGATGAGAGCAAATTGTCCCGCAACAATATCAGCCGGAGTCGTATCGGCAAGAAGTGCGGCGACAGTTGCGTATGTGCGCGCAACAATGAACGCCATACCTGTGGTACCTTGAGGACCGACTAAACCTTGAATACCTTGGGTACCTTGAGTCCCCTGTGTACCCTGGAGTCCTTGTGCACCCTGGGTACCTTGAGTTCCTTGAATACCTTGTACGCCCTGAGTACCTTGTGTTCCTTGAACGCCTTGGATACCTTGAATGCCCTGTGTACCCTGGGTACCTTGGGTTCCTTGAATGCCTTGGATACCCTGTGTACCCTGAGGTCCAAGTTGAGTATACATTACCTGCGTTGCAGTAAAGATGACACTCGGAATTGCCGGAGACACCGGAGCGGTTCCAGGAGCAGAATATTGTAGAACAACATTTACATTGGATACTGCATAGATCAGTTCAAAAAAGTCTCCGGGTTCTACTGTAACAACATAATTAACTGTTCCAATTAATGCGCCATAAACACCCGAGTGTTTTGTGGGAATTGTAAATTTGCTATCGGTAGCAGGGACATCTCCGGAACTGCCATTTCCGTTTTTGCGCAGCCATATATTTGCATCATGTATTGCAGTTGTGTTATCAATGTTTGCAAATTGGACCGAGAATGTAAGACTGTAAACTCCAACGTACTGGAAATTAATTCTACTTGAATTCGACAGTGTGACGCCATAATTTGCAGCATCATATTCATTAAATGTAATCGGATATGCTGTAAGAGGATCCGTTGCGACCTGTGTTTGAGTGCTCCAGAAAGAACCCCAATGACCAATTGTACCGCCCGAACCAGGAGCGCCGGAGATACCTTGAATACCTTGAAGACCCTGAGCGCCTTGTGTGCCTTGAGTTCCCTGTACACCTTGAATTCCTTGAATTCCTTGGATACCCTGTTCACCTTGGGTACCCTGAGCGCCTTGAATACCTTGGATACCCTGGATGCCTTGAATACCTTGCTCGCCTTGGGTACCTTGGGCTCCTTGAAGACCCTGTGTTCCTTGTGTTCCTTGGATGCCCTGAACGCCCTGAATACCTTGACGACCTTGTGCGCCTTGAGTACCTTGGATACCTTGAACGCCTTGTGCTGCTAAAAGTTGAAATGCTGCATCAAGGTTGGGGTGTGTATTTCCGTAAACCTCTGCAATACAGATGTACGATGAACCGTCATGAGAAACTACATCATTCGGATAATAGATTCCGTAATTGGTTCCGTTCCATGCACCTCTCCAGGTAAAGCTGATGCCTTGAGTACCCTGTGTACCTTGAACGCCTTGGATACCTTGAATACCTTGGGTTCCTTGAGTACCCTGTATGCCTTGAATTCCTTGGATACCCTGTTCGCCTTGAGTACCCTGTGTACCTTGAATGCCCTGACGCCCTTGGGTACCCTGAGTACCTTGAATGCCTTGAGTTCCCTGCACGCCTTGAATACCTTGGATTCCTTGCGTGCCCTGAGTGCCTTGTGTTCCACCACCCTGATAATAGAATGTCCCATCAGTATCCGCTACTAAGAAACGAGAGAGACCCTGGGTACTTTGGATACCCTGGACTGCGATTGTTCCAGTTACGGTTGCGTTACCGGCTACATCTAAGCCGTTTTTGACTTTAAAGTTTTTATCTATAGACATTCTGTTTCCTTATTCCACAGAAGGTTGAACACCGACGTTGAATGTCTATTTATAATAGATTAGTTCACAATATTTTAAAAGCCCAAATACTTCTGGCGAATAAACCGAAGGTCGTATGATGTGTAACTAATCGGTCGGTTCTCGAATGGAAGTTTGCTTGGAGCACACCATCTCCATTCCTTACCCCATTTGTGGGTCATATAATCCATGTTCATAAGGTTTACACGGTCCAATTTCTCTTTGAGTACCGGATCACTCTTGCCCGTCTGACTTCCATGGACGTGATATTCGTTCTTCTTGCCCTCGCCATGATAGTAATCGCTTTGAAGATTCATCATCTTGCGGATGGGACTATGGATGAACCGTAGGAAGTAATCGGCATCCTCATTATACGCAGGGTATAGATTCTCATCAAAGAGACCGTAATCGGCAACAATATGATCGCGTAGAAGGAATAGGTCCCAGCTACCGACATTATGGTCGCCTTCGTAACCATGGATGATACCGAGTGAAGGATCCCGCATGGTTGCCGCATACATTTCAGCAAGGAAACCACGACCAAATGCCACATCATCATTCACGATAATCCAGTATGGAGCCTTAAGATATGATTTGATCATAAGGTTCCATGAGCCCGGAACACCTAGATTTGCCGGCATATGAACCACTTTAATCTTACGGATGTAGGGATGCGGAGTTGCTGCAATGGCGTCCAGCTCTGCATCAATCTCTCCGCGACCGTTATTGTTGATGATGCAGAATTCCTTCACAGGAAAATCGACACTCTCAACAAGGCGTTTTACCCATTTTGGATTCGTGACTACTGCGGTTCCAATCATAGGAATTATCGGAGTCGGTACGGGCTTCTTCATAATAGATTCCAATGAAGCCGTTGCACCATTCTGTTGCCACCATGTCGTCACATACTTTTCCGAGAGAGCATTGTATTCCTTGACCTTCTTGGTGTCGTTACTGTAAAAGGTTGAGGAGAATGTATTCTTTTCCGTGAAGAGTGGAATAGTGTACGACTTGGGTTCTCCCGGGAAATACACGAGGTTCTCTACAATGGGCTGGCACTGTTTATCATTCTGAACGATGAGACGGAAACGACCATCGATGAAGTAATCATCAATCAGTTGTTTGGCGTATGAGCGTTTAATCAGATACGCAGTGACGCACCAGTCGGAAGCAATGCGTGGGCGGAAGCCAACGTCATTAATTTCATCCGAACGAATCTGAGCAAGCTGAACATTTTTCCAGTCTGGCGGAAGCGATGCAAAGAATTCGGACCACGTGAAACTCCAGTTCTCGCAGTTCTCAAGATTCACATCATCTTCCAAGAATAGCGCAACATCGCTGGTCGAAGTGTCGTACCAGTGCTTGATCATCGAGAGGTGACCCATTGCACACGCAATATCGGTCGACTTCATAATGTCAAAGTAAATGCCGGTCACGACATCTCCCTTCTTGCGATAGTCCGTTACACGACCGTCGTAACCATCAATGCGGGTATGGTCGGTAATACCATACTTCACAAACTGGTCATTAATGCACTTATGTCTGTCGGGCTGATCGGCAAGTGTAAGCCAATAGACGGGAGGGAAATTATCCAGTTTGCTCATACTTCGGCTTTCATGAACTTAAGGTTATTCATAACTGCACCTTTATGAGTTGCGTCGAGCTGATTCTGGTAGTTTTTATGAAGGTCAATGAACATATTCTTTGAATCTTCGCAGAGACCAACCCACCATGCACTCACGGCTTTCTCAAAGAGCATACCATAGTAACCAGGATATTCCACCCAGGTACGGAGATGACCGCAATTGAAATCACAAATCTCAAGTGCCATTGACGCATAGGTGTAACAGTTCACCCAACTCTCAACGGTACTTTCACGTTCATGGTAACGAGCAAGAAGGAAGTATGCTTCCGGACGTTTTGGCAGAATTGAGATTGCGCGTTGAAGTAATCCACGAACCGAGAGACCACGGGTCCCTTGCTTTTGGAAACAGAGTGCCGCACGAATGAGGCACTCGTACTGATACACCGGAACATTGCTGCGTTCTGCGGCACGAATGTAATAAGAAACGGCAGAAGCAGTCTGACCAATATTGTCGTACCAAAGAGCTAGGACGTAGTTATTGTATTCGTTGGTCGGGTCGCCAATATAGGCATTCATCATCTCATCAAAGCCAATACCGTGCGACCAAGCATAGAAGTCGGTCAGATTCAGCCACTTCTTGCGGTTCTTCTCGAGGTTCTCATAGGTCAGTTCTTCCTTGACCTCGAGGAATTCAATATCGGTAATGGTATTTTTAAGACTAATGATACCGCAACCATGATCGACATCGACAACGGTGACATCATAAAGATACTCCTTTTTACGGAATTCAACAAGAGCTTTCCAGCAATCACCGTTCCACATACCCTGTCCCGAGTAAGGAATCTCCTGAGCCCGTTTGGTCAATGGATTCATATCATGGCACACAATGTAACCATTCTGATTCAGACACTTTGCGGCATTCGTGAGGTCCTTTAAGACCTGGTCTGCATGATGAAGCCCATCAATAAAAATGACATCAAACTTCTCGGTATTCTGAGTAAAGAATTCATCAGAGGTCATTACCTTACACAGCTCTGGATTCTTTAATGTCTCGGGAGCAGGATCGACACCGAGGCGTTTGGCGCAAACAATATTGTCAAAGTTATGTCCGTTCCAGACACCAATCTCAAGATATGATTTGGCTTGAGACTTGGCAATTAGATAATTAATGATTGTGGTACGGTTCATTTGTTATTCTCCTCAATAAAGCTCATAATTGTAGAAATGGGGCAACGGAGCACATAGGCTGCATTATCCTGGAAGCCAAAGGTAATTGCGACATTGTTTTCGTCGATTAGGCACATACCGATTGCAAATTCAACCTGTGCATCAAGGAAGAAGAACTCCTTGGAGTATTTCACAATGTTCCAGTTCTCATCCCACATTACCCAGCGATGATGATACACCGCATCCTTGCGACCCACGTCCGACTTAAAGAGGTCGACCTCGTGAGTGATTGCCATATAATGATTTCCAATCTTTATGGCCTGAGTACCACCACGGAGGTCGCGGCGGAGTTCGGGATGGTTTTGACCCAACAGCACGCGTTCGCAACCTTGGGTTTCTGGAATTGCTTTTACAATCTCCGTGGGTCCGCACCATTTAATGAAGTGATACGGTTTATCAAGGATTGGCATCCAGTTCTTTTCGCAATATGAATTGGGGTCAATCGGAGTCGGAATACGGAAGCGAGACACTTCCTTTACGGTATCACCATTTACCTGAATCTCCGAGAGTTCCATGCGACCCTGACCATTGGTTGTGGTATCTCTACGGACACCAGTAATAAACAATTTGCCGTCCCAACGAACGAGTCTTGCATCCTCGAGACCCACAAATTCCCATTTGGGCTCATAGGTATCACCGAAACTCATATCAATCTTTGTGACTCGGGTGAGGTTAAGATCATTAGAGTTGTCCAACTCGCCGTAGTAGTTTTCTGTACGGAGATGCTGGTCATTCTCGGGATGTAGATAGGTCAGCGGACCCCAAGGATGCAAGAACAGTTTGTTCTCGGAATGATAGAAGGTATAATTCACGTGGCGAATTACAACCTTAAGTTTACCACCATCATTGAAGATGGATGGATTCATAAGTCCAGTACCCTTCGTGAGGTTTGCTGGAACAATTAATGGTTTGATGGCGCCGCCATCCTGCAAAGCAGATTTTACAAAGTTTTTCATAAGTAGTAACTCAATTAGCTACTACTATATATCAACCTTTTTTTAAAGTAAACCTTAAACTGCGACTCCCGTACGAAAACCTTTTACGGTAGTATTTGTAAATGTTGGGCTCAAGCGTAGTTTTACTAAACCGCCTTCGATAATCGAATTGAATACACCTAAACTTAAATCTGTTTGAATTGTGGCGTATTCCGTAGTGTAAACTGTGGTACCATCCTGAAGCAACAGCAACTCGGTTGAGTGAAAGTCTGCTCCATATGATAGCTGAAGAACGTATTTGATTGTACGGTATTCCGTGATAGGAAAACTGTCGACCAATTGGTTTGCGGAACTCAGAATAAGTTCCTTTTCAAATGAGAAATTCTCTCCGGATCCCGAAAGAGAACTTGCGCGGAGTCTTACAACCTCATCAATTGCAAGACCCGTATCCTTACGACGCAAATAAACATAACCGTCTGCTGTATTGAGCGCCAATTCACCAAGAGAAAGGTCTCCGATACTCGGAACAGCATTTCTTGTTGAACTTCTTCTGTGTTTTAGAATTGTGCCGACAGCCATGGTTATGTATTATGTATAATGAAAAATTGGGTCCCGCCGTGTGACGGGACCCAGTGGGAAACCTTAATAGGTTCCGCCGTCAATAATGTCGGAAACTTCTGGATGACCTTCAGCATTGATCTGAAGGATACCAATGCTTCCTGCAGTAGAAGTATAGGTAACAAAGTCGAATGCTGGAGGAACTCCGGTAGAACCTTCGGTAGTAATTACGAAGGCATTACCAGTGAGAACATCGAGTCCGGTACCGCCAGAGGTGACCTCAAGCGGAGTGGTGCTGAGGGTAAGAGTTCCATCAACAGTAAGGTTACCACTTACGGTAACATTTGTTGTGGCTGCCCAACCTGCACTACCATTGCTGATACCGAATACAACTTCGCCGGTGTCCGAGTTAACAATTAGATCACCAGAAGTGGTGGTGATTGTGTTGAGGGTACCGTCGCCGCCAAGTTTGATATTTCCAACTTCGGAAACAACAACATAGAGACCGTTGAATTCTGCATCACCCCAAGGTGTGGTGAATTCATCTACGCCGGAGCCTGAGGTGCCGCTTGAACCGGTTTCAGTTTGAAATACAAAGCGTTTGCTTTGCATATCCATACCGAAGAAGCCTTCCTTCACTACGCCGCCTTGGCCATAGTAGAAAGCAATACCGCGGTCATTGGCATCGCCACCAGCAGAAGCATTGGTAGCGAGTTCCATTACCGGATCGGTAAGGGTAGTAACAGTTGTGTTTACCTGAGTTGTGGTACCACTTACGGTAAGGTTACCAGCAACAATAAGGTTATGATTGACAGTGGTATCACCAGTGCCGGAACCGATGCTGATAGAAGTAGCTGCACCGAATGCGCTTACAGTAGTAGCCGTATCATTGAACACTTCGATTTCCGAAGTACCAGCAACGATCGCGTCGTTGATTGTTGGGCTATTGTTGAATACCAGCAATGCACCACCATTGTCGATGCTGTAACCGGTCTCATCGCTGATAACTCCTGCAAGTTCTGCAGATGTTGTAGCAGAGAAGAAGTCGAGCTTGTCGGCATCGGTCGCAACAGTTGCGTCAATTGCAATAGAAACGGTTACATTACCGCTGCTGTCCAATCCGATAGTTGCATCAATACCGTCGCCGCCGATAAAGTCAAGAGACTTATTGAGGATGTCGAGGCTTGCTGTTGAAGCAAAGTCTCCGTTGATTTCAATTGCGGTAGAAACCGATACGGTATGGATTGCGGTAACAAGACCCTTTTCGTTAACAGTAATAACTGGAATTGCACCAGCATTACCGTATTCGCCTGCTGCGGTACCAAGTACAGTAGCAAGAGTAAGTTCGCCTACATTATCAATTGTGGCATCGCCAGTGATTGATTGGTTCTTCCATTGTTCGGCACCATTGTCGTAGATCAGAACCTGTGCATCACCAAGACCGCTACCGTTGATCTGAACATCTCCGAGGTTATCAAGGAAAATGTTTGTGCCATCGGTAATAGCTTCAAAAACAGCTTGTGCTGTTGGGAGTTCGGTATCAAGTGATTGATAATCAAGACCCGAAGTAATGATAGATGTTACGGCTTGGTTGGAATTACCAGTGGTGCCGAGTTGTAAACTGCCGGTCTTGATATAATCGACCCAGCTGTTATTGTCGACAAGAATTGCGGAATCCGCGGTAAGAGTACCACGGACCTGATCCATCATATCGGTGAAGTATTTACCACCGATGACAACCGGATCAACATTGACTGCTCCGAAGCCGATGTAGAGTTTATCACCACCAGCGCCAAGACCAGAGTCGGTATGAGCTAGAAATGAGTAGGCTAATTCACCTTGTTTAAGTACGTTTGTACCTGGCTGACCATTAGCGGTACTGTAACGTGTGAGAAGTGTTGTTCCTTTAACTGGAGTTGGCATAATTTTTTAAGATTTAAAGATTAAAAGTAACCACCGCTAACGATTGTGTTAGGGTTGTTGGCTTCTGTTGTAGCTACGAATTTGTGGCGGGTGCCGTTGTAAATGAGCAGGGCTCCATCCGATGCTTGGGATAGATCCATGTCAGATAGTTCTGCGAGCGAGATAGGTTTACCGAGGGCTACAACTTTAGCTTGTATACCCGGATTAAGTGCAACTGTGGCTCTGATTGGTTGACTCATGTTAAACTATTGGTTGAGTGACTCCTGGAGTGATTTCCACTTGTCCTTCTACTACACGTGTAACACTACCCGAAACATCATGAACAATCTCTACGTCGTAGACGTAGCGACCAGGCTTCATTATCCGCGTCTGTTCGTTTGTTAATGAAATTAAAATTGTGCCCGACTCTTCGGATTGCACGGCGGCTTCAAAATCCACCGCCGTCAGCGATGTATATGTCTTCCGAATCTGTCCTCGGGCACTATAACCTTCGAGATTCACGACTAAGCCATCTCCGCCTTCGACGGTAATGGTAGAAGAAAAATCTGATCCTTGATCAATTGAAATGTTTGCAAATACTGCCATGGATTGTTTCTATTTATATCAATATCTAATTACCGCAAATCCGTTTCCACCCTGACCGCTATAACTATTTGATCCTTCTCCCACGGTGCCAGGATAATCTGCATCGGTATTATTTGGAGCTCCATAGCCCGTCGCCATTAAACCAATGACATTTGTACCATTAAAAACATAACCGGAACCGCCGCCACCGGAACCACCGGGTGACCCACCGCCTCCGCCGCCATAATAACCGCCGCCGCCACCGCCCGAAGCAAGATTGCCTGCATTACCGCCGACCAAATAGGATCCTGCTGGAGCAGTACCACCAAAATCATTGTTACCGCCAGAGCCACCGGCACTTACGGTACCACCCTTGCCGCCATTTCCAAATGATGAATCGGCTGCATTACCGCCCGACATATTTGCGCCGCCACCATTTCCTGCAGTTAAAGCACCGCTTCCTGCATTGGCATCATTTGTTCCGCCACCGCCGCCAGCATAAATTCCCCAGGTGGTACCCAGGACAACCGAACATAGACCACCACCCGTTGCACCGCCACCGGTACCGGCTCCTCCGCCACCATATCTTGCAGAATTACCTAAATCGCCGCTAATACCACCACCGCCAACGACGATATTTAAAATTTGACCGGGAGTAACAGCAAATTCTGCTTGAGAATAACCGCCGCGCCCTCCTGTTGTACTAATGAATCCGACCCCGCCACCGGCGCCCCAACATTTAACACGAACCGTATAAATGCCGGACGGGACGGTCCAATACTGAATATCATCAATAAAGGAGAATGTCGCCTTGGTATTGTAATTTGATTTCCCTAAAAGCTCCGAGAATTTAACATCACCGCTTGACTGACCCGACAGTGTGCGGACGGCTGCCGACAGCATTGAAATTGACGAACCCGAACCTATATTCAGTTCTGTACGAACCTGGTATGCCGAAAGAGGGAATGACTGTGGCAGCGGCATGTTACTTCTTTAATTGGGCTTCAAGACTTTCAACTTTGGCATTGAGACCCTTGATTGCTTCGATAAGAAGTGGTACCATCTTGGAATAATCAACGGTCATATATGATGTATCAATCGGAGCATCTTTTACAACTTCTGGAAGAACAGAAAGAACTTCCTGAGCAGAGACACCGACTTCCTGACCGTTGTTTACGGCACCAAGTTCTTGAGCAATTTTATTTGGTGTGTAATAGAATCCGTTAAGCTGAAGGACCTTATTCAGAGCATTCGGAATGTTCTCAAAACGATCCTTAAGACGATCATCGGAGAAACCTGCGGTAATATCACCCGTTGCTGTAATTGCGCCGGTAATTGAAAGACCGCTTGTTGCACTTAAAGCACCGGTAACCGCAAGCCCACCTGTAACACCACCCGAAAGAGTGGCTGCACCGGTAACTGCAAGAGTAGTAGTTGCGCTAATTGCACCTGTAACGGCAAGACCGCCAGTGACGCCACCCGAAAGAGTGGCTGCACCCGATACCGCAAGAGTATTGTTTAAGGTTGTTGCCCCATGAACATAAAGGCTGCCATCAACAATGAAAGTATAAGCACCGCGGTCGACACCATTGACGCCAACAATCGTTCTTCCGTTTGAATTTACCTGAAGCTGATTGTTACCTGCACTGGTATAAAAAGAAACACCGGAAGCCTTAAGAATCAGAGGGCTGTTCTGATTGTATGTTGAAATTAAACCATTGGTTCCATCCCAACCATAAGCAAAATTGCTGGTTGAACTTGCACCAATCGTATTGAAGACGCTGGATGATGAACCTGTATATTGAGCAATACCACCGGTTCCTGGAACCGTAATTGAAGTTACACTAATAGCACCGGCACTGAAATTACCAGAACCATCACGCGCCACAATTGTACCACCTGTATTCGATGCCGTAGCATTTGAGGTTACAGTAAAGGTTGTGTTTCCGGCTTGATTCGCGGTAAATGAAGCACTACCAGTGAGACCCGTACCGGCAACGGCAAGTGAAAGAGTACCATCATTTGCAACGTAGGTTTCGGCGCCGGTTGTTACAGCCTGAACGTGTCCGTATGTATCAAAAGTGATGCCCGTAACATACGTACGAGTTGTGGCAGTTACATTTGCAACAGAAGATGTATTTGCGTGCGAGAAGGTGATTGTATCATTAGCAATGTCCGTAGAAATTGTGATACCGACGGTTGAATCAACCTGACCCGCAACCAGAGTAAGTGTATCATCATTACTATCCGCAACAACCGTTGATTGATTCTGAACAGCGATATTTTTAAAAATATGTTGTGTAGAACCTCTATCAGCATTTGCGAGTGTGATAGTTGATCCGGCTGCCTGGTCAACGGTAAAACTACCGCCGCCGGAAAGACCCGTTCCAGCAGTTACATTTACGGTCGAGTTATTGGCAAGAGGAGTTGTACCGGTAATGGTAATACTATCCGAAGTTGCATTTGTTGTAATTTGGATATTGGATCCAGCAACAAGCGTTAGGGTATCATCATTGTTATCTGCAACAACATTTGATTGTCCGGAAACGGCAATCTTTTTAAAGATATTCTGAGTTGAACCTTTATCACTGTTCGACAGTGTCACAACACCACTTACAACTGAAGCCGTAAGACCGTCACCGCTCAGAATGTTTTCTGTGGCGAAGGAGATGAGTTGTTGTTTTAATTCATTGACGCAGCCAACAAGATTGTTTCTTTCAATAAATGCTGGTAATAGACTGCCGATGGTGCCAATGTCGCCTTGAAGCTCGTTTGTTGCTGCAACAATAGTGCCACGTGATACGATCCGAACATCCAGATCATTGAGGTCACCAGCAGCCGCACCAATTAGATTGGTTTTTACGCGCCATGCTTCAAATGTGTCCGTGCGATTAACGATTGTTGCCATTTTGGGAAGTGTTTAACAGTGATTGTACAAGTTCTTTTAATTGAGAGACTTCAGATTTAAGTGTTTCAAGTTCCTGGTCTTTAGCCTTGTTGGCTTTTTTAACCTGGAGCCTACGAAAATACTCATTCTTGTTCTTATTTATTACGGCATTTGTGGACATATCCCGTTCTAGGGTAGGATTGTCCACAACTGTTGCTCGAATCATTGGTCTCATTAGGTAATGGCAATGGCTCTGAAGTCGCGGCAGGTAGGAATCTTAGATGAATTCTCCGAGGTAAAGGTAATCTTTACGGCAAATGCGGTGAATTCAACTCCTAGGATTGCTTCGGTAATTGAATACTGAGTCTCCGTGAAATCATTTGGATTGTCGGATGTAGGAATTGCAGTATCCGGAGTTGCTTGGGTCCAACCAAGAGTTTCAAAGTTGGTATCAGTACCGCTGGCAAGAACCTTGTACCATAGTTTAATACCGGTACCCGATGGCTTGTTGACCAGAGTAAAGATATTGAGAGCAGTTGCCGGTTCATTCAATTCAACCTTACGGGTGATGTATTTTGAAAGTACCGAGCCGCCGATTGCTTCAGTTTCAGCCACAAAGTTATGAACAACGTTGTAACCAGAAGCCGAACTTCCAATTGGGTTGTCAATACGATTTGCGATTGTAACAACAGACACGCGGTCAAGGTCAATTACCGGTGAAATGTTTTCAATTGCCGTGGACATAACACCCTTTAAGATGAAGCTATGTGATCCAGTAGAAAGAGATGAAACATTCGGAGCCGAAACAATTGTTTGAGGGCGAGTGAACTCTGTATTGTCATTGACCTTAAGATCAACGTAGGCAGAAACCACGTGAGGTGTTTCACTTCCGGCAAGTGATTTACCGGTAGTCACCTTTGCAGCCCAAGCAATGTCGGTAGCCGGAATGATGGATTGTTGAACAATAGGATGTGCTACATTGAATGTTTTATTTTCAGTAGCAGTTACCGCTGGGATTGCACCGGTACCCGAGCCCAATGGATCGGGGCTTCCGCCACGACCGCTTGAGGTAGCACTAGTGGAAACCTGAACGGTATATGAATCAATTTCGGCGGATACAACTGTGTGAGTTGTATTCAATTGTGATACCGGAATACCATTGAGAGCAGAACCAGAATTTGCAGTTACATTTGCAAGAGTCACAAATGATGAACCGGCAAAGTGTCCGTGGTTCTTATGGTACACGCGGACAATATTGGAAGCATTGGTTGTTTCAATCGGATCAACATCCAGAGAACGAACTGGAACCGTGACGTTATTGAACACTGCTTCACCCGTCTGAGCAAATGCTGCACGGCGAAGGGTGAACTTAATGTCCTTGGTCTGTTCTGGAGTCCAGGTAGAAGCATTTGCCGATTTAAACATTACACCGTTGTAAGGCTGTTTCGTAATGCGGTACGAAGGAGTTGTAATATCATACTCACCGAGTTCCGAAACATAAATCTTATGTTTGTCGGAGTTACACATTACAACAAAGCAGTATTCTGCTCCCTGCATTAGATATACAGGTGACTCGAATAGGAATGTTGTGGCAGCGGAAGCATCGGTTGAAACAGTAATGTCGGCTGCAGCCTTAATTGTTTGCGAGAATGGAACAACTGTTTGAGTTGGAGCACCATTAACCATTGTACGAATTTGCACGGTTACCGGAGCAGTGTCATCCTTCTGAGCAAAGTAAATATCAAGGGATGTCGCAAATACGCCGCCAGGGGTATCAATGATGAACGATTGGGCAAGAGGGTCAATGTAAAGATCCTGGAATCCAGCTTGCTGTTTCCACCACCAATCGGGTGATGGCCAACTATCCACGGTATTGCTAGGTACAGCATTATCTGGACCCGTAACACCAATTTCTGGCCAATCTGGAACTTCGCCTGCACCGTCGCCGATGCTAGGTTCTAAAAGATCATATTCTTCTGGAAGTGTAGGATCAGGAGGAGGAAGACCCGAACCCTCTGGAAAGCCGACAGAGCCTGGTGCAATTTGAGTCGGAACAGGCTGAGTTGAATTAGGTATATGCCACTCGTAAGTCTGTGAAACAGAAGTGTTGCTATGTTTGTCAACGGTAACACGTTGATCATTAACCGCGCTACGACTGATCTGAGGAACGCGTGTTGAAACAACCTGATTCTCAACCGTATTCATTATACCCTGAGCATAATAAACGGTTTCGGCACTTGTTTCCGTATTTTTTATGTCGTTAGTAGAACTATTGGTAAGTCGGAAAATACGTTCGCCCGTTTTAAATTTGAGGACACCCGTATTTGGAATTACAAATGAGCCTTCAAGGTCTCCGTTTGCATCGGTAACAAGATTTGAGCTACCGTCCGGGTGACCTGTTGCATTAAAATAATTTGAGGAATCGGTGCTGCCAGAATAGCTTACAAAGGTGTCCTCAGTGACATAATCGGCCATAGGAATACCATCAAAAAAGGCATACACCTTTGTGTTTGGTTTCATACGGCTTGCTTTGAAGTAAATCTTGCGCGAACGAATGAACGGAACAAAATTGACTTCAACTACCTTATCACCCATATTTGTGGTGATGGTGTCTGGAACAATAGAAGTACGAACACCATTACGAGCTAGATTGCTTGTGGTGGTTGTGGTGATTGTTGTCGCAGTATCGGTAACAGTAATCAATGGGTTACCATCATATACCGTTGTCTGGGTATCCACATTTTGTGAACTTCCGGTCCAGTTTGTTTGCCATTCATTCCATACGGTACCAATTGCACCAGAAGAATCCAGCATCTGAACCAGTGTATCATAGATACCGGTCTGGTCGATCACAACATCCGGAGCACGTTGGGTTTCTTTCCATTCATCCGTGTTTGGAGAAAGGGTAAGGTCACCAGTCCAGCTGAATACATTGTACGGATTCACGAACTCGGCATATGATGAATATGGCTGCTCAATGTATTTCGATTGATAGTAATTCAGTGTAAGGAGCGATCCGGTTTTACGAAGACCGCTTGAGGAACCTTCGTTCCAGACAAGACGAGTATTGTCTTCATAGAACATTGGGCGCAAGCGACCCTGAGCCTTATCCATTGAGACACTGTAATCTGGGTGGGTAATTGCACCAATGTTGTGCCCATAGAAACTGTCAACAACAAAACCGTTCTTGTAGCGGACATTGGCTCCGTCAAAGATTTGGGTTCCTGCTGTTTCTTTTTCAAGGAGCGACAGAGAGGTATAGTATTCCAGTTTTGAAACACGCTTTTCGATTTTACCAATATCACGCATTGTGTAGCGTTTATTGTCGATCATATTCGGAATTGTATCGGCTGCACTGAAGGTATATGCACCAAGGCGCATTACATAAAGAACCATTGCGTCCTTTGGATCCTCTGGTGCCACTGGGTTTGCAGAAGAAATACCTTTTACAACTCCAAATTTGCCGTTCTTATCAACGAAGATTTTGTCGATGCGTGGAAGATAATACTGGATGTCGGAAGTAATGATCGAGGTCGGACGGATCATGCTTACAACAGAAGAACCTGTTCCGGTAAAATTGTCTCCGGAAGTTGCCTTTGTTGGGCGGAAGTCAATTACGTCACGCAGTTGGACAATACCCTTGGAAGATTGGAATGATGGAATATCACCATATTCAGCCTGACCGGTATATGAATCAACCGAGAAGTAATCTCCTGGTTGATGAGAGAAGTAATCAAGAACAACAAGAATTCTGCCGGTCGGAGCCGTAGCATTTGACTTTAGCTGGATCGAAGCAACATCGTAAAAATTGTCGCGCTGACCGTTGTCAATGTAATAGCGGTCCTTAATATCTACATCCGATGTAGTTGCATTTGTCGAGAAATTTGCCGACATATGAACAGCCTTTACCGCAAAAAGGTCGGTAACTAATAGACTGTCGGTATCACCAGGAGTAGTATTTGGAGAAGAAATTGCAACTTCGTGATCGGATACAAAGTTCTTAATCTTTTCACGGAGATTTCTACGAGTCGGAGCAATAACATGTACATACGCATTATTGTGTCCCGAAAATACAAGAGTGGCGGATGTTGTGCTGAAGGTATCAAATACAACTGGCAATACGGAACCATCGGTTTCAAGAATTGCGGTCCAATCGTTTGAGCTGTTATTCTCAAAGATTTCATCGCTGCTTGTTGTGATCGTAACCTTACCTACACCATCGGTCTGGCGATGGTCATATTTCTTTTTAACCTGATAGATGGTATCAATTAAATCATCCGATGTACGGAGCGATTGTACAGTATTGACCGGAAGACGGAAGAGCAGGGAATTTGCACCGGTGTCGTAGATAGTAGAATTTACTAAATCGGCAGCAAATGCGGCAGCAGAACCATAAGAATGGTATACATTGTCGACATCGGTAAATGAACCGGTGGACATTACAATATCAAAAAGATATAGTTTGTATTTGGCTGCGGAAGTGCCAATTGTACCAGAATCATATTCAAAAGCACGTGCTCTTGCAGTACCGACAGAGGTACCGCCATTCTTGAGCGTCATCTTGCCGAATGTATTGATGTCCGGAAGACTTGTGACATTATCGACAATAACATAATTGCCGTATGAAGCAAGAATCGAAGCAGCATTGAAGTAACCTTCGTCGCGTGCTTTTTCTACTTCAATATACGCAGTCTGCTCAAGCTGGATACGATAACCATTTACATATGCAACGGATGGTTCAAGACCAACGGCAAGACGATTTTCACCGTAGGTGGTTGCCAGTGTATTGTTCGTGAGTTCAGCGTATTGATCGCGAAGCTGAGTTACGGTATAAAGACCGCCGTTGGTATTGTCATTCAGCAGTTCGCGGATGTTAATCTGAAACGGACGAACGGTATAGTTGCCGGATTCTTCATATGTACGTTGAGCAAGAACATCTCCGAGTTCGGAATATGCTGTACGAGCAGTTGCTGCAACCTTACCCTTTTTCACAACAAGAAGCTGAATGATGTTAGCTTCGTTACGGTCGGCAAGAGCAATAGGCTGTTTTGCCAGAGTGAGCTCAATCTGATAACGATGAGCGCCAGGAGCAGCTTCATTTGGATAACCAAGAGCATTATCTGTAAGTGTTGAATCATCCGCGGATGTCACGATGTTTTCACTTACAGTATAAACT
>Ga0114982_1000339_pt1 | contig 25232 bp, 39 predicted proteins | sample Shrwel_input2_FT_FD_87183 | JGI IMG/M metagenome (GOLD analysis project Ga0114982, IMG submission 87183) | Subsurface microbial communities from deep shales in Ohio, USA - Utica-3 well 1 S input2 FT | ecosystem: Environmental > Aquatic > Deep subsurface > Shale gas/oil reservoir > Produced... | reverse complement strand
TGTAATATTTGTGGAGGAGATATGGCTTGCAATGGTGATTTAAATCATAATAAAACTGAAGTTGTTAGTTTTAGAAAAGAAGTTGATGAGTCTTTAAAGAAACCTTTAAGAGGTATGTCTCCAAATGTTCTTTATATTGATGACTATGGTTTTATAGCAGATACAAAAAATGATTAATATTGTAGGTAAAGATACATCACTTATTAAAAGAGTTACATGTAAAAATTGTGCAAGTATTCTTGAATACTTGCCTATTGATCTTAAAGAAAAAACTAATAGTGATTATGATGGTGGACGTTATACTATAAAATATATAACATGTCCAGGGTGTTATAGCCAAATTATTATTAGTAGTACATAGTCATGCAAAAAGATATTCGACGAATTTGTCAAATCAAATTCAAACAAATTTGTAACAGTCCGCAATATTATTGCTACCGTTGTTTTAAAAATGATTTTTCTATTAAATTAGAAAAATCAAACAAATCATCCTTGTGTAACAAGTATTCTGAATATATAACTTGCAGTTGTAAGTGTACAGTTATTGTTTTTAATCCAGAGATAAATCTATGAGTGTTTGGTCTGAATTTATAGGTACAGTAAGTGTACCTCTTAAAGAACATATCAGCCTTGAAAAAGTTTTTAATAAAATTTTTAAAGGATCTGACAAAACTTTAAAAATTATTGATACTAATGTTTCTGAAACATTTTATCAGTATACTATTAAAGGACGAGTTGACTTAGAAGCTCAATTATTTTTTCCTAAATGGAAAAATTTTGCAGAAGAAGCTAAGTTAAAATATTGCGATGTAACTTTAGAAATGCGTTGGTTTGATTAATGAAAATTAAACTAAAAAAAGCTGAGTGTTTTAACAATTTTTATCAAATTGTTCGTGCTCAGCACGAAAACACAAGTTGGATGGAATATAAAGATGGTGTGCATTTTTATATGACTTCTGAAAGACTTTCTCCTGAATCTTCTATCGAAGGGGATTCTTCAGAAATGATCGAAATTGCTTTAGCAATTAAATTAAAAACAAACTTTAATTCAACTCGTTGTGCAGTAAATACTAATAAAAAAGAAAAACTATTTTATTTATGGAGTCCACGTAATAGTATTTATCATACTGCAATTACATTTGAAGAAGGTAAAGAATTTGCAAATGAAGTATTAAGTTATTTTGAGAATTATAAAAAAGAATGAGTTGGATTATACTAACAGCAATTATAATTGTTCTTCTTTATTTATTTTATATTAATTGTATGAAATTAACTAAAGAAGAACAAGAAAGTTTAGATAAATATCTAATAAGTGAACATAGAAAAGATATTTTAAAACAAGAAAATATTCAAAAATATATTGAAAATACTACTTTAAATTTAACAGATGATGATTATCATTTTAGAGAAGCAATTAAATTAGTTAAAGCAGATATACAAAGACAAGAAGAATTAGCTAAAATTAAAGAACAAGTTAGTTTAACTGGCAGCAAAGATTGGTTTGAAAGCATTAGTTATACTAGCTCTAGTAGTTCATGTTCGTCATCGTCGGACAGTTCATCTAGTAGCAGCAGTTCTTGTTCAAGTTCAGATTAAAATAAGTATATAATAAGAGAATTATAATGGGTTTAGATATGTATATGTACGCTGTTGAAAACAGTGATATACGCGATTTTGAAGAAATACCTAACAAGGGTGATTATGAAATTAACTACTGGAGAAAGTTTAATAATCTTCATGGCTTTTTTGAAGATTTAGGCTGTGAAAACTGTAGATTTTTTCAAGTAACTGAAGACATGTTAGATCAACTGTTTGACAAACTTAAAAACAAACAGTTACATCCTACTACTGGATTTTTTTATGGTCAACAAAATGAAATAACAGAGGATGAAGAAGAGGAGTTATTCAATGATATCAAACATTGGACACTCTTGTTACAAACGTGCAATTTGTATTATTTTGCTTGGTATTGATTTTATTCATCAGTGAGTTTTTAAAATGTCATCAGTTTTTTATGGAACAGTACACGTAGGTGTTCCTAATGCAAAAGATAACCGTAGTTATAAATCTGCTACAGGTTTAACTAAAACCAAACTTTTGTCTGTATTAGCTGAAGATGGCTTTATTGTACAAGACAAACTCAGTGTTTTAGAAAATGATGATTCTTGGTTTGAAGATTTAATTCAAACAGGTCATATGCTGCGTCTACAATGTTTTGTAGACGCAATGTTCACAACTTCAATTTAACAAAGGTAATCCTTAATGAAAAAATTTCTTACTAGTGTAATGGTAGCTGCTGCACTTGTGTTTACAGGTTGTACTAAAGTACCAGACGGTTACACAGGTATTCGTTCCACCTTTTCTGGTGAAATTAAAGAAGAACCTTTGACACAAGGCTGGCATCAATCTGTTATTGACGACATTGTTCTTGTTAGCAGCCGAAATATTGTTCGTGATATTTCTACAACTCCAATGGTATCTGAAAAGATTCCTATGGATGTGTTTGCTGTCAAAGTAAATTATGGCGTTAATCCAGTAAAAGCTCCATATATTTACAAAACAGAAAAAGCTCAACATATTCAAACAGAGGATGGCGATGTCTATCTGATGGCTAAGTATGTTGACTTTATTACTACATCTGCAGTTAACGATGTAGTCTCTGGTTACAAAGCATTAGAAGTCAACGACAAACGTACAGAAATTGAAGGTAAGATTAAAGACGCTATTGTTTCTAAGCTAAAGCATGAACAAAAGGCGGATTTTCTTAACATCAATGCAGTTAACGTTATTAACGTTAAACCGCCAAAGTCTGTAATTGAAAGTAGTATTGCTATTGTAAATAGCCAGAATGCTTTGCAAACAAAGATCAACGAAGTAGAAATTGCTAAGCAAGAATCTATTCGTATGGCTGAGTTGTCAAAACAATCTGATACTGCATACATTGATCTGCTGCAAGCTCAAGCTACTAAAACAAAAGCTGATGCTTTGCTAGTAGCTGCAACTAAAGGTTCTGTTTCTGTATGGGTTATTCCTGATGGTGTAACAGGTGTAGGCGACCTTAAGTAATTAAACTGGCAACTCTTAAGAATTAAGAGTTGCCAAAACTTGTTGTTTTTGATTATTGAGATTTTTATGGAAAAGTTTATTAATAGCTTTTTAATTCCAGCTTCATGGATTGTGTTAGTCATTGTTTTTCTCGGATTAGGTGTTTCAGGATTAGTTAATCTTGAACGTAATTCATACCAATCAAATATTCAAAAGCAACTTGATCATCCTCTTGGTAAAAATTCTCTTGTTTATCAAGATACTTTTATCAAGTGTGTTGCTTTGCTACCTAAGCAAGCTAGCTCTACTGTAGAAGATAATGATACTTCAGATATGATGGCTGAATGTCGTTACGCTGCAGACAAAGCTTCTGAATGTAAAAAGTCTCTTGACAAAAACTGTATTTAAGAGTTAATACTTTATGAATGTTTTTGTATTAATGAAAAATCAATATTGTAGACATGAACACAATATTGATACTATTGTAGAAATTTTCTCTACAAGAGAAGCAGCACAAGCAAATAAACCTGCAGACTATTCTAACATTGTAGAAGATGTTAGTTATACTATACAAGAGTATAGAGTTTCAGACAATTAATTTCACACTTTGCAAGGAGTTTGCAAATGTTAAAAAAGAAATATGATTACGTCTTTTTCATTGGACGTTTTCAACCGTTACATAACGGACACGTACAAGTTATCAAAAAAGCTTTTGAGCTTACTGATAACTTAATAATGTTAGTAGGGTCTTCCAATGTTTCTCGAAGCATTCGAAATCCATTTACGTTTGAAGAACGTAAACACATGATTGAAAATTCATTTCCAAATCAAGCATTCACAGTAATTTTGCCTTTGAATGACTATCCATATAACGACACTAAATGGATTGTAGGTGCTACTACAGCCATTAATAGTATTACTGGTGGTGATAACAGTAAAATTGCTTTGATTGGACATACTAAAAGCGATACTGCTTATTACTTGTCATTGTTTCCTTCTTTTGCTTATGAAGAAGTACCAGAAACAATTCAAATCGATGCAACTACTATTCGAGAACATTATTTTTCTTTACAAAAAAATGGATTTGTAATTCCTACATTACAAACTACTGAAAATGTTAAAAGTTTTCTAAAGAGTTTTAAACTCACTAACAACTATATCAATCTTCAAGAAGAATTTTCTTATGTTCAAAAATATAAGGAAGATTGGAAGTCAGCACCTTATCCTCCAGTTTTTGTGACTGTTGATTCTGTTGTAGTACAATCTGGTCATATTCTTCTTATTGAACGTGGTGGAAATCCAGGTAAAGGTTTACTAGCTCTTCCAGGTGGATTTCTTAATCAAGATGAACGAATGATCGATGGAGCTATTCGTGAATTACGCGAAGAAACTCAATTAAAAGTACCTGCTCCAGTTTTGTTAGGTTCTTTAAAAGATCAGCAAATCTTTGATGCACCTAATCGATCTGTTCGTGGCCGTACTGTAACACAAGCTTTTTATTTCAAACTTAAAGATATGCCTGAAGGTTTACCTAAAGTTAAAGGTACTGACGATGCTCGTCATGCCAAATGGTATTCTTTAGCAAGTCTCAAACCAACTGAAATGTTTGAAGATCATTACTCGATCATTCAACATTTTACTAACATTTAATATATAGTAAGGAGTTTACTATTATGTCATCAATCATTTTTAACACGGATTCTTACAAATCCTCTCACTGGCTTCAATATCCACCTAATACTCAGTACCTCTCTTCATATATTGAAGCTCGTGGTAGTAAAGAATTAAACAAATGTTTGTTTTTTGGTTTGCAAGTGTTTATTGAAAATGAACTCAAGTATCCAATTAATCAACAACAAATTAATTCCGCTGAAAAATTTTATGCTCAGCATGGTGTTCCATTTTACAAAGCAGGTTGGGAATATATTCTTGAAAAATATCATGGCTATTTGCCTATTGAAATTCAAGCTCTTCCCGAAGGAACTGTAGTTGGTTTGTCTACTCCTGTAGTACAAGTAATTAACACAGATCCTAACTGTTACTGGCTAACTAGCTATATTGAAACAGCTATTCTTCGTGCTGTTTGGTATCCTTCTACTGTAGCGACATTGTCTCTACATTGCAAAGAAATCATTCAAAAAGGTATGGAAACAAGTTGTGATACACTTGATAAACTTCCATTCATGCTTAATGATTTTGGTGCTTAATTACTCGGGCACCTAACCTTGTGAATTGCTGGAACACCCTAAAGCTTCTTTAACTAAAGCGGAACTTGAAAAAGTATACGTAACAGTTTGAAAATAAAGAAGATTGTTATTCTAGATGTAATTTTCTAGATAATAACTTTTAATGGGCAATCAGCAGCGAAGCTTCTAAGTTTTATTTTAATATAAAATATGAAGAACGTTCAACGACTATCGAAAGCGTAAGGTTTTTAAACCTTATAAGCAAGTAGAGTACACTCAAGTGAGTGGAAGCGCAAGGATCTTTATGTTATACTACATAAAGATAAGATATAGTCTTATCTGTATAGAAATATACAGCAATTTAAAATTAAATCTTGTGTTTTTAGAGGTAACAATGACACGGAACTAAACCTATTAATCAAAATTCAGATGAAATTTATATTTGTCTGAATACAATACCACATTTAAAATCTTTAGATAACTACTGGATTTCAAATAAAGGTAATTTAAAATCTATCTTTTTTGGTAAAGAGAAAATTTTAAAAACAACTTTAAGAAAAGGTAATGGTCTTACTTATGAAGTTAAAGATTTAAACGTTAATGGAAAAAGAAGAAAATTTTCTATTCATCGTTTAGTTGCTTTAGCTTTTATATATAATAAAGATCATGAAACTTTAACAGTTAATCATAAAGATGAAAACCCTCTAAACAATTGTTTAGAGAATTTAGAATGGATGACCGTTGGAGATAATATTAGATATTCTCAAAAAGATAAAACTTATGTTGGTAATCCAGATCAATTAATTTTGGAATGGAACAACAGTAGTTTAACTTTGAAAGAATTTTCTGATTTACACAACGTGCCTCTAAATACTATGTGGGATGTTTTGAATAATATGGGAACTATTTCTAATTTAAAGAAACGAAGGATTTTCTCAAATGAAGAAAAATTAAAAATTTTTCAAATGAGATCTTCAGGAAAATCTTTAAAAGAATGTTCTATTTGTTTTAACTGCACAGAATCTGCAGTTTCACAAATATTTAGAAATTTTAAATTGGAAGATGTCTAACGAACATCTTTTAAACACACCGCGAGGTGTATCAAGCAAAGAGTCTGCTGGTTTGGGCGGCGCAGGACATTTGTTGAACTTCCAAGGTACTGATAATATTGAAGCAATCTTAACTGCTCAATCTTATTACAATACTGATGATATGCTAGGGTTTTCAATTCCTGCAGCAGAACACAGTACTATTACCTCTTGGGGTCGTGAAAACGAAAAAGATGCTTATGCAAACATGCTTGCACAATTTGCTAAACCAAACTCGTTGGTTGCAGTTGTTAGCGATAGCTATGACCTTTTCAATGCAATTGAAAACATGTGGGGCAAAGAGCTAAAAGAACAGATTGAAAAATCTGGTGGTACTTTGGTTATTCGTCCTGATTCTGGTGAGCCAGTTGCAATTGTTAAAAAATGTCTTGAACTTTTGGAGCAATGTTTCGGTGTTACACTTAATAGTAAAGGGTTTAAAGTTCTGCCTTCGTGTGTACGACTTATTCAAGGCGACGGCATTAATGCTCAAAGCTTACAAGCAATTATTGATATGATGCTTGCAAACCAATACTCTTTGGATAATATTGCTTTTGGTATGGGCGGGGGGCTACTCCAGCAAATCAATCGTGATACTATGCAATGGGCAATGAAATGTTCCTCAGTCACAGTTGATGGTGTAGATCGTGATGTATTTAAAGATCCTATTACCAGCAAAGCTAAACAAAGTAAAAAAGGTCGTTTAGCAGTTTACAAAGACAATGGTACTTATGTAACTTGTCGTGTAAGCGAATTGCCTAAAGGCAAACATAACTTGTTGCAACGTGTTTACTCCTGCTCTGAAGGCAGTATTTATCAAAATACTCTTTCATGGGAAGAAGTTAAAAACAATGTTGTAAACAGTTAAGTTTAATTAGACTCTTGCAAATTAGTTTTTGCAAGAGTCTCCATTTTTTCATATAAAATAGAGTATATAAATGCACGTTGATGAAAAATATAGTTATTTAATTTTAATGCTTGAAAAGCATGGTTGTCATTTTTTAAGTAATGACCAGTTTAAAATTCAAGTCAAACCTCAAGAAGTTTTAAATCAAGAACTTTTTTGTTGTTCTTATAATCAAATTCACTCTCCTAGAAAAAAGAATGCTACAGATTTTTCTCGCGGCTTTATTTTTGACCCTTTACTAAATCATATTGTTTGTATGCCTTTTACACGCTCTTACAATATTGAAGAATATCCTGATGCAACTGATCTATATCTTAAAAAACCTATTACTTTAGAGCTTTGTTCAAAAGAAGATGGCTCTTTAATGAAAGTATATAAGTTTAAAGATAAATGGATTATTGCAAGTAATTCTACTGCAGAAGCAACTTATGCAGGTATCCACGAAGCTTTTAGCGAAACCTCTGAAGGTCTTAGCTTAAAAGAACTGTTTTTAAATACTATGTATCCCCATCTTAGTACAACAGATGCATACGAACTTTTACAAACAGACATGGATAAACTTTATGATTATACTATTGAAAAACATTTCAGCAATTATCGTAAAGAATCATTGTATGCTTTGTCATTCAATTTTGAACTGTGTACTTTAAAAAATAAAGTTGTTTTAGATTATTCTACTCCTACTTTATTTTTCTTAGCAACTACTGCTCTTTACAAAGAAACAGAATCTAGAACTGCTTATTTACGTCTTATTAATAAGGAAGATAATAATTTAGGTCTAAATTTTAAAACGCCTTACTATTTCACAACTACTTCTCAGTTTGAAAATTTAGAAGAATTGTTATCATTTATTAAAGGTAAGTTACCTGCATATTTTAATGAAGGTTTTATTGTTTATTTAGATAGTCAAGCTTTTAAGTATAAAACTGAAAGTTATGTTGCTAAGCATCATTTAAAAGGTAATGGAGTCTTAACAAGTGAAAAAGCTGTTAAGATTTATTTAGCAAACGAACATCATGAGTTTTTAGGAAGCTTTCCTGAATACCAGCCAATTTTTGATAAAGTAGAATCAAAACTTATTGATTTACAGATTTCTCTGAATGATTTCATAGAAAATAGCCGTAATACTTATTTTGATGATTTAAAATTTTTAGATCAAAAAGTAGTAAAGAAACAATTTGCTGCTAAGTATTCTGCTCATCCTTTATTTGCTTTGTATTTATATACGACATTTAAAGATCCTTCCACTACTGACGTTATTAGTTGGCTTAAAACTGTTACTGAAAAAACAGTTTTAAAACATTTGACTTAAAGGTATTCATCATGAACCCTGCTCTTTCTACTAGCACTCCAATTACTTCTGCTAAAGTTGTAAAGAAAGTTGATCCAGATGTTATTGCTTATTTGAATAACTATCAAAAACCAGAAGATCTTTCTCGTTTGGTTCAAGACTATAATTCTAAGATTCAGAATTATATCGACAATAAACAATTCTTGACACGGATTGCAGATGCAGTAATGCAGCTTCCTGATGTAAACAGTCGGATTCAGCTAAGTACTGTCCCTAACTGGCGTGGTTATTATGGCATGGTTTTTAAAGATCGGGTTCAAGAAGAATTTGATTTTATCTTAGCAAAGAAATTTATTTTGTTGCATGATCGTGCTAAAAATAAAGGCTTTGATTTTGATCTTACTCTTGCCGATGTACGTCGATTGCTAAAACTTAAACGTTGTTACTATACTCAAACAGTTTTAACAGACAACGACCCAAATTTGTCAACTCATCGAACAATTGATCGAATTGACAATAAAAAAGGTTATGTCAAAGGTAATGTTGTTGTTTGTAGTTTACAAATCAATCAACTGAAATCACATTTGTTTGAATCTGCAACTTCTGTTACCGCTGTAGATCCAGAACTTTTATATCGTTTTATTACTAAGCTGCTAAATAAGTAAGTAGCTTTTAGGAGATTTATGTTTACACTATACATCATGGCAGGCTTTGTTACGTTAATCGTACTTGGACTGCTTATTGTAAATAAGCTTGCAAAAGCAAAGTTTATTGAAAAGAAAGTAACTGAGTTTAAAGAACTCAGTGAAGCTGAAAAATTTATTGCTTTAATGCTCATGGTACTTTTTGCAATTGTACTTGTTCCTTTTTTAGCAAGCTTTATTTTGTACCTTTGGCCCGTAGCAATTGCAATTTATTACTACGTTATTAAACAATTACCTGAGAATCCTTAATGTCTGGAATGCAGATTAATCTTGCTAAAAAAACAGAACAAGTTTTGATTAATTTATCAAAGCGTTCTGGCAAGAAACTTGAAAATGTAAACGTCCATCTTGCATTAGATGTAAGTGGTAGTATGGAACATTTGTTTTCTAAATCAAACTCACCTATTGTAGAGTTTTTAGAGAATGTTTGTGCAATTTCTAACGCTATTGATGACGATGGTATTCTAGATCTAAGTGTCTTTGATACTTCTGCTTACGATCTTCAACCTATTGATGTCAAAAACGACTTTGATTCAATGACTCGACGAGTACGTGGTATTGCACACAATTCTACTTATTGGTCTGGAACTAATTTTGCTCCGAGTTTGGAACTTATTTATAATAAGTATTTTAAAACTCAAGTAAAAGTTACTCGTGCTCCTTTGCCGCCAGCTCCTCCTACTCGTAAAGATGGCTTTTCACTAGCTTCATTTTTTGGGTTTGGTAAAAAAGAAGCTGAACAAACAACTCTGCCTGTAGTAGAAAAAATTGAAATTTCTGAAGCTGACGCTCCTCGTCAACTGATTTTGTTAGTTACTGATGGGGAATCTTCAGCAGAACGTGCAACTCTAGCAATGCTAGATAAACTGCAAAACTACAACTGTTTCATCCAGTTTGTTTCTGTTTGTTCAGATGTTAATAAATTTCTGATTCAATGCGAAAAAGAATATTCAAATGTAGGATATTCACGTATGTCAGACTTTAATAAAGACACTGAACAAGTTATTAGTAATTTGCTTTCTGATAAGCTTATTAATTTTTTCTAACCAAAGAGTTTTAAAACATGTGGTCAGACGTTAAAAAATACCATACAGCTTCACTGATTTTTTCATTTCTTGCAATTGCAGCAGCCTTTTATTTTTACGGATTTGTAGGCGGTGCTCTTGCTGTTGTTACACTTGGTCTTATTGAAATTTGTTTGTCTTTTGACAATGCAATTGTAAATATGACCGTGTTGAAAAATTGGGATGACAAATGGCAAAAACTATTTCTGTGGGTAGGTTTACCTATCGCAGTTTTTGGTATGCGGTTTGTCTTCCCTATAGTCATTGTAGCTGTTGCTGCAAACATGTCTATTGCAGACACATTTACACTTGCTGTAAATGATGGAACAAAATACGGTGAAATTCTCCACAGTGTACATCAAGAAATTGCAGCCTTTGGTGGTACTTTCTTGCTTGCAGTAGGTGCTCATTTCTTTATTAATAAAGAAAAAGAAGATAACCTTTTTGCTGTAGAAAAATACATGCAAGTACTTAAAAGTCCTGTAGCTATTACTGGTCTTTCTATTGCAACATTCGGTGCTCTACAATTAGCAGGTATCATTTCACTTAATGTATTTCTTGCAGCGTTAATTGGTTTTGCTACTTATTACACTATTCATTATCTATCAGATAAACTTTCTGATGGTCTTGGTGATGGTGTTGTTAAGCAAGGTATCGTAGGTCTATTGTACTTGGAAGTTCTTGATGCTTCTTTTAGTCTAGATGGTGTTATTGCAGCATTTGCTGTTAGTAACAATATCTTTATTATTGCAATGGGTCTTGGTATTGGTGCGATGTTTGTTCGTAGCTTTACAATTCAATTGCTTAAGAATCCAAATGTTGCAGAGATGAAGTATTTGGAACATGGTGCATTTTGGGCAATTATTGCACTAGTTGCAGTAATGTATAGTTCTATGTTTATGCATGTCAATGAAATTATTGCCGCTGTAACTGGTATTGGTTTTATTAGTTATGGTATTTACAAGTCTATTCAATTTAAAAAATTGAATCCGGAGTAATCTTTGAATACAATTAATCTTGCAAAAGGTCAATTTATTGACCTTTCAAAAACTAACCCTTTTCTTAAAAAGCTTCGTCTTGGTTTGAAATGGGGTGCTAACCGTTACGCAGGTCCAGAGGCAGATCTGGACTGCAGCGTTTTCTGTACCAACGTTCGTGATACAATTCCAGCAGACAAGTATCTAAATTTTGTTTTTTATAACAATCTTAATACTCCTTGTTCAGGTGTAGTTCACGCAGGTGATAATAAAACAGGCGGTTCTGCAAAAGACGATGAAAGTATTTTTATTGATTTAGAGAAAATTTCTCCTGATATTCATAATATTCATTTTGTCGTTACTATTCACAACGCACAACAAAACCGCCAAAACTTTGGACAAATTGAAAGTTCTGTCGTAAACATTTACGATACTGAAACTGACAATTTGTTGTGTAAGTTTGATCTTGGTACTGACTTTTCAACAGAAACAGCTTTGCTAGTTGCAACACTAAGCCGCAAAGGTGGTAACGATTGGGGCTTCCGTGCTGTTGGTCAAGGTTATACAAAAGGTCTTGATCATTTTGTAAAACAATTTGGTTTGAGTGTTTAATAACTCAGCTACTTTAACATCAGATTTTTCTGATGTTAAATGTTAAAGAAGTAATGAAATTTCTTTAACATTTAACATTAGCAATACAACATGAGCTTAATATTATGGAACATACACAATCCGTTTTAAGTAAACTTGCAGAGATTAAAAAATCTTTGCATAATTTTCAACACAGTTATTCTGTTCCACATATTGAATTTTTTTCTAAAAATCCTGAAAACATTTCTAATTTAGTTCTTGTAAAGAATAGCAAGAACCAAGTAACAGGTTTTGCTTTTTTAGACTTATTTACTAATGTAGTTCATTGGGATATTTCTAAAACTATTTTAAAGCAAAGCTATGTAAAAGATAAACTAGTTAACCGCTATAAAAAAGCAGCTACTTTAACAGATATTAATTATCTGTCTTTTATTTTTAAACTAAATGAAAAAGGTGAAGAACATGTATGATTTAAAAAACTGTGATAATAATTCTTATTTTGTAAGTTTTATTAAAGAAGTTTTCAAAGGAATCAAAACAAAAGATGGTCATGATTATTCAGATCATTGTATTACAGTAGCTAACTTTGCTGTGAATTTGCTAAAAGAATATGAATACTTGGCTAAGAAACTCTCTGTTCCTTATCTTTTTCATTTAGCTCTTTGTCACGATGTTATTGAAGATCTAAGTAAAGATGTTCATCAACAATTGTTTGGAAAAATTTTAACAAGTTACGGTAATACTAGTATGTATTTTTTGCTAGAAGATTACTTAACTTTTGATAAAACTAAACAAACACGTCAAGAATACATTGAAAAAATTGCTTACAGCCAAGATCCTCGTGTAATGCTTGTCAAAATGGCTGATTTGATTCATAACAGTCTTATTAGTCGTGGAAAAAGTAAACCTTTTAATGTTGATAAGGAAGTTGCTCGCATTACTAAGTACATGCTTGAATACAATCTTATCAAAACTCAACTAGAATTGTTAAATGTACCTTAACAATTCTTTACTCTATTGGTGTGTTTATGCGTAAACAACTTTGGTCTCGGTCTCAAGAAGTTGATTTTTGTAATAAAGTCAATGCCGTAATTGAAGACAATAAAATTAATCGAGTTTCAGCATCTGAGTTAGAATTTATTTCTGAAAAAGTAGTTGATAAACTTCAACTACCTAAAAAGAAATTAACTGCTCAGATTGTTCGTAAAACATTTGACAAAAACTTGATTCAACATAAACAAACTTTGCAAAGTCATTCTGACCGAAGCAAGCTTTGGAATGTTACTGGCCTAAAGTAACACAAATTATGTCTTAAAAGACTATGTTTTTAAAGATGTTAATGTGTTACAATTTATTAAGCCTAATAATAAAGTTAGGCTTAATAAAATAGGAGTTATTATATGAACATTAAATACTTAGATACAACATATAATCCTAAAGAAAGATTAGTAACTATTACTATTAACTTTCAAGATCGGAACAATTTATAAAGAATATAGAAAAATACCTCATTTATTTTTAATTTTTGGTGACTTAGATACTTTAATTAGTGGTTACCACTTATTTGCTTGTATTAGATGGGGTTCTCAATAATGAGTAAAATAATATGAGTTTAACACCACCTGTAATTAATCACATTGAAGATTATTGGTTTGATAATAATCCTGCTTTAACACATTTTATGAATACACTTTCATCTTTATTTGAAAAAGGTGAAGGATTTTTTATGCACTCTGTTACTACTTTTTTAAAAACTCATCCAGAGTTTAAAGATCAAATTGTAAAATTTGTAAGAGAAGAAAGAGCACATTCAAAACTACATGTAGACATGAATTCAAGATTTAAAAATAGAAAGCTTTTAAAAAAATTAGAACAAAGAACAGGTAATATAATTAATTTATTTACCAAACCTCTTTCTAAAAAACAACGTTTGGCTGCTACTGCAGCTTTAGAACATATTACTTGTTGTCTTGCTTTACAACTCTTAAAAAGAAAAGACATACAAGCTAAAATGTTTACAGATGTTAAAGAAGCTTGGTTATATCATGCTTTAGAAGAAAGTTCAGAATCTCACAGAACACTTGCGTTTAACATTTATAACAAATTAGGAAATAACAATGTAGAAAGATATGCACTTATGGCTTTTGCAACTTTTATATTAAGTTGCGTTGTTACAATATATTGGTTTGAAATAATGGCAAACGATTCTTTTGAAGGATTCTTTGAAGCTATTTCTATTCTCTTACATCCTACTACTGGACTTATAATTGGTATTATACCTGAGTACCTCACTTGGTTTAATTCAAACTATACTCCTTAATTTTATTATCTCTTAATCTTGGAATTTAAAAAATGAATACAACTCAAAAACTAATGTCTGTTGAAAAATTTCGTAACCTTCAACAAGAACAAACAAATCTACAATTGAAGCAACTTATTCGACAGCGGTGGCTAACTCATATTTTGCCAAATAGTACAGGCGTTGCTAATCAATTTACAGAAGAAGATGACATTCTGTATTTGGATCAATACTATGTTAATAAGAATCTGAGTAACCGTATTTTTGCTAATACAAAATATCCAGATCAAGGTATTACTGCCGTAGTAATTACTACAAAAAATGGTAAACAATATTTTACTTACAGTATTTGCAGTTTGCTCGAAAAATCGTTTAGTAAAAAACTTGGTGTATATTACGCACTGCGTAATGTTCTTAAGCTTGGTGTTATGCATTTTGACTTTTTGTTTCCAAATGTAGACTTTAAAGGTCTAGCTGCTAAAAGTTCTATTACAGTAAATGAATTGTTTGTCAAAAACCTTTCATATTATTTGGCAACTGGTAAAAATCGACTATGTGTATCAGAGCTTTCACAAGTACCTACAAAGCAATTGAAAGAGCATGAAAATCTGTTATTTAGTTCTTTGCATACCCAAGTAAGCAAACAAGCACAAGAAGAAAATTTGAAAGTTGAATTTCAATTTGTACATGTGCGTCCTGCTTATTTTAAAGGCAATCCAGTATTGACTACTACATCTTTGATGCAACGTTACTATCAAGAAGATGAGCAGTTCAAAGTAAATAGTAAAGGTGGCATGACTATTTTTGCTGTGACGCTTACTGACAATGTAACAGGTGATCGCCGAGTTATTACTAGTTATGCACTTTGTTCTCCAAAAGATGTATTTAGTAAAACAGCAGGTCGCTTGTTTGCAATTTCAAAACTAGCTAAATCAACTCCAAAAAATCCAACGAGTTACTGTTTGGAAATTGAAGCTGGTGCAGATAGTTTTGAGCATTTGATTAATTTTTATCAGACTCTGACTGGTAAACAAATTAATCATTAATCTATCTTAAAACTCCTTTGTAAAATACAAAGGAGTTTTTTATTTTGGAATTTTAATGAATTTAAATTTGCAGCCTAACAACATTCTTTTACTTATCGGACCTAGCCATGCAGGTAAAAGTACTTTTTCTGAACAACTAAAAACTAAATTAGAAAAACTTAATAAGAAAGTTAAAATTATTTCTAGTGATGAAATCAGAAAAGATTTATTACAATTAGATACGCAAGATGAAACAAAAACTACCAAAGGACAAACTGTTAATCACATTGTTTTTCCTTTGTTAGAAAAAATGTTAGTTTCATATATTAGCTATCCGCTAAATACAGATTTTGTTATCTTAGATACTACTGGTTTAGTTACTAGTTTTCAAGATACAATAAATCAAATTGCTAAACAACATCATTATCAAGTCACTCCAATTTTGTTTGATATTGATTTAGATATTATGTTGTCTCGTGTTTATTTACCACAAATGACACAAGTTGTTAAAAATCACCATAAGAATTTTACTCAAGTTGTATTGCCTAAATACAAAAAGAATAAAAATTCTATTTTTATTAAAAAGCCTTTATCAGAGTTTAATGTAAGCTTGAATACAAACAATGTTAAACTACATTGTATTGATCAAACTACTCATTTAACTCATGTTGTAGTTGTAGGGGATGTACATGAATGTGTTAAAGAGCTTCGTTCTTTATTGAACAGATTCAAACATTTTTGTGCAGAAAAAACTAATTACTATTTAAATGGTGATTGGTTAGATAAAGGTAATGATACTGAAGACACAATTTCTTTTTTAAAGGAATTTGTTAAACTTCCCAACTGCTTTTTAATTAAAGGTAATCATGAAAATTATCTTTATCGTCATTTAAATAACGAAAACTATGTTTATGTTTTGAATGATGAAACAATTCATTTTTCTTCTTTACCTATTCTGCTAAATAATGTAGAATTAAAAGAAGATTTTTTTAAACTATATAGTCAAGCTTTAGACTATGTAGTAATTGACCGAGATGAAGTTCAAGCAATTATTTGCCATAGTGTTTGTGAAGAACGTTATCTTAACAAAGTTGATAATACTTCATTAAAAAACATGTATAAACAAAGTTTTAAATGGGATCGTCCCGTTTTATACCAAATTGATTATATGTTTAATGAAGCAGCCAATAACAAGCCTTATCACATTTTTGGTCACATCAATGTTGGTAAAGACAAACACGTTTATCGTAACAAGATTGCTATTGATCAAGGTTGCGTAGAAGGTGGTTATCTTACAGCTTGTTTAATTGATTTATCAAACAATAACTTGCAATTTAAATATCAAAAATCGTTTAAGCCAGTTTCTGAACGTACGATTAATGATTTTAATTTTGCTATTGAATACTTGGCTAACAAAACAGAGTGATTTAAAAATTGACACTTATTTCAACCTTAATGCATATGTAGATGTATTTCCAGTTAATAGACTTAGGATTAAAAATTCTAAGACTAAGCTGAAAGATAACTTTACAATTATTGCAAAAGTATCTAATGATCTGTCTAAGTATTACTCTACTTGGTTACATAAAGAAACTGGAGTTATTTTAACTCCACCTGAATTTGAAACACACATTACTATCTCTGATAACAGAAGAGTAATTGATGTTGAAAAGCATTCTGAATTTTTAAAAGAAATTCAGAATAAAAAATTAACTGTAAAGTGTAGTATTAATCCTTATTTACATTGGGAATTTTATGCACTTTTAGTTAAATCTCCCGAAATTTCTGAAATTCAAAAACAATTGGGACTTGCAACAACACCGTTGCATATCACAATTGGAAAAGTTTCAGAAAAATCAAAACAATCTGGTATCTTAACAAGACAACTTTTTTAAAGGAACATTTAATGCCTGAATATACTATTGTTTTAGAAGGTGGACAGTGTGCAGATCTTTTTGATCTAGAAGACGGTCCTCTATTTGTTATTGCAAATTCTGATCCTGAGTATTAACAGTATGATTGTAAACAAACCTAGACTTCTTATTGTGGATGCAAATGTTGCAGACAGCACAGAAGATTTTTATACACCAAGCAAGCCTACAACTTCACGGGCAAAAACTTTTGATGACAATTGCAAACCATCTCGTCGAAAAGATAGTTTTGCACGTAATAAAAAGTTTTTAAAAGACAAAAAAGCACTTTTTTTGGACGGACTAGATTGTGATTAAAACACTTACAGAGCAAACTTTTGGTTTATTGTTAAAAAACAAGGCAAAAACAAAAAATTTTGTTGTTTGCTTTGTACCTAGCAGTTTTAATCAACAATTCAATTATTTTAAAGTTTTAGAAGATTGTTCTGAAACTTTAAGAAAAACAAATTTTTATACTTTGGAAGTACCTCTCGAAAGTGAGTTAACCAAAAAGTATTTAATAAGAGAAGTACCAACACTGTACGTCTTTGATGAAAAAGGAGACACAGTGGCGTATACATTAGGAAATTATTCTTTAGATTATCTAATTAATTTTTTACGACCTAGTGTATGATATCTTAGTAACATTGCAGAATGGCACTGCTACAAACGGTTATTAATTTAGCCGTTTGTAAAAATCTGTTCAAATCAGATTGTTGCTGCGTTATGAGTTTTAAACAAAACTTCGCAAAATGATTGGTGCGTTAAACCAATGTTGGATTACATAACCAACACAATATAGGAATTATCGTTATGAAACAATTTATTTTACTTACACTTGCACTTTTAACTACTGCCTCTGTACAAGCTCAAACAGCTTCTTGGTATGGCGGTAATGATGGTTATCACGGTAAACGTACAGCAAGCGGGGAAATATTTAATCATAATCAACTAACTGCTGCGCATAAAACACTTAAATTTGGAACTAAGCTTTGTGTTACTAATACTGCAAATGGAAAAACTGTGACTGTTAAAATTACAGATCGTGGTCCTTTTGCAGGTAAAGAAAGAGTTTTAGACTTAAGCAAAGCAGCTTTTCAAGCTATTGCACCTTTGGGTGCTGGCGTGATTAATATTAGTTATAAAGTTTGTAACTAAGTGAAGTTAAAGTTTATTTTGCATAGCATATAAATGGGAACTTCCGTAGTTATTTTATAATACTATGATTCACTTCTTAGTGTTTCATCTGATTAAAAGTATTATTTTGGTAAGTATGTCAGTGTAACTTACCCTTTTATTTAATTAAACTTAAACGCTTCAGTCGTCTAATGGTAAGGCATTGTACTCTAAATACTTAAACGTGGGTTCGATTCCCGCCTGAAGCACTTTTATAAGGAAAATATAAACATGAAATATTCGACAATTCAATAGGTTTCTAAAACCAAAGCTGCAAAACAAACACAATCACCTACTCTAAGACTTTGGAGATGGGGTCGTGACAGATTCAATACAGGTTATAAAATATTTACAATAGCTTTTCATAAGCGATTTGATTGTTATATATTTTATTATCCTACTAATTCTTGTATACCTAAACATAAAGATCCTAGTTTTGGTTACAAACACTATAGATTAAATTTTATAGTTAAAGCTCCTAAAAAAGGTGGAGAGTTTAATTGTAAAAGAATTATCTTTAACTTTAAAAATAGAATTTATATTTTTAGAGCAGATAAAAATTATCATAGTGCTAATACAATACTAGAAGGATCTAGAATACTATTAAGTTTTGGAATTAGATTATGATTACTGTATATTATCAACCAAAAACAAATATTAATGCAATGGGTACTTTGCAAGTAGAAGAATTTACTCAGAACATTATTAATGAATACCAAAAATGTATTGATGTATCAGTAGGTGTTTCTAATGAGTTAGTCATTCATAGTTTAGTTTATCAAATGGTAAAAAATAAACTAAACTATCAACACCTTCAAGTACACTACGGACCTCATACTTTGCATTTAGATAATGAGTACAGTTTTACTGAATACCCTGAAGGATTTTTAGATGTTAGTGCAAGTCTCGCGTATTTGTTTCTAAAAGAAAAAATTAAACTTTTAAATAAAGAAGATAAAAAATGAGAACTAAAGTAACTTATCTAGATGCTTTAAAGTTTTTAGTTCAAAATAACTACAAAGATGAAGCTGTTTCTTTAGGCCAATTTATTAAAATCAAATCTAAAGTTAGACATCCTAGTTTGGACGATGTTTCTATGTCTTTAGAAAATTTTGTAGAACAAACAAGTACTAATCAATTTTTCTATCAAACTCTTAAGTTGTTAAACAAGTCTTATTATAGTGAAGCTCAAGTTTTAAATTATTCATACTCTTGTGGTTGGATTATTTATGACAAAGCTTAATAAAAATGAAATGTATTTAGAATTAGCAAAGATTCCTAGTACTATTCCTACATTTGATTTGTCTGGTAACTTTGTAGAACTAGAACTTACTCCTTTTATTAAACATCAAAGAAACTGTTTTCTAGGTCAGAGTAGTGGACTTGTATATTACACTAATGTGGTAGACTTAGAAGAAACAAGACAAATTTTTTTAAGAAACCGAGCAATGTTCCTTCCTTTATTATACAATAAAATTTAACAATATGAATCCACAATTGCAAGCTATTTATGAAAAAGCTGTAGAAAAACAAAATCAAAATAAGAAAGATTATTTTGAAATTTGTAAACAAGAAGCTATTAAAAAAATTGAAGAAAGACTGACACATAAAGATTTTAAACAATTGCCTATACAGGTTAAAATTGTATTTAAAACTGAATTAGAATTAACAGTAGAAGAAAAAGTAAAATTTGGTTTTAATTTTGCTAGTTATTTATCTATTAATAAAATTAACAATTCTGTTAAATATATTGAAAAAGATAATACTAGCTATAATTATGCTGATGATTATCTTTTAGTCACTATTAAAGAACCTAATGAGAAAGTATTATAATGACAGATTTAGTAATTAGTCAAGAGCGACTAGAACAAATTGTTAAAGCAGAAGTTGAAAATCAGTTTATTAAAAATCCAGAACTATTTGAAAAGTTAGTTGTAACTATTATCAAAAATAAGTTATTGTATCGTCTTGACGATATTATTAATAGATCTGATTTTAAAGATACAATTAAAAAACAGATGGACGACTTATTTCAAGACCAGCATGGCTATTTTTACACAAACTTTACTCGTATTTTAAATAAAATTTTTACAGAAACATTAACTGTAAATAATTATTATTTTGAAAGAATTATTAGTAGTAATGTTTATAGGTATATGCAATCTAATGAAACAATTAATAGTATTGTAGAACCACTACTTACTCAAGCTATTGTGCATAATAGTGGATTTTTAACTTATGTAAAAAGTTCAGTAGATAATCATTTAGCTGCTAAACTTAAACGTTTAAATAATTTAATCACTAGTAAAATTACTGACACTCTTGTTCAAGATCATATTCAAGATTATCTTAAGATGAGAAAAGATCTTATTACTCAACAGGATTTAAAAGATGTGGAATAAAGATACAAAAACTTATATAGATGCTAAATATGTTTTAGCAGATGCAGATCAGTTTGTTAAATTTTCTTTAAAAGAAATTAATGAACTGACTTTTAGTAAAATTCCTTGTTTGCTAGTTAAAAACTTACAAGCTATTTTATTTAATCATACAAAGTTTATTGAATTTTTAAAAGCAAATACTAAATCAACTGGAAATCTTGCTTGTTTAATGGATGCTTTTAAAAGCATCCATAACTTAGATGATAAGAAGATGGAACATTTTTATTCTTATCTAAACAATCTAAAAGCAATTGAAGATTTATTTCAAGCTAACCCTCAGTTAGTTCAAATTGCTCCAGATACTTCTCAAGTAAATTACAAAGATTTGGAATTTATTTATGCTAAAGCTGGTGACGATTTTCCTAGAACTGTAATTTATAAAGGTAAATATAAAGTTATTCGTAGTAATTTTGTTTATTTGCTTAAATTTATTTACAAAGCTAAAGCTCAAATTCAATGGTATGAAACTAATCAGCAGTTGGCTTATTGCAGCTATGATTCAAAAACAAAAAGACCTAGTCGCTATAGCAGTCATGCTAATATTGGACGTTACGATCCAGTTGAAAAAGCATTAACAATTGGTTGTGAAAAAATTCCTTTAAATGTTCTAGAACATATTGTTAAAGTATTTCATTTACCAGAGAGTTCTTAAACAAAACATGCACGGGTCATCTAAAACTAGGATACTACTTCTAAAAATCAATATATACTGTCTAATATAAAGTATATTAACAGCAAATTATTTTTTATATCTCAAGGTAGAAATGCTGGTTAAACTCCAGCCCTTTGCACCACATTTTCTAAAGATTAGGTCCAGCCTAATATTTCTTTTAACACTAATCTGAGAGTAACAATATGAAAACTACCAAGAATGCTTTTGTTGACGCAGCAAAAACTGAAAGTAACGTAACAACTACCACTAATGGTATGAAAGCTTACGTTTCGACAATGAATAGTAACCTAGATTTTTTTGCAAAATCAGGTTCAGTTTCTCATCCTAATCTTATTAGCAACTTTTTGGCTGCTCTAAAAGAAGATGAAGATCTGGCTATTCGTAACTTATTGCATATGCGTGATGTACGTACAGGTAAAGGTATTCGTAATAACTCACGAACTATTCTTACCTACTTGGCTCAAAATAAGCCAGAGCTTATTACTTCTACAAATATCGTACAACGTTTTGTAGATTTGGGCCGTTGGGATGATATTCTAGAGATTTTGAAACAGCCTAATAAGCAGCCAAGCAATTTTGTACTTAACCTTATTGCTGCTGAATTGCAAAAAGAACAGCCTAACAAACTTCTTTGTAAATGGCTTCCGCGCAACGATAAAGTAGCAGCAAAAGATCGTAAGTCAAATTACGATATTGTTGCAAAACTTTTGCGTCAAAAGTTGCAATTGAGTCCAAAGCAATATCGTCAACTTTTGGTTAAAAATACTGAAGTAGTTGAAACACAAATGTGTTCTAAAAAATGGAACAACATTAACTTTCAATTTGTTCCTTCACAAGCGTTCCGTATTTATAAAAAAGCTTTTGAACGTCATACTCCTGACTTGTTTACAAAGTTTATCAATAAAGTAGAGAGCGGTGAAGCTACTGTTAATGCTAGTTCTATCTGGCCTCACGAGATCCTGCGTTCAGTGATTCCAAGTCCTGGCCAGCATCGTAAAAATACTTATAGTCCTGCAACTCAAGCTCAGTGGAATTCTCTACCTGACTTTATGCAATCAGAAAAATCAATTCTACCTTTGATTGACGTATCTGGTTCTATGAGTGCTAAAGCTTATAGTGATTTCACATGTGCAACACTAGCGGTTTCACTTGGTTTGTATACTGCAGAACGTAATAAGTCTGCATTTAAAAATATGTTTATGACTTTTGAAAGTCAGCCTTCTCTTTGTGTTCTTCGAGACACAATGAGTTTGACTGACAAAGTTAATCATATTGCAAATCAACCTTGGGGTGGTAGTACAGATATTGTTGCAGCTTTGCAAAAAGTTGTCACTCATGCTCTTAAACATAAAGTACCTAAAAAAGATATGCCTGAGTATCTTGTGGTCTTTACTGACATGGGTTTCAATAGCTATAACAGTTACGACAGTTATGGTAACAAAGATGCAATGGAAGTGGTACGAACTACTTTCAAATCTGCTGGTTATAAAGTACCAGTAGTAGTTTGGTGGAATTTGTCAGGTACTGCAAATCCAGTTGTTCTAGACCAAACTAAAAAAACAGCAATCATGTCTGGTTTTAGTCCTTCAAATTTTAAAGCTATTTTTGAACTTGATTCAGAAAACTTTAATCCTATGAGTATTATGACTAAAGTGTTGCTTGACGACAAATACGGCTGGAAGTAATTCAGCCGTTCCTTTTTTATAACTGAGATTAGTTAATATGAGTACTTTGTCAACAGACCAAGTTGTTATTCCTTTTCTAAAGAACTATATGAGCAACTTTTATACTGCTCCTTTTTATAGTGATCTTTATGGGAAGACATTTAAAACTACTGAACAATACTTCATGTACGAAAAAGCAATCTTTTTTGGAGATACTGAAACAGCAGATAAAATTATGCTGTCTACTACTCCTCAAAAAGCAAAAGAGCTTGGTCGAGAAGTTAAAAACTTTGTAGAAGCTGAATGGTCAAAAGTACGTTATGCAGTAATGTATGATGCCAATCTTTTGAAATTCTTACAAACTCCTGATATTGCTCAGAAGCTAGTTGCTACAAAAGACGCTCTTTTGGTCGAGTGTAACATTAAAGATAAAATCTGGAGTTGTGGTCTTGATATGAAAGATCCTAATGTTGCAGATCAATCTAAATGGTTGGGTCAAAACTTACTAGGTAAAGTTTTGATGGATGTTCGTAAATACCTAATTGAAGCCGGAAAAGATGTATAACATATGCTTATGGTAAACATTTTGATGGCGTTTGGTGTTTTGTTTATTATGATTTTAGTATATAAATTTACTAAATTCTGTATTCGTGTAACAAAACGTAGGGTCTTGCCTAAGTAAGACCCTTGTTAACTGCGAAGGTAGCTCAATTGGCAGAGCGGAAGCCCAAATAAAATATATTTTGTAAAAAATATTAACAGCTCCTTATATTATAAATCTACTGGTTGCAGGTTCGAGTCCTGCCCTTCGCACAATTTTATTATCTATATAACTAAAAAGGTTGATATACAATGACAAGTAGTATTACTTATCAAGTTGCTACACCAGTTAATGAACTTGTAAAAAAAGTATTTTTACAAAATCAAACTAAGCTAAACCAGAGTAATCATGATCTAGTAGTGCTAGAGCAAAAAATTACAGATCGTGCTCTAGCATTAAATGTAACTACAAAACAAGATGTTATTAATCTTGGTGCTGAAGCCTCAAAACGAGTTTCAGACTATGCTGATAATTTATTGAGTCAAGTACGTGGTAATGATCTAGACACTATTGGTTCTAAACTTAACGATATTGTTGTACTTGCTAGTGATATTAATGTAAGTGGTATTGTTAATTATAAGAAATCTAAAATTCCAGTAATTGGTAATTGGATCAATAAATTTTCACCTACAAAACAAAAGATTCTAGGTAAGTATGAAAGTTTGAATACTCAGATTCAAAAAATTGTAGACGAAGTAAGTATTACTAGTACTAATTTGAATTTGCGAACACAAACTCTTGATACTGTATATCAGATTAATATGGAAGAGTATTATCTGCTTGAAGAAAGTCATTTGTTAGGTCAAGTTAAACTTCTTCAATTAAAAGAAACAGAAGCTGCTTTAGCTGCTGAAGGTTATACTGATCCTTTGCAAGCTCAAAAAATTGGTGATATTAAAAATACTATCGAAGCTTTAGAAAAACGTCTTGTTGATCTACAAGCAATGCAGATGGTTACTATTCAAACAGCACCAATGATTCGAATGATTCAACAAAATAATTTATCTCTTATTGATAAATTTAATAATCTTAAAGTCATGACTGTTCCTACTTGGCAAAAACAATTTGTCTTAGCAATCGGACTTATTGAACAAAAGAAAGCAGTTGAATTAGCAGAAAAAATTGATAATACAACTAATGACTTATTAAAAAGTAATGCTGCTTTGTTGCAACAAAATACTATTGCAACTGCTCGTGCTTTGCAACGTAACGTTATTGATATTGAAACTTTGCAAAGTGTACAACAAACTCTTATTGATACTTTTAAAGAATTGGATGTTATCCAGCAAAATTCAAAAAAAGCTCAAGAAAAATATGTTCAAGAAATTGAAGTAATGCGTAATCAAACTATTACATACCAAGTCAATTAAAGAGTATTTAATATGATTAATTCAAAAGCTCTTTTTATTTTTTATTTTTCTTGTCTATGTATCGGTGGTTTTATTTCTGATAATCTTGCTAAACATTCAGTAAAAAATACTGAGTTAACAAGAAGTATTCATATTGGTGAAAAATATAAAGATCCCGGATATGAAGGTGACACTAATTATATTTTAGTAGATAAGGATACTAAGTATGCAACTTCTGTTC
>Ga0114982_1000338_pt1 | contig 25239 bp, 19 predicted proteins | sample Shrwel_input2_FT_FD_87183 | JGI IMG/M metagenome (GOLD analysis project Ga0114982, IMG submission 87183) | Subsurface microbial communities from deep shales in Ohio, USA - Utica-3 well 1 S input2 FT | ecosystem: Environmental > Aquatic > Deep subsurface > Shale gas/oil reservoir > Produced... | reverse complement strand
TGTTTGGCTAATGCCGGGTAGCGACGCTACCCGGCATTAGCCAAACAGGAGCGGCAAAAATTTTGGGTTGGCTTATTGTCCGCCATGGCCAAACCCGAAAGTAACTTTCAACCGCAAAGATCTTACCGGGAAAAGTTTGTTGACCGGCGCGGCGAACCGGTGATTTCGCGGGGCCTGTTACAAATTTCGATTGAAAGTGCCAATCAGAAACGCTACAGCTGCGCTATCCCCTACCCGGCTAAATTACACGATCCGGCCACCAACCTGCATTGTGGTGCAAAAATTTTAGCGCGTTGGGTCAGTACCGATGGTGTCATTGCCCATAGTGACGCATTACCTGCCCGCACCGCCGCTCATCTGGGAGGGGGACGTTACTGGTCAGTATTACGAACCAATAAAGGCCATTTACCCCAAATCGCCGCTTTTACCCGGCAGCTGCCTTTTTGTCAGTCTAACCGCCCGGCTCGTCACTCTTACGGCCGTTAAATTCGGCCTGCCGCCGGCAAGCAGTTGTATTTTATCCGTCAGCGACTAGCATTAAATCCAACAGGGACAAATGTTAATATACACAAGGCAGCGGGCGTCGATGAGGAACAGTATTCGCAGCATCAAGCTCAGGCTTACCGGTAAACTGATGGTGGTGATGGCAGCTTTATTGATGTGCTGTCAGCTCATCCTATCCTTATTGCATTTGTATCAAAACCGGCAGCAATTATTGCTGCAGCATCAGCATAAATTACAGAGCATCAGCCAGACCTTAACGCAAAGTATTGCCATTGATGTGTGGAATTTTAATCCGGCTAGTCTGGAAATGCTGGTTGGGCCTTATCTGACCGATCCGGCAGTACGGCAAATAGATATCAGCGATTTGCAAGGCAATCGGTTGCAATTACAGAATGTGCAATTGCAATCGACAACTGCGGTGCAACAAAGCTGGTTATTACCACAAACTGCAGCCTGGACTGAAACTGCCATCCGGCTGAAACTCGCCGGTGATGAACAACTGGTCGGTCACTTCAGATTACAAACCGATCAGGGTTATATCAGTGCGCAATTGCGACGCAATATGCTGATCCAGACCGGTGAACTGATTTTATTGATCCTGATTTTGGCACTGGGCTTGTCGCTGGCCTTGTCTTACCTGGTGTTACAGCCGTTACGCAAACTCAGTGCAGCTTTATCCAGCGCCATCCAAAGTCAGGACGGCGTGGTGCAAAACCCACTGCACGGCTTAGAAGATGAGTTTGAAGAAGTGGCCGGGAGTATTGCCGGTTTATCCGTACGACTGTCGCAGGATATCCAGCAGATCAGTGATGCCAAAACCGCATTACAGCAGGAAAAAGAAAAAACCGAACAGGCGTTACTTGATTTGAAACAAACCCAGGATGCGTTATTACAATCTGAAAAACAGGCCTCACTCGGGGCGCTGGTGGCAGGGGTGGCCCATGAAGTAAATACCCCGCTTGGCGTGGTTATCACCAGTATCAGTTGTATTGAAGATAGCATTGTTCAGCTAAAGTCTGAGGTGGATAGTAGCAAATTGTCCAGACAGCAGTTAGAACAACAATTAATTAGGATGCGGCAAGCCGCTGACCTGACCAGCAGTAACGCCAAAAGGGCAGCTAATTTAATTAATAATTTTAAGCTACTGGCACAGGAACAACACGGGGAAGCTGCGCGCTGGTTTGATTTGGCCTGTTATATCCGCGATGTGGCCGAAAGCCTCAGTCTGCCGTTAGCGCAATATCAAATCAAACTACAGCTAGAACTGGAAGAAGGCATCCATATCTATGCTTCGCCGGGCTTATTTGGCCAAATCATCAGCGCCCTGTTATCCAATGTGATGCAACATGCTTATCCATTAGATGTCGGCGGTATCTGCTGGCTGACCTTACAACGACGTAATCATCAGCTATGGTTATGTTGTCAGGACTGGGGCGATGGGATCGATTTAAAACTGCAAAAAAACGTCTTTGACCCATTTTTTACCACCAAGCTGGGGGTTGGCACCAGTGGCCTTGGCTTGGCGATCGTCTATCGGATAGTCAAATTTAATCTCAAAGGCGAGATTAAATTACACAGTGATGTGAACAAGGGGACAACATTTGAAATCTGGATCCCGGACAGTCAGCCGGCTGTTTAATACACTTTGTTATAGTTGGCTCTTAGCAGTGGCAAGTTTTGCTGACAGCGCCCGCGCCGAACTGGAATTACATGGTTTTGGTTCAGTCCGGGTCGGTAAAATGTTGCCCTCCGCCAACAACCCCAGATTGGTTGATATGTATGCCACTGAAGGCCTGATTTGGCGTGATGAAACTTTATTTGCCCTGCAACTGAACAACGACTTAGGTCAGCAGTTGCGTCTGACCATCCAACTGATGGCAAAAGGATATGCTGATTTTGAACCGCGCCTCAGTCTGGCTTTTTTAAGTTATCAATTGACGCCAAACAGCCAGTTGGATTTGGGCCGGATTGCCAATCCGTTATTTTCTCAATCTGACACCCAGTATGTCCGCTATGCCCACGACTATGCCAGGCTCCCCAAAGCGGTGTACTGGAATTTTGAATTTGAAACTATTGAAGGTCTGGCTTATCAGCACAAATGGTTATTAGGGGATTTGGCGGTGAAAACCCGGCTGGTCAGCGGTGAGTTCAACGGCAATACCTTTAAAAGCGTGATCCCTGCTGGTATCCCGGTGAAAATGCACCAAATTGTCAATCTTAGCAGCGAAATTTCCGGTCAGCACTGGAGTTGGTTTGGCGGTTGGATGCAAGCGGATGCTGATGGCACCGAAATAAATAATCAGCTGATTTTTCCACAAATTTTACCGGCACTGGCGGCTTCCGGCACCAGCCTGGCGGCTCAACAACAACTTTTGGATGCTATTAGCTTGTCGAAAAAGGCCAGTTATTATTATGTTGGCGCTCGTTGGCAATGGCAACACTGGAAAATAGAAGGTGAGCGCGCCAGGTATGGCGTGCACGACAGTGCAGATCCTGAAAATACCGGCACTTATATCGCCATCTCACGCCGCTTTGAGCCATTTATCCTCACCTTTCATCATGAATGGAACGAACAGGATATCAACGATTTTGGCTTTCTCGACGCGATCCGTGAGCCGGTTTTGCGCCAGCTCGGGCAGCAGATTTACCAACAACTGGCAGCACCCAACCGTTTTCGGATGAACGTATTAACGCTGCGTTATGACTTTCAGGATGGTGCCAGCCTGAAACTGGATTATCTGCAGGGCCACGATAAACTCAGCACGGTTGGCGCATTCCGTGGTTTTAGTCTGGGGGTGGATTTTGTGTTCTAACCACCCTATCGGCAAAAGCATCCTGGCTGCACTGTGTTTACTGTGGTGCAGTTGCCTGGCCAGCGTCAACGCAACCGATACGGATACAACGCTAGCCGTGGTGGTCCATCCTGATAATAAGACGCAGCTTGATCAACAGCAGTTAATTCAGCTCTATCTGAACAAGATCAGTAGCTTTCAAAACGGTCAAACCGCCAAAGTATTACATCTGCCACGTAGTTCAGAACAACACCGTCAGTTTTGTCTGCAAATGCTTAATTTATCAGCTGGGCAGTATCAGTCTTATTGGTCCAGAATGTTATTCACCGGCGCGGCCAGTGACATGATTTTTATCGACAACAGTCAGCAACTGCTGAAATTACTGCAAACAGATAAAAATGCCGTGGGTTATTTGCCTGCCGACCAAGCACAAGGAGTGAGGATTATTGGTTATCTGCAGCAAGGGCAGTGGCAAGCTGCTGGCAGCCAACCACAGTAACAGTAACAGTAACAGTAACAGTAACAGTGCCAATGGCCTGCAGACGTATTGTCACAATATTTTTATATAAATCAACAATTTATATTAAACTATGCGTAGGTCGGACTCGACCTGCTGCCCCGCAGCTGGGCAGTCCGACAGCTATCAGAGCAACCGTTGTTCATCACGTCTGTCGGACTACCCCGGCAAGCCTGGTCGATTCCGACCTAAGGTCAATACATTTAAAATCAGCTACTTATGCTTATGAGTTGGTAAGTTGGACTCACCACGAAGTACGACGCTTGGCGTCCAACACCTGGTAGTAGACGCAGAGGATTGGCAATATCACCGTCAGGGCAATAGCGAACAGATCTTATGATGCAATAGTGTAAGATGAAATGGAATCAAAGCAGATTGGTGGAGCTAAGCGGGATCGAACCGCTGACCTCTTGCATGCCATGCAAGCGCTCTCCCAGCTGAGCTATAGCCCCATCGTAATTGATGCCAACTGGAGTTGAGGCAACAAGATGGTCGTGCAGCTAATCAATACCATCACTGGTATAGCACCAAATGGCGTCCCTTAGGGGATTCGAACCCCTGTTACCGCCGTGAAAGGGCGGTGTCCTAGGCCTCTAGACGAAAGGGACATCCTAGGTGTTGATAGCAGCGTGGCGTCCCTTAGGGGATTCGAACCCCTGTTACCGCCGTGAAAGGGCGGTGTCCTAGGCCTCTAGACGAAAGGGACACAGTGCTGTTATCGGGTGAATGTATTGGCGTCCCTTAGGGGATTCGAACCCCTGTTACCGCCGTGAAAGGGCGGTGTCCTAGGCCTCTAGACGAAAGGGACCCGCGGATACATTCGTGTCTTGTGTTTACTTGGCGTCCCTTAGGGGATTCGAACCCCTGTTACCGCCGTGAAAGGGCGGTGTCCTAGGCCTCTAGACGAAAGGGACACATTGTAAACTTTGGTGGAGCTAAGCGGGATCGAACCGCTGACCTCTTGCATGCCATGCAAGCGCTCTCCCAGCTGAGCTATAGCCCCACACCATCGGACTTGGCAGCTTCATCGCTGATTCTGCTTCGTCACAAGACGAGGCGCATTCTATGGGGCAAGCCAAAATGTGTCAACAGCTTTTTTTGAAAGCGAAATCTGTTCGGACATTTTTTGCCCAGCACGCGCAAAATGTGCGCTAAAACAGTAGCATCCGCCGCATTTTTGCTGATTTTCAGCCAAATCCTTTGCTTGGCGGCCGGATGCTCTGTGCTATCATTCGGACAGTTTCGCATGCACTTCATTGCATTTGCATGCAGGTTCAATCAGGGAAAACAGACCGATGTACGAAGCGTATTACGGATTTTCAGCACGGCCATTTCAGTTAACGCCAAATCCGCAATGGTTTTTTGCCAGTAAACTGCATAAACGCGCCCTCTCCTATCTGGAATATGGCCTCAGTCAGGGCGAAGGTTTTGTTGTGATCACCGGTGATGTCGGTACAGGTAAAACCACGATTGCCAATCAATTACTGGCCAGACTGGATCCACAAAAAATAGTGGCGCGACAAATAGTCACCTCCAGACTGGGACCAGATGACTTATTACGGATGATTGTCTCGGTGTTTCAGTTAACAGTGCGCGAGAACAACAATGCCGCTTATCTGGAAGCGATTGCCAATTATCTGACCTTATTACATCAGCAACATAAGCGGGCTTTATTACTGGTGGACGAAGCGCAGAATTTACCGCTGGCATCTATTGAAGAGCTCAGAATGCTCTCCAACTTCCAAATTGGGGGCAAACCACTGCTGCAGAGCTTTTTACTCGGCCAAAATGAATTAAATGCCATTATTCAGTCGGATGATATGGAACAGTTCAAGCAGCGTATTACCGTCTCGTCCAATTTAACTGCGTTCTGCCAGGAAGAGACTCAGGCTTATGTCGAATACCGCATCCAGCAGGCGGGCGTCAACCGACCGCTGCTGGCTGCCAACTGTTATCCGCTGATCCAGCAATTTACCAACGGCATCCCGCGTAAGATTAATAACCTGCTGGATCGCAGCTTGTTGTTCGGCTTTTTAGAAGAAAAAACATTATTGGATGCCAGCGATTTACAACAGGTGATAGCAGAAATTAGCGGCGAAGTGGCGCAACAAAAGCCAATCCCGATGCCGCCTGTTGCTGTGGGGACGCCTGACACTGCTGCCGTCAAGCCGGCAAGTGCCACAGCAGCGCAGGTCAACCCATATCAGGCGATGTTACAGGAATTATCCGGCTTACTGGACAGCTCACTGCAGCATAAAATTAAGATGGCCAAAGATCTGGACACTTTATTAAACCAGCAACATCAGCAAATACTGCAACAGGAACAACGCCAGTTGCATCAAACCAGTCATGAACCACAGCATTCACCGGCTGACAGCAAAGATAAAGGCAGCTAAGACTGCCTTTATCCTGATGGGTCATCTGATTTAGTTAAAACTGAAAACGAAACTCCAGCGATAACCGGTTTTCCTGGTAGTCATCCAAGGTTTCTTTGAAATCAACTTTGACATGCTTTGCGCTTAAGGTACCGGTCAGTTGCGGATTCATCCGCCGGATCAACGAAAGTTCGGCGCTGCCCTGCTGGCCTTCACGCTGACCAAAGTTTCCACCGGTACCAAGCTGATTGCCAAGGTATTTCACATCAGAAAACGACGTATTCATTGCCAGGGAATGCCGTTGTGACAATAACCAGTTCGCCGACAGATTGGCATAGTTATCTTTGGTTTCAGCATCTTGTTCCAGATAAATATCGCGCCGGGCGCCAAGCTGTAGCTGTAAGGTCAAGCGGCTGAAGACATAACCCAGACTAAAACTGCCATTGCGGCGGATCACCAGCGATTCATTCAGGTTGTCGTTTTGGATGGGTAACAGCGGTATCAATACTTCCGATAAACATTGATTCTGATAAGGTAAGAACCCCGGTGGGCAGTTCAGCACACCAGCCCCGGCGCCACTAAAACCTAACAGCGAATCGACCGAGTCAGAAAAACTCAGCTGCATATTCAGCTTTTTCAGATTATAACTGCCGCTGACCTGCGCGGTCCGGCCGAAAAAACGCCGGTCAAAGTTGCCACTGAGCCGGGTGCGACGGGATGGCTGGAAACTGAATTCAGTACCGATATACTCAGTGCCACCTTGTTGATCATCAATTTTGTTATAGGTCAGATTCCACCAGGAGCGCTCGGTAATTTTCCACTCTAAACCAGCGCCGACACTGTCATAATCACGAAAATCGGCATAGCGGTTGCCAGTACCTATATCGCTGTTACTTTCATAAGAGCCACGCCCAATCAGCGCCAGCCCGGACAGCAAGGATACCCCCAGCGTTGCTGAGCCACGGCGGTTGTAATAATCCAATGCATTTTCGCGGTCGGTTTTGGCCGTATTAATATCCAAATCCCAGAATACGGCCGAATTGCGACGGGCGGAATTCAGAGCGATATCAGCACCGTATCTTCTGTTACTTAAATCAAAGGCGGTTAAGCTTGGATCAAGCAGCAGTGGATCATTAATTCTATCGGTCGAACTCTCATCGACACTGAGTGCAATCTTGCTGTTGAGCCAGTCAAGTTTATTGTTGGTAAACGCCATTCTGGCACTGTTATTATCCACCTTTGCCATTTGATCACCATTGGTGACTTCATCGGCATAGCGGGAAAACTGATTGCCTGCCGCACGATGGCTGCGAGCTGAACTGAGTTGAAACTGCAACTGGTCGCGCAAAAAACTGGCTCTGTTATCAAAGCGAAAATTGCTATAACCGCTATTTTCGCGTTGCTCATCACGGTAATACAAAGCTTCGTGGTCTATCCCCAGATTGGACTGTAACCACGAGCCCTGATACCGCAAATTCAGCCCGGGGTTGATACTTTGCGCCATGCCGCGGTCAGTGTCGGCGCCAGCCTGTTTCACGCCATATCCATAACTGGTCAGACTCAGCGCTGGCATCAGCTCAACTTCTGCCGCCAGCGGCATGGAGGATAGCAGCATCAGCGCAGCCAGCGGTTGCAGAGTGAAACTGCGCTGTTGCCGACCGGAAGCGCTGTGGCTTTTATTCCGCATAATATCCATAACCGTAGCCATATCCTTTATCGCGACTGTAATAAGCTTTATTGATGACAAAACCAACGGCCAAATCCTTCGGCAACAGGCTGATGGCTTTGTCCAGTTCATCCAGTTTGGTTTTATTCTCTTCCAGCACCACCACTGCCTGACCACACATGCCGGCCATGACCGAGGTTTCATTGACGCCTAACAAGGGTGGCGCATCAAAAATGACGATCCGATCCGGATAACGGGAAGCAAACTCCTGCACCAAATCAACCATTTTGTCACTGGCCAATAATTCAGTGGATAAATGGTGTGGTTTACCGGCGGTAATGAGTTTGAGCCGCTCGACATTAGTGCTGTACATAATATCGCTGACATCGAGCTTATCTGTACTGAGATAATCCGTCAGGCCGCGTGGTGTCGAGATTTGCAGTGTTCTGGAAACATTGGGTCTGAGCACGTCGGCATCGACCAGTAACACTGTTTTATCCTGTTCCAGCGCGATACTCAGGGCCAAATTAACCGACGTAAAAGTTTTGCCTTCACCAGGTCTGCTACTGGTGACCAGGATCAGATTCGGATGCTTTAATGAACTGCTAAGCGGTCCGAAGGCGTTATTAATCAGCTTGCGTTTAATGACGCGAAACTCTTCATAAATCAACCGCCGCTCGGTGGCAATAGCGACAAAATTACGCTCACTCAGGCTCTGTAAGTCTATTTCGACATAATTGCGATTGGCCGCAGCCACCGCCTGCTCTGGCTGCCGCTCAGAGGGGGCAACTGGCGCCACGGGTTCAGGCGCAACTGGTTCAGGCGCGACTGCGACTTGCTGCTGAATAACTTGCTCAGCCGCGACTGACGCGACCGCTGCCGTCGGCGGCACTGCCGGGACTGCGGCAGACTCAACTGCAGTTTCTGCAGTCGTCGGCGCAGATTCAGCCGGCAGCACCACAGCATTGCCCTGCAGATTGGCCATTTTATCCAGCGCTTTTTCAATGGTACTCATAACAGGCGTCCTACAATTTGCGCGGCGGTAATGCCAAACACCAGTTCATTAGTGACTAACAGACAATAGCTGAAGATCAGCATGCCGCTGAGCAGTAAAAAGTACAGCAAGTGCTTTTTGTTCTGCCGTTGTAATTGCGCTTTGCTGGTATGAGAAACCAAACCAAACACCGGGAAGTCTGCAATAGTTTTCAGTTGCAAAGCACTGGTCACTACAGGTGAAATCTGACTGCGGGCGAAGGCCATAAAAATACCCAGCGCTGCCCCTGCCACTAATACCACAGTATAGAGCAAGACACGGGGCGGCCCTGACGGCTTCAATGGTACATGCGGCGGTTCAATAATCTTAAACTGGACATCCTGCTGTGATTCATCGGCTTTTTGTGACAAATCAATCGACTCGCGCCGACTCAGCAGTTCTTCGTATTTCATTTTGGTAATATCGTAATCGCGGTTTAAACCGGCATAACGGGCTTCAATATCCGGAATAATATTGCGTTGCCGTTCCAGCGCAGCCAGTTTATCGGCATAATTCTGCACCCGAACATTCACCGACGCCATTTCATTTTCAAGCCGGGCGGCATTTAATTTCATTTCCTGATAAACCTGGCTCTGATTTAACCCAGATGCAGCAGGTGAGGTTTGCGCCTGTTGTTCCAGTACGACAATTTCTTCATCACGTTGCTGTTTCAGGCTATCCATCAGCCGACGGGTTTCCACCACATCAGGGTGATTGTCGGTAAAACGGATCAATAAAGAGTCCAGCTGTGACTGCAGGGTTTTAATCCTTTCATCAAACTGCGAACTAAAACCAGCCGGTGCGCCCGTGTTGTAGTCAAACATCACCGGATCTTCGCCTTCTAACTGACGTCTGGCCGATGCCAATTGACCTTCCAGTTCACGCTGCTGCAGCTGTGCTTCTTCCAGTCGCTGTTTTTCAGCTTCGATGCGGGCATAAAAACCTTCTTCAGCGCCTTGAGTTTCCGCCATCTGCGTTTTCTTAAATTCAGATAAACGGGCTTCAGCTTCAGCCAGCCGTTTTTCATAATCTTTGATTTGCGAGTCCAGGAAGTCGGCAGCTTTACGGTTGTCAGCCACGGCATTGCCCATCCGGCTTTCAACAAATTTATTGACAGTTTCCTGCACCAGCCGTTTTGCCAGTTGTGGCGAGGCGTTGGCGTAAGAAATCACATAAAGGTTTTCACGGCCGGCCGACGTTAATTTGATATTATCCTGCAGATTATCAATTAAGTTCTCGTAAGCTGCTTTATCACTGGCTGTCACATCCATATCAGTGGCGCGGGCTATGTCTTCTAAGTTAGGCCGGCTTAATAAAGTCCGTGCCATCAGTTGCACTTCTTCATCCGGGTCATTACGAAGCGTCAGACCTGCCAGAATTGGATCCAGCGCCGAACGGGTCTCAATATAAATTTTGGCGTTGGCTTCATAAGTTGGCGGCAGATTAAAGACAAATAACCAGCCAAGCGGACAAATCAGCCAGGCTGTGATAATGATGTATCGCCGCCTCAGCCAAACGCCCTGCAGATAGATGAGCAACATCTCTATTGCCAGGTTTATTTCCTTCATCGAACTACTCCAGCAACAACTCTCAGAACCAGGCTTCCGGAATAATTACGATATCACCAGGCAACATATCAACATTGGCAGAAATATCCCCTTCCCGGATCAGATCATCCAGTTTAATCAGGTAACTCACTTGCTTACCACCAACAGTTCTGACCAGCTTGGCACTGTTGCCACTGGCAAATTCAGTCAAACCACCGGAGGCAATCATTAAATCCAGCAGCGTCATATATTGACGGTAAGGATAAGCCTGAGGTTTGGCGGCAGCACCAATGACCCGGACTTGTTCGCTGTAAGGGCCGACAAAACCATTCACTGACACAGTGACCACCGGATCACGGATAAACTTGGCCAGAATGGTTTCCATTTCGCGGGCCAGTTGAGTTGGCGTTTTACCAGCGACCACGATGTCTTCAACCAATGAGGTGGTGATTTGACCATCAGGCCGCACAATAAAGGAGCCCGATAGCTCAGGGTTGCGCCAGACAAAAATATTGACGGTATCGTTCGGTCCAATCAGATATTTATAATCTGTCACCGCAGTGGTCAGAGAGTTATGTATCGTCGCTGCCGGAAGGGATGAACTGCTACTGCAACCTTGCAACGCAAGGGCTGAGATAAGTGTAAGAAGGGTAAACCGACCAATTGTTGCATTCATATCTTGCGTCCTTATTGCTGATGCGAAAGTAATATAACTGAATTTGACATTGATGTGGCGACCGCCATAAAAAATTAATTTCAGTTTTAAAAACACGAGCGTATACTTCTCCAGCAAGTTCGCTTAGTCAAGCAGACAAAGTTGAAAACTGAATTAGCAGTAGCAAAACCAGGAAGATGTGTTGATGAATAAGGCTGTTCGATTTGGTAAAAATACGTTAGCTGACAAACTTTTTTTGCTCGGTGAGATGCTGTTATTATTGGTATCAAGTTTTGCGGCTTCCTATGTCTACTCCCTGTACCAGCCTGTTGATCAGGAATTGGCTGCTATTAATGCAGTACTGTTTACCGGCTGTGTGATGCTTTGTGCCTTGTCTGTTGGTTTGTATGATCAGAAACTACGTGAAGACACCGGCGGTGTGTTCAAACGTGTGGTGATTACCTTAATACTGTCCGGTATTTTACTCGAACTGGTCATTTTCAGTATCGTGCCCTCTTTACATTTAGGTATCAGCTATAGCCTGATCGCAGCATTTTTATCCATGCTGACCCTGACCGCTTTTCGGATGTTGTTTCACTATCACGATGTCACAAAAATCAGCCGGCGCAAGGTGTTGATCCTGGGTTCCGGTGAACGGGCATCTATTATCGAACGTCGGATGCGCCGTAACGTTGATAAACGCAATTTTGAAATTCATGGTTTTGTCTGGATTGAAGGTGACCAACCCGGCCACATTCCGGACAGTAAAACCATTCATTTTGATTATAAAAATACCCTGTATGACTATGCTTTCGAACACGAAATTGACCAGCTCGTCATTGCCTGTGATGAAAGACGCAACATGCTGCCGGTAGAACATTTATTTAAATGTAAAACCCGTGGTATCGATGTTATTGAAATCCTTGATTTTATTGAACAAGAAACCGGTCAAATTGCCGTCAACCTGATTTATCCGAGCTGGGTGATTTATTCCAATGGTTTTGAAATGAACCACAGATTCAAAACCAGTCTCGACCACCGGCTGAATGCCCTGCTGGCTATTTGTGTGTTACTTGTGGTCTGGCCATTAATGTTGATCACAGCATTGGTGATTTATCTGGATGATGGGCGCCGCACCGGTGCTTCGGTGTTTTACCGCCAAATTCGGATTGGCATCGATGGCAAACCTTTTCAGATCCTTAAATTTCGCAGTATGCGACCTGATGCAGAAAAAAATGGCGCGACCTGGGCTTCTATCAATGATGACCGGGTTACCAAAATTGGCGGTTTTATCCGTAAATACCGCATCGATGAACTGCCACAACTGTTTAATATCATTATTGGTGAGATGGGCTTTGTCGGTCCAAGACCAGAGCGGCCTGAATTTGTCGAAAAGTTAGTGAAAGAGATTCCTTATTATAATCAGCGGCATAATGTAAAACCTGGTCTGACAGGTTGGGCGCAACTGAAATATCCTTATGGCTCAACCACTGAGGATGCCCAGGAAAAATTAAAGTTTGACCTGTATTACATCAAGCACCGGACCTTATTACTTGATTTGGTGATACTGATCCGGACCGTTGAAATTGTGTTATTTGGTAAAGGGCGCTGATACAGATGAGTCAAGCGTTGAAGTTTAATGCGTTAACCATTGATATTGAAGACTATTTCCATGTAGCTGCTTTTGAAAACAATATCAATCCAGCCGACTGGGATCAGATGGTGCCCAGAGTTGATCGCAACACCCGGCAATTACTCGATCAGTTTGAACGCAATGGTGCCACTGCGACATTTTTCTTTTTGGGTTGGGTGGCAGAGCGGTTTCCGGACCTGGTGAAAGAAGTGTGCCGCCGCGGCCATGAAGTTGCCAGTCATGGTTATGCCCATACCCGGGTCCATCAGCAAACCCCGGCTGAATTCGCTGCCGATGTGCACAAAGCCAAGGACTTACTGGAACAATTAACCGGCCAGCCAGTGCCTGGTTATCGTGCGCCCAGTTTTTCCATTAACAAACAAAGTGAATGGGCATTCCAGATTTTACGGGATGCCGGCCACAGTTACAGTTCCAGTACCTACCCGGTCAAACATGATTTATACGGCGTGCCGGACTGGCCGCAACAACCTTATTTGCGCCCGGAAGGCATTTGGGAAATTCCGATGCCGACATTGACTATGTATGGCCGGCAGTTGCCGATTGCCGGTGGCGGTTATTTCCGCCTGATGCCCTATTGGTTGAGTAAAAGACTGATCCGGCGTTTTATCAACGATGATTTAATGCCTTATATGTTTTATTTTCATCCCTGGGAAATCGATCCGGCCCAACCGCGCATCGCCGATGCCGGTCAAAAATCTAAATTCCGCCATTATGTCAATCTGGACAAAATGGAACATAAGCTTGACCTGTTATTGCAGGATTTTCAATGGCGTAGCTTGGGCCAGGTGTATCAACACACCTTAGCTGGCTAGCCATTGCCTGCCCTGCCTGCCAACAGCAGGCAGTTGAATATTCAAAACTCGCTGCCAGGCATTGCGGGCGGCAGATAAAAACCAGCACATCAAGGGATCCGGATGTACCAGATTGCGACTTTAGCCATTGATGACCAACTGCAACGTGCCAAGTGGGATGCTTTTGTTGATCAACAGGCCGACGGCACTTTTTTTCACTTATCTGGCTGGCAGCAAGTCCTGCAGCTGACGTTAGGCCACCCTACTTATTATCTGTATGCCACTTTGAATGGTGAGATTGCCGGCGTCCTGCCATTGGCTTGGGTACACAGCAAACTCTTTGGCAATTCACTGGTTTCTACGCCATTTTGTGTCTACGGTGGCGCGGTCGGTGCACCTGAAGTCAGGCGTTTGCTGGAACAAAAAGCCGTCGAGATTGGTACAGAACTGGGCGTTGACCAGGTAGAACTGCGTTATCGGCAGCCGCAGGACAATGACTGGCTAACCCGCAGTCAGCATGCCACTTTTGGCATGCCACTGGCGCAAGATGATGCGGCAATGCTGGCCGCCATTAAGAAGAATCAGCGGGCCTTGATCCGCAAAGGCCTGCAATCCGAGCTCAGTTGTCAGATTGAACAAGATCCGGCCGATTTTTACGCCATTTATTCAGAAAGCCTGCGTAACCTTGGCACCCCGGTGTTTTCAGCCCAACTGATCAAAGCACTGCAACAAGCCTTTCCCGACCGGACTGATATTCTGACCGTCCGTGCTGCGGGTCAGGCAGTGTCTTCAGTCTTTAATTTTTATTATAAAAATCAGGTGCTGCCTTATTACGGTGGCGGTAAAACTGTCGCGCGTGAGCTGAAAAGTAACGACCTGATGTATTACCAACTGATGTGTCATGCCAGAGCCGCGAAAGGCTGCGACTTTTTTGATTTTGGCCGTAGCAAACTGGATTCCGGTGCTTTCAGTTATAAAAAACACTGGGGCATGCAGGATCAATTACTGCATTACCAATTTAAACTGGTGAAGGCGCAGCAACTGGCGAACCTCAGTCCAAACAATCCGAAATATCAGCTATTTATCCGGTTATGGCAGAAATTGCCCTTGCCGCTAAGCCGCTGGTTAGGTCCAAAATTGGCACATTATCTGGGATAAATGATGGCAAAACCTAAACTGCTTTATTTATGCCACCGTATTCCTTATCCGCCAAATAAAGGCGATAAGATCCGCTCTTTTAATATCTTAAAAGCGCTGGCAGTGCATTATGATATTTATCTGGGCTGTTTTATCGATGATGCCTTTGATTACCAATATGAAGCCCAGTTGGCGAATTGGTGCAGCGAATATTATTGCCGGCCGCAACATAAATTAATGGCTAAATTAAAGGGTCTGAGCAGCTTTCTCAGCGCCAAACCTATTACCCTGCCCTATTATTTTGATCAAAAGTTGCAGCAGTGGGTCGACCATACAATCCGCGAGCAAACGATTGATACCGTATTTATTTATTCATCGGCGATGGCACAATATGTCGATGGCAAAATGTATGCACATTTGCACCGGGTATTGGATTTTGTCGATATTGATTCGGATAAATGGCGGCAATATGCCGAAAAAAATCACGGTCTGATGCGATTTATTTACCAGCGTGAATTTCGGTTATTAGCGCAGAAAGAACAATATTATTGTAAGACCTTTGATTACAGTTTGTTTGTGTCAGAAGACGAAGCCAAGCTGTTCCGCCAGCAAACGCCAGCCCTCAGTCAGGCCAAAGTCAAAGCGTTGCTGAACGGCGTTGATACGGTATTTTTTGACCCGGCTTTTGCTGACTCCCGCCAGAGCGAATCAGCCCAACAGCAAGAACTGCCCTGTCATCAGCCTTATCTGGTGTTCACCGGCGCGATGGATTATTGGGCTAATGTCGACGCCGTGCGCTGGTTTGTTACTGAAGTCTGGCCGGCACTGAAACAGCAAAGGCCAGAACTGTGGTTTTATATTGTCGGGGGTAATCCAACGGCTGAAGTGTTGGCGTTGGCGCAACAAGCAGGCGTCGTTGTCACCGGCAGGGTGCATGATATCCGGCCTTATATCGCCAATGCTGCCCTGGTAGTGGCGCCTCTTCGTATCGCCCGTGGTATTCAGAATAAAGTACTGGAAGCCATGGCGATGAACAAAGCCATCGTTGCCACCGGCATGGCCATGGAAGGGATCAATGCGCCGAACGGAGCTTATTTACAACAGTCCGACGATGCGACTCAGTTTGGCCGTTTTTGTCTGCAATTACTCGAACAAACAGCCAGCGGCAACCCCAACCGGCAATGGGTGATTGACCACTTTACCTGGCCTGCCACCCTGGCACCGCTGTTGAGTATGGTTGGCCGCCAATGAAGATATTATGGCAAGATAAAACTGCCTTAGCGCTGCTGTTATTGATACTGGCGGGCTGGCTGCTGGTGTTCTGGCCCAGTCTGGTGGCGATGGAAGCTGTCTGGCGTGGTTCTGATACCTATACCCATGCTTATGCCGTGCCTTTTATTATCCTTTGGTTATTAACCACCAGTCAGCAACAGTTAGTCGGGCGTCCGACCGCGGATTGGCGCCTTGCTTTATTGCTATTGCCGCTGCTATTGCTGTGGTTAGTGGGTTATGCCGCCGAAGTCGCTGCACTGAGCCAACTGGCGGCGGTATTGGCACTGCAGCTGTTGCTGATCAGTTGGCTGGGACTGAAATTAGCCTGGCAGCTCAAGTTTCCGATTTTTTACCTGATTTTCCTGCTGCCGTTTGGTGAAGAGCTGCATCCGATGTTGCAGGATATTACCGCTGATTTAACGGTGTTTTTCCTGCAACTCAGTACCATCCCGGTGTTTCGGGAAGGTTTGTATATCAGCACGCCGGTGGGTCATTTTGAAGTGGCGGTGGCTTGTTCCGGCTTGCGTTTTTTAATTGCCTCGCTGGCGATTGGCACTTTATTCGCGCATCTGACCTTTCAGAGTTTCCGCCGCCAGTGTTTATTTATGCTGGCGTTAATTCTGGTGTCAGTGCTGGCGAACGGTTTACGCGCATTTGTGCTGATCCTTATCGCGGAACAAACCAACATGGCCTATGGCTTTGGCGATGATCACTATATTTATGGCTGGCTGGTGTTTGGTTTGGTGTTACTGCTGATGTTTTATCTGGGTGGCCGGTTCACTGACTTTCCAGCCAGCGACCACAGCGCCACTGCCAGCCTTGTGAGCGCAGAGGTGGCAAGTTCGCCGCAGGTGATGCAAGCTCAGCCAAAACGTTGGTTGCACGCTCTACTCAGTCTCAGTTTGTGTGGCTTGTTTTGGTGCTGGAGTCAGCAGTTACCATTGCAACAAGCCCCCGTTACACCTGCAGCTGCTCTGCAGTGGCCCGGCAGCATCAACCAGAGTGGCAGCAGCGACCATTGGGGCATCCATTTTCCACACAGCCAGCGCCAGACTTTGCTGAACCTGCCAGAACAACTTTCTGTGTTTCGCGCTGAATTCGACCATCGTCAGACTGCAGGTGAACTGATCGGCTGGGCTAATCAGTTATATCACCCCAAACGCTGGACAGAAACCGCCAGCCGTCCGCTGCAACTGGGTAGCATCAATGCAAGACTGACGGCGTTAAAAAGTCTCAGTGGCGAAACCAGGTTGCTGATCCATTGGTATCAGGTGGGTCATGTCAGTGGCTACAGTAACCTGAAGATCAAACTGGCGCAATTGCGGGCACTGCTCAGTGCAGATGCCACCCCCGGGCAAATTAATGCAGTGTCAGTGCTGGTGACAAACCAAGCGGTTGACGAAGCCAGATTAGTGCAATTAGCCACAGAGCTGGCCGCCACCCCTTCTTTAGTGGCAGAGCAACCAGCAACGCCATCCCAACTCAAGGTAGAACCTTAAGATGAATGTCAGCGCAGCAAGCCATCCGCCAGCCATCCATATCGTGCATTACGTCTGGGGTTTTCATACCGGTGGGCTGGAAAATGGTATCGTCAATCTGATTAACCGTTTACCAGCTGCGCAGTATCGCCATAGTATTGTCTGCCAAAAAGGTCATGATCCGGTGTTTTTCAGCCGGATCACCCATCCGGATACAAAGGTTTATCACTTAGCTAAACAAGACGGGCTGGATTTGGCCTTGCACTGGCGGCTGCTGAAGTTGCTGCGTCAGTTACAACCGGACGTGTTCCATAGCCGTAATTTAAGCACGATGGAAGGTCAGCTTGCGGCTGCGTTGCTGGGCGTGCCACTGCGCGTTCATGGTGAACATGGCTGGGATGTCAACGATTTAGCCGGCAGTAATCTGAAATATCAGCGCCTCAGACGCTGGCTCAAACCGCTGGTGCATCAGTTTGTCGCCTTGTCGGGCGAAGCTGAAGCTTATTTGCGTGACCGCATCGCGGTGCAACCGGCACGACTGCGCCGGATCTGTAATGGTGTTGATGTTGATAAATTTGCCGGAGCTGCTGACAGCCAGGTGACGCCTGCGCTGGCGCAGCCACTTGGCAGCGATGATCTGGTGTTTGGCACTGTCGGCCGGATGGCCGTGGTAAAAAACCAGCAATTATTACTCGAAGCTTTTATTTTGCTATGGCAACAATTCCCAAACTGGCAAGCGCGGCTGAAATTATTACTGGTCGGCGATGGCAGTGAACGTGCCCGCATCGAGCAACGCGCCAGCAGTGCCGGCGTCGGCGCTGCTGTGATCTTTGCCGGCAACAGAACCGATATCCCGGCGTTAATGGCGCAGATGGATATCTTTGTGCTGCCATCGCTGGCCGAAGGCATTTCAAATACCATCCTCGAAGCGATGGCCGCCGGACTGCCGGTGATTGCCTCCCGCGTTGGCGGCAATCCGGAATTAATCCTGCCTGTGCATCAGGCCAGCCATTTGTTTGAAAGCAATAATGCGGCGCAGCTCTGTCAGGCAATGGCGCTATATCTGCAGGACCCGGCGCGGCAGGCCAGCGACAGCGCGCTGGTAAAAAAACACTGCCAAAACAACTTTAGTCTGGATACTATGGTGCACAAATATCACCAGCTGTATCAGTCGGTCAGGAAAAAGGAACTTAGTTAGTATGTGTGGAATTGCCGGTATTTATTTGCCAACCAGTCAGCAACTGCCGGATGCGGAGATCCTGCGCCGGATGAATGACCGTCAGTTACATCGTGGCCCGGATGCCGGTGACTATTTCTTTGCGCCCGGTGTTGGCCTCGCCCACCGCCGGTTATCCATCATCGACATCGATGGCAGCCCGCAACCGATGCGCACGCCGGATAACAGTGTCTGTGTGGTGTTTAACGGTGAAATTTACAACTTTAAAGAATTACGCAGCGAACTGCAGGCCAAGGGCTATCAGTTTATCAGTCAGGGCGATACTGAAACTATTTTGCATGCCTGGCGCGAATGGGGAGTGGACTGTGTCCATCATCTGCGGGGTATGTTCGCCATCGGCATCTGGGATCAGCAGCAACAAAGTCTGTTTTTAGCCCGCGATCGGCTGGGCGTCAAACCGATGTTTTATGCGCTGCTGCCTGGCAACGAGTTTGTATTTGGCTCTGAACTGAAAGTGCTGAAACAACATCCGAACTTTGACCGCACCTTGCGTCACAGCGCCATTGAAGATTATTTCAGTTTTGGTTATGTGCCTGAGCCTCATACCATTTATCAGCATTGTTTTAAGCTCGAACCTGGCCATCGGCTGTTACTGACGCCAGGCATCACCAGCCTGCCACAGCCGGAACAATACTGGGATATCCCGACGCAGTGGCCAAGCGCGATGCCAGCGGCCGAAGCTGAAGCTGAACTTATCAACCGCTTTAAAGAAGCCGTTGATATCCGGATGGTGGCGGATGTACCGCTCGGTGCATTTTTATCCGGCGGTGTCGACTCTTCTGCGGTGGTGGCGATGATGTCGCAATTGCAGACCGGGTCCGTCAATACCTGTGCTATCGGTTTTGATGTGCCCACTTTTAATGAAACTGAATTTGCCCAGCTGGTCGCCGACCGTTATCACACCAATCATCAGGTCAAAGTCATTAGCCAGAATGATTTTGATCTGATTGATCAATTAGCCGGGCTTTATGACGAACCTTATGCCGACAGTTCTGCCATGCCAACCTACCGGGTCTGTGAAATGGCACGGCAACAAGTCACGGTGGCTTTGTCCGGCGATGGTAGTGATGAATTATTTGCCGGTTATCGCCGATACAACATGCATATGAACGAAGACAAAGTGCGCAACAGCTTACCACTTTGGCTACGTCAGGCAGTTTTTACGCCATTGGGCAGATGGTATCCGAAACTGGACTGGGCACCGAAATTCCTGCGTGCCAAAACCACCTTTCAGTCAATGGCGATGGATTCAGTACAGGGTTATCACAACTCGATTTCAATTTTACGCGCCGATGAGCGCGCTAAACTGTTCTCCGGCGACTTTAAACAAAAACTGCAGGGTTACAACTCACTGCAGGTATTTCGTCGTCATCAGCAAAAGACCACACAGCTTGATGCACTAAAAACTGTGCAATACATTGATTTAAAAACTTATTTAGTTGGCGACATTCTGACCAAAGTCGACCGGGCCTCGATGGCGCACTCGCTGGAAGTGCGGGTGCCATTTTTAGATCACAAGTTTATCGAGTGGGCGTTCCGGCTGCAGTCAGACGCCAATCTGGCCAATGGCGTCGGTAAACTGACGCTGAAAAAAACGCTGGAACCGCATTTGCCGGATGATGTGTTGTATCGGAAAAAAATGGGCTTTGCCGTACCGCTGGCCGACTGGTTCCGTGGACCGCTGAAGCAAAAACTACAGGATGATGTGTTATCAAGCCGGATGTTAGAGTCAGGCATTTTTAACCCGCAGCAGCTGCGCAAGCTGGTAGCTGATCATCTCAGTGGCTTAAAAGATAACAGTGCGGCGCTCTGGACCCTGATGATGTTTGATCACTTTTTGCGGTTGGATGCTTAAATGGAACAGACGCAAGCCGCGGCGATGACCGACCTCTCCATCGTCATTTTCAGCTCGCGTGATCCGGCCGCAACGGTGTTGCAGGCCATTGAACATGCGCTGATTGCCGCCGGCAGTTACAGTTATCAGCTGCATTTGTTTTTTAATGGTGATGAACAAAGGGCGAAAACCCTGACCGATCTCATCAGGCAGCATTACCCGCAAGAGAGCGTGCAGGTGTGGTTTTTTGCCCTGGCCGACAAAGCCAATTGTATGAATCTGTATTGGCATCAGGTAAAACCAGCGGCCCGGATGCATTTTTTTGTTGATGGTTATGTCCGGTTACAACCGGACAGCTTTAGCCAACTGATTAAGGCCCATCACACGTCAAAGGCACATGCCTTTACCGGTATTCCGGCCAATGGCCGCAGCAGTGCGAAATTACGCCGGCAAATGCTCAGCACTGGCGGCATTCACGGTAATTTGTATATGTTGCCTGAAGCCTGTTTACAACAACTGCGCGCGGTGCAATTTTATTTACCCCTTGGCATTTACCGGACTGATCCCACCATGGCAGCGCTGCTGTGTTTTGATTTTCAGCCACAGAGCCAGCCATGGCAACCAGAGAAAATTCAGGTGGTCGCTGCGGCGGGCTGGCAATTTGAACAGTTGCGCTGGTATAAGTTAAAAGATCTGAAAGCAGATTTGTTGCGCAAAAAACGCCAGGCGCAGGGTTATATCGAAAACAAAGCAGTGCGCCAACTTTTTGCCATCGAACAGCAAGCAGCAGCGGCGTTGCCGGAATTTGCCACCGATTTATGCCTGCACTACTTACAACAACATCCGTTGTCATGGCGTGAGTATCTGCGCAATCCCTTGTTGTATTTTGCCATCAAAGATTTGAAACAGCGCCAATCGCAGCAGGCCAAGCTGGCCGGATTGAAATCGGCTTATTGGAAATTTAAATGAAAATCCTGCATTTATTTGATCATTCCATCCCGTTACATAGTGGTTATACCTTCCGCTCGCGGGCCATTTTGCAGCAACAACAAGCCGCCGGTTACCAGACTTGCCATGTCACCAGCCCAAAACAAGGGCCCTGTCAGGCCGATGTCGAGACCATTGATGGCCTGCAATTTTATCGTACCCAAGCACCAACGGGCTTGCTCAGTAAGTTGCCGGTGCTGGATCAACTGGCGCTGATCCCGGCGATGAAAAAACGCCTGCTGGAAGTCATCGCTATTGAAAAACCTGATGTCCTGCATGCGCACTCGCCTGCCCTGAATGGCATGGCTGCGCTGCTGGCTGGCCGCGAAACCGGTTTGCCGGTGGTGTATGAAGTACGCGCCTTTTGGGAAGATGCGGCGGTGGACCATGGCACCTGCCGTGAAGGCGATTTGCGCTATCGTTCGACCAAAGCACTGGAAACTTATGTGCTGCGCCACGCCAATGCAGTGACCACCATTTGCGAAGGTCTGCGGCTGGATATGCTCAGTCGTGGTATCCAAAGCGATAAAATCACTGCCATCCCCAATGCGGTGAATGTCGAACAGTTTCAATTACTGAGCGAAAAAGATCTGCAACTACAGCACCAGCTTGGCCTTGCCGGCAAAAAAGTGCTGGGTTTTCTGGGCTCTTTTTATGCTTATGAAGGTTTAGATTTATTAGTCGCAGCCATGCCGGCTATTTTACAGCAGCAACCGAATACCGTGTTATTGCTGGTCGGCGGTGGCCCGCAACAGCAAGCACTGCAACAACAGATCCGCGAGCTGGGTTTGGAACATGCGGTGATCATGCCAGGCCGGGTGCCGCACTCAGTGGTGAATAGTTATTACAGTCTGGTCGATTTACTGGTGTACCCACGTAAATCGATGCGACTGACCGAACTGGTGACACCGCTCAAACCCTTAGAAGCGATGGCACAGGGCAAATTACTGCTGGCATCCGATGTCGGTGGTCATCATGAATTGATTGAACATGGTCAAACCGGCTGGTTATTTAAAAAAGATAATCTGGCTGATTTAACCAACCAAATCAACAGTATTCTGGCTGAGCTCCAGCCTGAAACTGCGGTGCTGCCTGAACGCTACCGGCAAATTCAGCAACAGGCACTGGCCTTTGTCCGCCATCAACGCACCTGGCGTAATTCTGTCGCTAATTACCAGCAAGTGTATCAGCGGGCTTTGGCATCTTTATGAAAATACTGGCGCTGACTTCACTTTATCCCAATGCCAGCCAGCCACGGCATGGCATTTTTATTGAAACTCGGTTGCGTAAGCTCAAAGCCTTATACCCGGATCTGCAGCTGGAAGTGCTGGCACCAGTGCCCTGGTTTCCACTGGCAGGTCGGTTTATCGCCAGTCGAAAAGCCTTAACCGCAGTGCCCGCCACCGAAGTGCGGCATGGTATCCGCTTGTATCATCCAAGATACCTGGCGATCCCGGGGCTTGGCATGTACAGCAACCCATTTTTTATGCTGCTGTCACTTTTGTGGTTTTATTGGCGCCAGCCGGATGTGATCAAAAATGCCGATGTGCTGGATGGACATTATATTTATCCGGATGGCGTGGCGGCCGGCTGGCTGGCTCGTTTGCTGAAAAAACCTTTGATGTTGACCGCCAGGGGAAGTGACGTTACCCATCTGCCGCACTTCCGATTGATAAAACCAATGATTACTTCTGCAGTAAAAAATGCCAATGTTGCGGCAGGTGTTTGTCAGGCTCTTGTCAATGAAATGCAACTATTGGCACCACAACAACCACATTTTGAAGTCCTGCGCAATGGTATTGATTTGCAACTGTTTCATCCGCTGCCGACAGAGAAACGCGCTCAATTGCGGCAACAGAGACAGCTTGATGGTTTTTTTGTCCTGCTTTGTGTCGGAAATTTGATCGAACTCAAGGGCCAACACCTTGCAATTTCAGCATTAACTGAGTTACCCGGCACAATTTTATTGTTAGCCGGGCAAGGCGACATGGAGCAGGCGCTGCGACAACAAGCGCAACAGCTGCAAGTCCATGACAGAGTCATTTTTCTCGGCCTACGAACGGCAGAAATGCTGGTAGAAGATTACAATGTGGCGGATTTAATGTTACTGCCCTCCAGCCGCGAAGGCTGGGCCAATGTCTTACTGGAGTCGATGGCTTGTGGCACCCGGGTGCTGGCAACCAGCGTCTGGGGCACGCCGGAAGTAGTCGCTGCACCCGCCGCCGGCACTTTACTGGCAGAACGGACGGTACCAGCACTGCAAGCAGCGATTGCCGCCGAAATGCAACAGCCAGCTGATCGGGCCGCCACCCGTCTTTATGCCGAGCAATTTTCCTGGGATGAGACCGCGCATAAAATTTATGCGCTGGCGCAACAGCTGAGTCAATCGGATGCTCGATAGTTTATTTTTACTTATCAACGTTGTAGCCATGATCTATCTGATTTTATGGTCGATTAAACACAATGATCAGGATAAATAACCATGCGTGATATTCTGATTGTTGGTTTATTTTTCTTTGTGATTTATCACTCGTTCCGGCGGCCTTATATCGGCGTTTGTGCCTGGATCTGGATTGCCATGATGGCACCTACCGCTTGGGCTTTTGGTTTTTCCACCCATTTCCGGATGAACCTGACCATCGTTATTATCACCTTTTTATCTTATTTGTTCGCCTATAAAAACAAAAGGTTCAGTATCGGTGGTGTTGGCTGGCTGATGCTGTTGTTTTTACTGCAGGTCAGTATCTCCACTGTGGCGCAGAATACGCTGGATGCTGCGGAGGTTTTCGGTTATTTCACTGAACATTTGAAAACGGCGCTGTTATTTATCTTTATTGTGCTGATCCTGCGGTCCAAAACCGACATTATTACTTTTATCTGGTGCATTATTTTTTCAGTGTCGGCTTATGCTGCAATGGAAGGCTTAAAGTTTATTTTGTCTGGTGGCAGTCATGAAGTGATAGGCCGGGCTGGCGTGATTAAAGACCGCAACGACTTCGCGGTTGCCATTAATATGAGCATTCCGTTGATTTTTTTCCTGATCAGTGTCACTGAACATAAATGGCTGAAACGCGGCTTATGGCTGTTGGCCCTGTTGAATGTAGTAGCGGTAGTCGGTACTTATTCCAGAGGCGGTTTTATCGGCTTATGTATTATTGCCGGTGCCGCCTGGCTACGCAGTAAACATAAACTAGTGTTGGCGCTGGCGGCGTTGTTATTGTTACCCACTTTATACCTCAATACACCAGAGGAATGGCGTGAGCGGCAAAGTACAGTATCCACTGCCGCGACCGAAGATGGCTCTTTTATCGGCCGGCTCTGGGCCTGGAAAATCTCGACCCTGATTGCCTTGGACGATCCGCTGACAGGCGGTGGTTACCGTGCGGTGACAGATCCGTCGTTATGGGATTATTATGGCGGTTTTACTCCGACTTTTGGGCCGGTTGAAACCCCGCCCATCCCGGATGATTTATTACCAAAAGCAGCACATAATATTTATTTTCAGGTGCTTGGCGATCACGGCTTTCCTGGCCTAATGCTGTTTTTACTGATCCTGGCCAATTCTTATCTGAACAATTACCGTAACTACAGGTTCGCCCGCAAACATGATATTCGGTGGATGGCAAATTTATCCGGTGCGCTGAACGTGTCCTTGTTAGGCTATGGCATTACCGGACTCAACGTCAGTCTGGCCTATTTTGATTTGGCTTATGCCTTAATAGGACTGGTGATAGTAGTAAATTTATTCCGGCAACAACAC
>Ga0114982_1000330_pt1 | contig 25418 bp, 25 predicted proteins | sample Shrwel_input2_FT_FD_87183 | JGI IMG/M metagenome (GOLD analysis project Ga0114982, IMG submission 87183) | Subsurface microbial communities from deep shales in Ohio, USA - Utica-3 well 1 S input2 FT | ecosystem: Environmental > Aquatic > Deep subsurface > Shale gas/oil reservoir > Produced... | reverse complement strand
TGGTAATTTGTTCATGCTCAATGCGGTTGCGTGAAGGTTTTGTTTGGCGACTGATCAGATCGCTCAAACCGCATTGAGTTCCCACCTGCAAGTGATCTACTAATTGGAACAGTTATTTAGTAACAGTTGATGTCGCTGCGGTTGCGCCGGTAAGGGGCCGCCACCACGAAGTCTGGTTTTAATTTGTTTCATGCTGTGCTGTCTTGACCTGTCTGTATCAGCGCCTTGCTGCGCTGTATTGATATTGCACAACATGGTACAGATCTGTACCATGTTGTGCAATAGTCATCCGATCAGGTGTGATATGCAAACCCGCGAGCACATTCTCGACATAGCCGAACAACTGTTTAATATCCAGGGTTACACCGCCGTAGGTGTTGACTTGATTGCAGCGCAAGCGCGCGTTTCCAAAACCAGCTTGTACCGGCTGTTTGGTTCAAAACATCAATTGATAAGCGCCGTGCTGGGTAGGCGTCATCAAAGATTTGCTGCTGCGATGATGCAGGCGGTTGAGGTAGCGCAAACACCCGGCACGAAAGTGGTCGCATTGTTGCGCTGGCATTTTGAGTGGTTCGCTCAGCCAGGATTTTATGGCTGCATGTTTATGCATGCAGTTGCTGAATTCAAGCAGTCAGATAGCGGGTTAACCGCGCAGGCTAAGGCCCATAAAGTCTGGTTAAATTTATTATTGCGCGATCTGGTGCAGCAATCCGCTCAGCAAGGCGCAGCGCAATCAGCCATTGCAGGCAAAGCGGCAATGCTGCTGACTTTACTCGAAGGCATGATTATCAGCGCAGAGTTTGGCATGTTAGCTGCTGAGGCACATTATTTGGCGATGGCAGAGTGGATATTAAATCCGGTCGCCGCAAGCGCAGCTTAGAGCTAGAAACAAGGCTGAAGTGGTGCTGAATAGGGCGCGGATAGCTGGTAAATTTATGTAAAGTACCAGGTTACATTTCACGACAATAGTTGACAAATAACGACTGCAAGCATTCAGTACAGCAGTTATAGTTAGCACAGTTGAAAAATCCCACGCCGCCTTTGGCGGTCTGGGCTAACCTCAGGAGTTGAACCATGCGTAACACCATCGCTATACTGATTGCCGCTGCCTTGAGTTTTCAAGCCATGGCGACTGCCGGAGCTGCAACTCAAAGTCAGATTAAAGTGAGCTGGCAGACGCCGGAAAAGTTTACCGATATCAGACCATCTTCAGAAACTAAAAAACGTTATCAGCAAAAGGTGATCACTGCCTTTGATAAAATGTGGGGCACATTTGCCGAGGATTTACCCCCTGGTTATCAGCTTAGTGTTGTGATGACGGATGTGGATCTGGCCGGTGATGTCAATCCGATGTATCGCGCCAACCATAGTGATATCCGGGTCATTAAAGATATTTATATGCCAAGAGTAAAACTGGACTATGTCCTTACGGGGCCGCAGCAACAGGAAATTGCCCGCGCCAGCGAGGTCAAAATATACGATATGGGTTTTATGAATTCTTCAGCCATAGGTGCGATGAATCGCGAGTTTCATTACGAACATGAAATGTTGAAGAAATGGTTCAAAAAAGAGATCCTGACCAAAGTGCCACCGGCAGCAGCGCAGTAACAAGTAGGAAGGACAAGGACGTTCAGCTCTTTAACTGATTTACTTTGGTCGGTTAATCATAAAAACGCAGCTATTTTCTGATAAATAGCCAAAGCTTCTTCTTTGGTCAGCATGCCGCTGGAAGCAGCTTTGCCTAAGGTACTACTGACCCGAACCGTATCATTGGCCTGTGGTTGCTGATTATCTGGCAACAACGTTGGTCGTTGTGAGCCGACATCAGGTGTTTTATTCAGTAGGATGGTTGCTGCTTGCTGACCAAGCTGGCGCGGATCAGGCTCCGCTTTTTCTCTGGCAGTACCGTAGCGCAATGCCTGCGGGTCACTAGTGGCAGTTATTTCTCTGCTAGCTGGAACTAAGAGCATTCTGCCTCCTCAGCCAAACTGTGCCTGTAATAAACAAGCAGCATGGCAGCGCGGTTCAGCAATTCATTTCTGTAGTGTTGGACACCAAGTGTCGGGCACCCAATGCCAGGTAGCTTCGATCCTGTGTCAATCATTGGATCTATGACTGCCACCTAGCTAAATCAGCGACAAACCCGTTGAGTATAGGCTATTTTGCCACCACAGCTTTAAATTCATGCAGTGTCTTATGCAGCAATTGTAATTGTTTGACTACAAGCTCCAAAGTGGCAGTATTAAATTGCTGGGTTTGCCGGATCGCCGATACTTGCTCGGCAGTTTCCGATAAATACGGCATAAATCTGGGACTCTGCACCTGGAATAACTGGTCGGTTGGAAATATCGCCTGGTGTTTGGCATGACCCTGTTGCTGTAATTCATCCAGCACTGCGTCTGCATCCAGCGCTTTGCGGTATAGCTCTTTTAAGTTGGCATCTAATTGATTCAGTAGTTGTTCCATAAAAATCTCGCATATTTTTGTCGTTATTATGCCATAAATCGCCGCTAACGGCTGGCATGAGGCTTGTTGCCAGCCAGCTATTTTACACCGAAACTGTTTTCAAGGTGCCAGATTTGTTATATCATCTCATTCCATTTTCTGGCAGGTGTCGTTTTATGCTCAGTAACATTCGCAATACTCTGGATAAAGTAGGAATTGCTGTCACATCGCTTTGTGCAATTCATTGCATTATGTTGCCAGTGCTGTTGCCGGTATTGCCATTATTGGGCCTGTCCTCTGTGCATAACCATGCTTTTGAACGCATTGTGTTATTGATTACCATGGTGCTGGGCTTTATTACTATTTTTGCTGGCTTTCATCGTTATCACCGGAAATTGTACCCATTTTATTCGTTATTTTTAGGTGGTTTTATTTACTGGCAAAAAGATTCATTAGGCCACGAATACGAACATTACATTCTGATTGTCGGTGCTGCTTTTGTGGTGTTAGCGCATGTGCTGAATATGCGGCTATGTAATCAATGTCATAGCTGCGACAAGCATTAATTGCAGTCTGGCTGACGCAATGGCAGAAAAAAACACCGCATGCGGTGTTTTTTTTCAGCTGAAACTCAATCTGTCTGAGCCATGCTCGTCATTATTGGTCTTGCAACCATTGCCGTGCTTCGGCCGGATAATTACTAAAAATGCCATCTACCCCCAGTTGCTGCAGTCTGCGCGCTTCCCGTGCATCATTGACGGTGTAAACATAGCAGGCAAGGCCGCGCTGATGAGCATCCCGCACGAGATTGGCATCGACAAAACCGCGATCACAATGCACTGACACGGCAGCGAGTTCAGTTGCAAAAGCACTGTAGTGCAGCGGAATCGAAGCGGTGAGTGCGCCAATCGCCAGCGCCGGGCATTGTTGTTTCAACTGCAACAGCAGCGGGTGGTGAAAAGAGGAAATCAGCATGGTACTGAGTTCAGTGCCAAGCTCAGTTTGTGCTTTGCTCAACAACTGCAGCAGTGGAGCGACCGTATCATGACCCTTGAGTTCGATATTCAGTGTACAACGATTCTGCACCAGAGCCAGCACCTGCCATAAGGTCGGGATCGACTGACCCTGGCCGGCATCCAGTTGTTGCAACTGCGATAGGCTGTAATCTTCCAGATTGCCGCTGCCATTGGTGGTGCGACCGAGCTGCCGATCATGGATCACCACCAGCTCGTCCTGCAGAGCAAATACATCCAGTTCAATGCCGTCGCAGCCACTGGCTAAGGCGGCGGCAAAAGCGGCCAGGGTATTTTCCGGATAATGTCCACTGCAGCCCCGGTGAGCAAAAATTTTCATCAGACTGTTCTCCTGTCGCAACCGACAAAAAAGGCAGCCGAAGCTGCCTGTGGTTTATGCCTTGATGCCTGCAAAGGGCTCACCCATTCGGGTAATAGCGCCTGGATATTGTTGCGCTAAAAATTCAATTTGGTCCGGCGCAAATGCCAGGATCACGGTTGAACCTAGTTTAAAACGGCCCATTTCGGCCCCCTTTGCCAGGGTGACTGAATTGGCACCGCTGGCCGGGTACTGCCAACGAAATACTTCTTTGCCGGTTGGCGGGCTAATAGTACCAGCCCAGACTGTTTCAATGCTGGCAACTATGGTGGCACCCACCAACACCAATGCCATCGGACCTACCTCAGTATCAAAAATAGTCACAACGCGCTCATTGCGGGCAAATAAACCAGGGACATTGGCTGCGGTCAGCGGATTGACTGAGAACAGCTCGCCCGGCACATAAATCATTTCGCGCAAGGTACCGGTCACTGGCATGTGAATACGGTGATAATCTTTTGGCGCCAGATAAATACAGGCAAATTGACCATTCTGATAAGGTGCAGCTGTTTCCGGCTTGCCGCCTAATAAGGCTTGCAGTGAATAATGATGACCTTTCGCCTGGATCAGCAGATCGCCTTCAATTGCACCTAACTGACTAATAGCGCCATCGACCGGCTGCGCAATGATGTTGGCGTCTTGTACCAAGGGCCGGATCCCCTCTTTTAACGGCCGGGTAAAGAACTCATTAAAGCTGGCGTAATCGCTGGCGTGTTGGTATTTCGCCTCTGCCATGTTAATACCATAAGCTTTGATAAAAAGCTTAATCAGCGCGTGTGACAGCGGGCCAAGCCTCGCTGCCGCCAGATAACCAACCAGCCTGGAGATGAGATGTTTTGGCAGCAGATACTGCAGGGTAATTTTGACTTTATCCATAATACGGATCCTTAATCAACTTTAAAAAAATTCGGTTTATCCTGCGCCATACTCAGCAGGATCTTGTGATAATTTTCAAAACGCTCAGTCGAGATTTCACCAATCTCAACGGCATGATGCAGCGCGCAGCCCGGATCATCGGCATGTTTGCAATCGCGGAATTTGCAACGACCCAGCCAGGGACGGAATTCTTTGAAGCCCCACAGCACTTCGTCCGGTTCCAGATGCCAGAGTGCAAATTCGCGGATCCCGGGCGAGTCAATCAGATTACCGCCATCCGGCAAATGATAAAGCCGCGCCACTGTGGTGGTATGTTGACCCAAACCTGAGTTATCAGAGACTTCTTGCGTGACCACCTGTAATTCCGGCAGCAGGTTATTCACCAGGGATGATTTACCGACACCGGACTGGCCGACAAAAATGCTGGTGCCTGATTGCAGGTACTGATCAAGCTGCAGCATACCTTCACCGGTTTTGGCGCTCAGCAGTAAAATTTCATAGCCAATAGCCCGATAAGTATCGAGTTGCTGTTCTACCACGGCGCGTTGTTCAGCCGATAACAAATCAATTTTATTTAGCAATAACAAAGGTTTAATCTGCATTGCTTCAGCTGCAACCAGGTAGCGGTCGATAATGTTCAGCGACAGGGCGGGTAACACGGCTGATACAATAATCAGCAAATCGATATTGGCAGCGACCGGTTTCAGACCATCATAAAAATCTGGTCTGGATAACACGGAGCGACGTTCCTGCACCGCTTCAATCACGCCATGAATACCAGACTGTGGCTGGAGTGAGCGGCGCCAGACTACTTCATCGCCACAGACCAAAGAATTAATAGTACGGCGGATATTACAGCGTTCAATCTGGCCATGGCTGTCTTCGACATCGGCATGCTGACCAAAACGGCTGATCACCACACCGGCTTCAGGTTCCGCCAGTTGGGTGTGTTGTAGTTGTTGTTCTGCTTTGACGGCTTTTTTTTCCAGCCGTTCCAGTCGTTTTTGCTGATTACCGGCGATCCTGTCGGTTTGGCGGTTACTCAGATGTTTCTTTTTCGTCACTGTATCTCACAGGCCCATGATGGGCGTTTTCCAGTTGGCGTCAGGCGTAGTATGATACTAGCATTCAGCCAAGTTACAAAGCAGCAATCCGTTGCCGGCCGCTGGCAACTGGCGTTCATCAGCAAGAAGGTACCTTTTATGACAGTACAGGATACAAATTTAGTCTGGATCGATCTGGAAATGACCGGCCTGGAGCCCGACACTGATGTGATTCTGGAAATGGCGACTATTGTCACCGACAGCAATCTGAATATTCTGGCCGAAGGTCCGGCTTTTGCGATTAAAACGCCCGATGCAGTGCTGGACAATATGAGTGCCTGGTGTGTGGAACAACATGGTAAAAGCGGTTTAACCCAACGCTGCCGTGACAGTCAGACTGATTTGGCTGCCGCCGTGGCTCAAACCATAGCTTTTTTGTCGCAGTACGTGCCAGCCGGCAAGTCACCGATGTGTGGCAACAGCATAGGCCAGGATCGGCGTTTTCTGGTGAAGTATGCGCCGGAGCTGGAAAGTTTTTTCCATTACCGCAATCTGGATGTCAGTACGGTAAAAGAATTGGCCAAACGCTGGAATCCGCAAGTCAGTAAACTGGTGAAAAAATCATCCAGTCACCTGGCGCTGGATGATATTCGGGACTCAATTGCTGAATTAATGGTCTATCAGCAACACTTTTTTCGTTTACCCTGATAAAGTACTTGCAAACTCAAATTGATTTTGTAAAATGCGCCCCGCTTAGTCACAAAGTTAGCGACTTGCTAGTGCTGTGATAAAGCGGTGTTCAGAAGAAATTGATGCGGGCATAGCTCAGTTGGTAGAGCGCTACCTTGCCAAGGTCGAGGTCACGAGTTCGAGTCTCGTTGCCCGCTCCAAATTCTTCAGTTGACGGTGATGCGGGCATAGCTCAGTTGGTAGAGCGCTACCTTGCCAAGGTCGAGGTCACGAGTTCGAGTCTCGTTGCCCGCTCCAATCGTCAGCAAGTTCACGGTAAATCCTCGTTATGCGGGCATAGCTCAGTTGGTAGAGCGCTACCTTGCCAAGGTCGAGGTCACGAGTTCGAGTCTCGTTGCCCGCTCCAAATCCTGAATCTCAGGTCATTTCAAAGTAATTTCCAAATAATAATTTTCCCGACAGGGCAGTACAAACAGGCCGTCAATCAGCTTTGTGTAATACTTGGTACTGCAATATTATTCACCACACCATCATCAAAGCCTTTACTTGTATTGTGCCTGCTGAGCTGCTAATTTAGCAGTTATATCAGAGGTATGACCAGTGAGATGTGCGGGATGGAAAGCAACAATAAATTAAGCCGGATGGTGGTTAAAATTCAGCAGGCGCCACAGTGGTTGCAAAGTTGGTTGCTGAGTCAATTGTTTGGTCGTGCCGTTAAGTTTGCCGGCACCGCCGGTATCCGCATCCGTCAGTTGACGTTTCAGCAAGCCGTGTTGCAGCAAGACAATGTCCGCAAAGTCCAGAACCATATTGGTTCAGTCCATGCGGCGGCGATGGCGTTGCTGGGGGAGTCTGCCAGTGGCTTTCTGCTGGGGATGCATGTCCCGGATGACAGGTTGCCGTTACTTAAATCGATGAAGCTGGACTATGTCAAAAGAGCCAGTGGTCAGTTGACGGCCACTGTCAGTCTGACGGCTGAACAAATTCAGCATATCCGCAACAACGTAAAAGGCGAACTGACGTTGCAGGTGCAAATCTGCGATCAAGTCGGTGTTGAACCTGTGCTGGCGGAATATGTCTGGGCCTGGGTCCCGAAAAATCGTCCCGCCAGTTCACAGTCAAGTTAATCAGATGAACTGCGGCTAAACTGGCGCACACTGAGATTGCCTGTTAAAGTTCAGCATAACAGCTTTTTTGGATCGCCAGTTTTGACACCGATGTCAGCGACTTTATCCCACCTGATGCCAAGACCTTACCTTGGCAATTTATTTATTCGTTATCCGAAACTGGTCACAGTGCTACTGTTTTTGCTGTTAGCAGCCTTGGCGCTGGCAATGCTGGCGCAGGAAAGAGCCCGTCAGATTGAAGTGCAGCGTTATCAACTGCTGCAAACCCTGACCAATTATGCTTCTGAATTAGAAGGTGCCGTCAACAGTGGTGTGGTGGCGCTGAATTCCATCCGCAGTGAATTGATTCTACAGCCTGCAGCCAGTTTGCAGCGGCTGGATCAGCGGGTTGGTTTGCTATTGCAAAACTATCCGTTATTCCGCCATGTGGCGCTGGCACCTGATCTGGTGATCCGTTATGTCTATCCGCTGGCAGGCAATGAAAGTATTGTCGGTGTTGATTACCGAAATTTACCCCAGCAAATGGCGGCCATCGAGAAAACACTGAAACTGGGCAAACCTGTGGTGGCGGGCCCGGTGAACTTATTGCAAGGCGGCACTGCGCTGGTGGTCAGGGTGCCGGTGTTGCTCGCTGAGCAACAGCATTGGGGGCTGATCGCTGCCATTATGCCGCTGGAATTATTATTACAGCAGGTCAGATTGCCGTCCTTACAAGCGCATTATTATGTGGGTTTGTCAGGCAAAGATGGTGATGATCAACCGGATCAGTTGTTTTGGGGCGATGCAGAAGTTACCAGCCAGCCACGCGTGATGGCCGATATCAAATTACCGGTCGGGCGCTGGCAGTTACAAGCTGCACCCAAACAGCAGCAAGCCTGGTTGTTTGGCTCGTTACAGTGGATGGCCTTGCTGGCTGTGGCGGTCATTCTGTTGCTTTGTACCGCCGTCTTTTTGTTGTTACGGTTGGCGCGCGAGCGTGAGCTGGCGATGTATACCATTGCGTTTCAGGCCACTTATGATCCCTTGACCAACTTACCCAATAGGGTGGTGTTTACCGAACAATTATCCCACATGATCAAACAGGCGCAAAATCAGCACAGCTGTCTAAGTTTGCTTTGTTTGGACCTGGACGAGTTTAAGCAGGTGAACGAAAGTCTGGGCCATCTGGTCGGCGATAAATTGTTAAGAGCAGTGGCGGAGCGCTTGCAGTCACTGGTTGGCGAACATGATTTGCTGGCCCGGCTGGGTGGCGATGAATTTGTGATTGTGACTATGCTTGGCAAAGCGCCGGAACAAACTGAGCTGATGGCAGAACGGCTGGTGCAACAATTATCACAGCCGGTGCAGGTCGGGGATAAAAGTCTGGCCGTCAGCGCCAGTATTGGCATTGCCATGTATCCGCATGACGGCATGAATCATGGTGATTTACTCAAACATGCCGACCGCGCTATGTATGCGGCAAAACAGCTCGGCCGCAATACCTATCATTTTTATGACGCTCAGATGCAAAAAGAAGCTGATCGTTTTGTCCATCTGCACAATGAAATTTTGCATGGCATAGCCCACGAACAGTTTTTTCTGGTGTATCAGCCGATTTACGATATGGCGACTGCTGGATTTAGCAAATGCGAAGCATTGGTGCGTTGGCAACACCCGGAGCGTGGCTTGATTTCGCCGCTGGATTTTATCCCGGTGGCGGAACGAACCGGCGCCATCCGGCCGCTGGGCTTATGGATTTTACAACAGGCACTGCGGGATTTAACCGAGCTGAACCGGCAGGGTTTAACGCTGCAAATGTCGATTAACCGCAGCAGTCAGGAGTTTAACGTGCACCATGTGGCGGATGAATGGCTGAACCTGATGCAAGCGGCCGGAATCGACAGTAGCCAGATTATTTTTGAAATCACCGAATCGCTGTTTATGGACAGAGTCTCGATCCAGCAACAGAATATTGCCCGCCTCCATCAGCAAGGATTACAACTGGCGATTGATGATTTTGGCACTGGGTATTCCGCTTTAAACTATCTGAGTCGTTATCCGGTTGGTTTTATCAAAATTGATAAAAGTTTTATTGTCGAAGTGGCGTTACATGAAAAAGCCCGTGCCCTGGTCGCCGTTCTGATTAATATGGCCAAGGTGCTGGATGTGAAAGTGGTGGCTGAAGGTGTTGAAACCCTGGCGCAACTGGAGGTATTACGGCAACTGGATTGTGATTTTATCCAGGGTTATTATTTCAGTAAGCCATTACCACTGCCGGCACTGCTGCAGTTCTGTCAACAACAGCTGCGGCAGGAGCCGCAGCGATGATCCCCATCCCTTGCCGGCGTAATTGTTGTCTGGATCAGCAGGATATCTGCCTGGGTTGTGGTCGTTCACTGGCTGAAATCACCGGGTGGCATCAGGCCGATGAACAGCAGAAATTACGGATTATCGCCACCGCCAATGCCAGATTAGCGCAACAGCAGCCAGCGCGGTCAGGCATCTCTTGGCAAACCAACCTGAATAATCCGGATTAACCGCTGTTGCTGACGACTGGCTTTTTCCGCCTGCTGTTGTTTTTGCTGCTGTTGTGCCAGCGCCCATTCGATATGTTCCAGTACCATAGCTTCAGTGGTACCGGCGCGCTGTTGTAAGGCGGCGATAATCTCAGCCTGATAAGGCGCATTGCCCAATGCCACTGCCAGGTTGCGTTGCCAGCGCTGATAACCGATTCTCCGGATGGCCGAGCCTTCAGTCTGGCGTAAAAACTGCGCTTCATCCCACAGAAATAGCGCCAATAAACTTTGGTCCTGCCATTGCCGGCGGCGATGAAAATCACTTTGACGGGTCAGCGGCGCATTGCGGTTGACCGGGCACACCAGTTGGCAGTCATCGCAACCATAAATCCGGTTGCCGAGCAAAGGTCTGAACTCCAGTGGAATGGCGCCTTTAAGTTCAATCGTCAGGTAGCTGATACAACGACGAGCGTCCACCACCCCTGGGGCGACGATAGCGCCGGTTGGACACATGGTGATACAAGCGACACAATGGCCACAGTCCTGATTCAGCGGTGGATCAACCGGCAGCGGTAAATCCACCAGTAATTCACCGAGGAAAAACCAGGAGCCAGCGGTCGGATGGAGCAACAAGCTATTTTTGCCAATCCAGCCTAACCCCGCTTTGGCGGCTAACGGCCGTTCCAGCACTGGCGCCGAATCGACGAAAGGCCGGTAGCCATAACTGCCGAGCTGTTGCTCTATCCGTTCGCCGAGTTGTTTTAACCGGTTGCGGATTAATTTGTGATAATCCCGGCCCAGCGCATAACGGCTGATATAAGCCAGGGTAGGATCGGCCAGATTGGTGGCAAATGCAGCGGCTGGTGGCAGATAGTCCATCCGGACGCTGATCACCCTTAAAGTGCCGGGCAGCAGTTCGGTGGGCCTTGCCCGCATCATGCCATGCTCGGCCATATAACTCATCTCACCGTGCATACCAAGGTCGAGCCATTGCTGCAGTTTGGCTTCTTCCGGTTGCAAATCAGTGTCACAAATACCGGCCTGGGCAAAGCCCAGCTCCTGTGCCCACTGTTTGATTTGAGTGGCCAGTTGCTGCCAGTCGATGTCAGGCGCTTGATGCCCCATGTTGCTGAAAATCCAAAATGACGGCTGTTACACCAAGGCCGCTGATCATACCCAGAGCGCTGTCACCGGTGCAACCTGAAATCAACCGGCTATAGCTGTGGTTCTAAGTTGCACAATTTGGTAGCATAGCAACCCAAACATCAAAGCCATAACCGTCCTGGCGGCGCGCTGGCAGAGCAGTAGTTTTTCGATTGAGGAAAAGCATGACAGGTGCAAGTTATCAACGATTGCTTCACAGCGAAGCCGACACCCAGACCTTGGCGGCAGAATTGGCAGTCGCTTGTCGTCAGGGGGCGGTGATTTATCTGCAGGGCGAGTTGGGTGCTGGTAAAACAAGTTTCAGCCGTTGTCTGTTACAAGCGCTTGGCCATCAAGGCAATGTAAAAAGTCCAACCTATACCCTGGTCGAACCTTATCAACTGGTTGATCTGACGGTGTTTCATTTTGATTTATATCGGGTGCGGGATCCGGAAGAGCTGGAATTTATGGGGATCCGTGATTATTTCAGTGCGGATCATCTGTGTCTGGTGGAATGGCCGCAACGTGGCGAACCTTTGTTGCTGCCACCTGATTTATTGCTGGAACTGCAGATCCTGGCTGAACATTCCCGTCAGTTAACCCTGACTGCGCAATCCGCGCGTGGCAACCAGATGTTGCAACACTGTTTTGGAGTCTGTTAATGCGGTTTGTGTTTGCTGGCTGGCTGTGTTTAAGCTGGTTATTACTGCTAAATCCGGTGCAAGCGGCAGAAAAAATTCAGAGTGTCCGCATTTGGCCATCTCCCGACAGTACGCGCGTGGTGTTTGATGTCAGTGGTCGGGTGCAATATCGCTTATTGCCACAACAGGGCAACGTGGTGCAGTTGGATCTGAGTAATGTCAGCAGCCCATCGCTGGGGCGGATGTCAGGCGAGTCTGATTTGGTCAAGGACATCCGGGTGCAGCGTCAGGCCGGCAATGGCATCCGCTTGCTGATCGAACTGACCAGACCGGCGCAGGGCAAAGCTTTTAGCCTGGCTCCTTCGGAAAATTATGGTCACCGCTTGGTGCTTGATCTGGCAGACAGTAAAGCAGAGCAAGTCACTGCCGCGCCTGCGGCGCCGGTGATCAGACGTAGTTCTGGCGCTGGTCGCGATATTGTGATTGCGATTGATGCCGGTCATGGTGGTCATGATCCGGGCGCTGTTGGCCCGCGTGGCACTTATGAAAAACATGTCACTATGGCGATTTCAGAGCGGTTAATGGCGCTGATTAACCAGGAGCCTGGTTTCAAAGCTGTGCTGACCCGTACTGCAGATTATTATATTTATCCGAGTAAAAGACCGGATTTAGCACGCAATAAACAAGCCGATTTACTGGTATCAGTGCATGCGGATGCGGTGAAAAACCGCAAAGCCCATGGCGGTTCGGTATGGGTGCTATCTTTACGTCGTGCCACCACTGAAGTGGGCCGGATGCTGGAGCAAACGGAACAACATTCAGAATTACTGGGTGGGGTGGCAGAAGTCATTAAGGATTCGGCGAATGAGCGCTATCTGGCACAAACGGTGCTGGATTTATCGATGAATCACTCGATGACGACAGGTTTTGAAGTGGCGACTAAGGTGCTGGCTGAAATGGGGAAAGTCACCCATTTGCATAAAAAAGAGCCGCAAGCAGCCAGTCTGGGCGTGTTAAAAGCACCGGATATTCCATCTATTCTGGTTGAAACCGGCTATATCTCCAATCCAGCCGAAGAACAAAAATTAAAATCGGTGTCGCATCAGCAAAAACTGGCGGCGGCAATTTTCCGGGCGTTAAAACTGCATTTTCAACAGAGTCCGCCGGCCGATTCCTGGTTGGCACAACGCAAAGGTCAGCCAGGGCTTGACCGGCCGGTCAACCGGCCGCAAGGGGTTGGCCAGCAGCAAAGCAGCACAGTGGTGCAGCCAGGTCCGATAGTGCGGACTGTGCCAATCCAGCCTGGACCCATTGTCAGGACAGCGCCGAAACTTTCGCCGGCGCCACAATCCCGCGAGCAAGTGCATTTGGTGCGAAAAGGCGAGTCATTATCCGGCTTGGCGAAAAAATATGGCGTGCCGATGTCAGTGTTACGCCAGCATAACAAACTTAAATCAGACAATATCCAGATTGGTCAGAAACTGCGGATCCCGAACTGATGCCCATTCAGATTTTGTCGCCCCAACTTGCCAATCAGATTGCCGCCGGCGAAGTGGTCGAACGGCCGGCGTCTGTCGTCAAAGAATTGGTGGAAAATAGTCTGGATGCAGGTGCCACGAGCATTAGTATTGATATCGACAAAGGTGGCAGTAAATTAATTCGCATCCGTGACAATGGCTGCGGCATCGCCCAAGCTGAGCTGGAACTCGCCTTGTGTCGGCATGCTACCAGCAAAATTTCTCAACTGACGGATTTAGAACAAATCGTCAGTCTTGGCTTTCGTGGTGAAGCCCTGGCGAGTATCAGCTCCGTTTCCCGCTTGACCCTGACTTCAAAACCGGCGGAGCAGGACAGTGCCTGGCAGGCCATGGCAGAAGGCCGTGACATGCAGGTGCAATTAAAACCAGCCGCGCATCCGACGGGCACCAGTATTGAAGTGTTGGATTTATTTTTTAACACGCCAGCACGCCGGCGTTTTTTGCGCAGCGATAAAACTGAATTTGGTCATATCGATGAACTGGTGAAACGACTGGCGCTCAGTCGCTACGATGTGCAATGGCAACTGCAGCACAATGGCCAACCGGTGCGGCAGTTAAAAATTGCCACTGATCAGGTTGGCCGGCAAAAACGGTTGGCGCAACTTTGTGGTAAAGCTTTTGCAGAATCCGCGCTCTTTGTTGAAAGTCAGTACGAACAGATGCGGTTATGGGGCTGGGTCCAGGTACCGGAAGCTTGTCAGGCGCAGCCTGCTTGTCAGTATAGTTACGTCAATGGCCGGATGATGCGGGACAAGTTGCTGAACCATGCCATCCGGCAAGCTTACGCAGATAGCCTGGCGCCTGGCGTGCAGCCGGCTTTTGTGTTGTACCTGGAACTGGATCCTCAGCAAGTGGATGTCAATGTGCATCCGGCCAAACATGAAGTGCGTTTTCATCAGGCCCGTTTAGTGCATGATTTTGTTGCCAGCGCATTAGCGCAGGTTTGCCAACAACCTGTGTTGTTCAGTGGTAGCGAACAGCAGCAAACAATGACGGCCGGCAATACTCAAAGCCGCAGCCAGTCGCAAGCGGACCTGGCATCAGAGCGCTATTTATCGCCAACCGCGGTTGGCGCGAATTCTGGCTTGATGCCGCCTGAGGAACGAAGCCGTCGCCCCTGGCAGGGCACTGCTGCAAGTGGCCGCGAAACGGGGCCTCGTTATGCTGAAATCGCCGGAGCAGGGCGTGGTTGGCCGCTGACCAATCAGCTCGGTCTGGCGGCGCAGCCAAGTTTGGGCGCGCGCCATGTGACTGAACCAGGCGTGACTGAATCAGGCGCAAACCCACCTCCGGCGACGACACCAACGCCGACTGCTGCTCTGACAATAGCCACCGGTCCTGCGGTTGCGAAGTCCGGTTTAAACTGGCTGCTGCAAGATAATTATTATGCGGTAGCTGCTGCTGCCGGGCAGCTCTGGCTGATTGATTTGGCAGCGACGCTGGCGCCGCTTTGGCTCAAGCAGCCTGTCGCCAGTGCAACTTTATTATTGCCAGTGCGGCTTAGTTTAACCACGGCCGAGAAACCGCTGCTCTTGGCACAAGCAACGCTGTTAGCAGAGCTTGGGTTTGATTTGCTACTGAACAATCAAACGCTGATTATCCGCGCCGTACCTGAGTTGTTGCGCCAATCTGCGTTCAGTCAGTGGTTACCCCTTTGGTGGCAACAGTGGCCGTTGACCACCGCCAACAGCACTGAATTGTTACAAATTTTATTCCAACATGGACTAAAGCAGCATTGGTTTAGTGCCGAAACTTTTTTAAACTATTTTGCGCCGCTCTTGTCTGAGCCGCAATGCTGGCTGGCGGTGCCGTTAGATCTGACGGCCAGTCAAGCACAATTGGAGGCCAGAGCATGCAGCCGGTAATTTTTTTGATGGGCCCAACGGCTGCTGGCAAAACTGCGTTAGCGCTTGATCTGGTGCAGCAGGCGAATGCCGAAATTATCAGTGTTGATAGTGCCTTGATCTATCGGGGCATGGATATTGGCACAGCCAAACCTGATGCTGCCGAGCAAGCGCTGGCACCACATCGGCTGATTGATATTTTGGATCCAGTACAGGCGTATTCGGCCGCCGACTTTCGCCGTGACGCTTTGTGGCACATTGCTGATATTCAGCAAAAAGGCAAAGTTCCGCTGTTGGTTGGTGGTACTATGCTGTATTTTAAAGCATTACTTGAAGGGATTTCGCCATTACCTGAGGCAGACCCAGTGATTAGAGCTGAATTAGAAGCGCAGGCTGCGCTGGTCGGTTGGCAGCATTTGCATCAGCAGTTGGCGCAGGTTGATGCGGTGTCGGCAGCGAGAATTCATCCCAACGATCCACAGCGGATCAGCCGGGCGTTAGAGGTTTATCTGACAAGTGGTAAAAGTCTGACCGAATGGACTACCGAAAAAGGTGAAGCTTTGCCTTATCCGGTGCGGCAATTTGCCATAGCCCCCACTGAGCGGGCGGTATTGCATCAGCGGATAGAGCAGCGTTTTAATTTGATGTTACAGCAAGGGTTTGAGCAAGAAGTTGTTGCACTCAAACAACGGGGTGATCTGCATCCTGATTTACCATCGATGCGTTGTGTAGGCTATCGCCAGATGTGGGATTATCTGGACGGGCTAGTGCCTTACTCTGAGATGGTGTATCGTGGGGTTGCCGCGACAAGACAACTGGCAAAAAGGCAATTAACCTGGTTGCGCAGTTGGCAGGATTTAAACTGGCTGAAAAGTGAAGGAAGTCCTGCAGAAAACTTGCAAGCTGTTTTATCTTCGCTACGCTCTGTGAGTGAAGAGAAAAAAATCGTTATTTAACGACTTGAAAATAATATAATAATCCATATATCAAGAATCAGAACTAAGAAAAAGGAAAGCGGCACATGGCAAAGGGCCAATCTTTACAAGACCCATTTTTAAACACCTTACGGCGGGAACGTATTCCAGTTTCCATTTATCTGGTGAATGGGATTAAATTACAGGGACAAATCGAGTCTTTTGATCAGTTTGTTATTTTACTGAAAAACACAGTCAGTCAGATGGTGTATAAACACGCTATCTCAACTGTGGTGCCGGCCCGCGCAGTGAACACTATGGTTAGCCATGGTTCAGGCAGCGGCGATATGGACGAGAACGAATAATCTACAGGATCTTTACGCTTGTTTGACCGTGACTCTCAGGCTGAGCAAGCGATCCTTGTGCATGTTTATTTTCCGCAAGAACACGCTTGTGAAGACCTGCACGAACTACAAATGCTGGTGTCTTCCGCAGGAGTTTCTGAAGTTGCGGTTGTCACCTGCAATCGTAGTACTGTCGATGCCAGACTTTTTGTCGGCAGTGGCAAAGCGCAGGAAATAGCACAGGCGGTCGCTGCAACTGGCGCTCAGGTGGTTATTTTTAACCACGCTCTTTCACCAGCCCAAACCCGCAATCTGGAACTGTTGTTTCAGTGCCGCGTGATCGATCGTACCACTCTGATCCTGGATATCTTTGCTCAGCGCGCCCGCAGTTATGAAGGTAAACTGCAGGTTGAGTTGGCGCAGTTGAAACATTTATCTTCCCGTTTGATCCGTGGTTTTGATAACGAGCGGCAAAAAGGTGGGATTGGTTTACGTGGACCAGGTGAAACTCAACTGGAAACAGATCGGCGTTTATTGCGCGACCGTATAGCTGCTTTGTATCAGAAGCTGGAAAAGGTTGGCAAACAGCGTGAGCAAGGACGTAAAGCGCGGCAACGGGCTGAAATCCCGGTGGTTTCGCTGGTCGGTTATACCAATGCGGGTAAATCAACTTTATTTAACCGACTGACCCGTTCTGAAGTCTATGCCGCAGATCAGCTGTTTGCGACTTTGGATCCAACACTACGGCAAGTCAGGTTGGCAGATTTTGGTCAATTAATTTTTGCCGATACCGTTGGTTTTATCCGGCATTTGCCACATGACCTGGTCGCGGCGTTTAAGTCGACGTTGCAGGAAAGTCGGGAAGCTGATTTGCAGTTGCATGTGATAGACGCGGCAGATCCACGCATCGATGACAATATCCGCCAGGTTGAATTGGTGCTGGAGGAAATTGAAGCTGATGGTATTCCGCAACTGCTGGTATTTAATAAAATCGATTTATTAGCCCAGCAACCGCGGATTGAATATAACGAAGCAGCCTTACCTGTTGCGGTGTATTTGTCGGCCCGCACTGATGAAGGTGTCAGTTTATTGCTGCAGGCGATTACCGAATTATTGTCAGACAGTTATCAGCGTCTGCAACTGTTGCTCCCTCCGGATGCCGGGCATTGGCGTGCCAGATTGCATCAGTTGGGAGCGGTGCAACAGGAACAATTTGAACAGGATGGCAGTTGTCGGTTAGAACTGGCACTGGCATCAGCACAATGGGCCAGGTTGCTGAAACTCAGCGCTGGCCAATTGCAAAATTTTATCGTATCGACCTGACTTTTTGATACATTAACCTCAACTCTTTTTACAGCATGACGGAGTGAAGTATGGCTTGGAATGAGCCGGGTAATAACGGCAAAAACAACGACCCCTGGAACCAGGGTGGTCGCAATCAGGGTCCACCTGATATGGACGAAATGTTTCGCAATCTGAGCAAAAAACTCGGTGGATTGTTTGGTGGTAACAAAGGCGGTTCAGCCAGCAATTCCGGTGGTGGTTCTGCCATGCTGGTGTTTGCAGTGCTGATTGCCGTTATCGGCTGGTTTTTCAGTGGTATTTACACCATTAAAGAATCGGAACGTGGCGTAATTTTGCGGTTTGGTCAGTACCATAGTGAAGTGAGTCCGGGTATTAACTGGAAACCAACTTTTATCGATAAAGTATTACCCGTTGATGTCAGCAGCGTAGAAACATTAAAAACTGATGGTTTTATGCTGACGCAAGACCAGAATCTGGTTCGGGTTACTTTTGAAGTGCAATATCGTATTGTTGATCCGCGCCAGTACCGATTTGCTGTGGTCGATCCGGACAGCAGCCTGCTGCAAGCAACTGACGCAGCCTTACGGTATGTGGTAGGTCACTCGCTGATGGATGATGTGTTAACCAAAGGTCGTGAACTGATCCGGCAGAATACCCGTGTCGAACTGGAAAACATTATCAAACCTTATAACCTGGGTTTAGAGATTGTCGATGTCAACTTCCGTGATGCGCGGCCGCCAGAAGAAGTGAAAGCTGCTTTTGATGATGCTATTGCGGCGCAGGAAGACGAACAACGCTTTATTCAGGAAGCGCAGGCATATGCCCGTGCCATTGAACCTGAGGCCCGTGGCCGGGTGAACCGTGTGATGCAGGAAGCGGAAGCTTACAAGCAACAATCACAACTTAAGGCGCAGGGTGAAGTAGCTCGCTTTGAAAAATTACTGCCTGAGTATATTGCATCACCACAGGTTACCCGTGAGCGGTTGTATCTGGAAACGATGGAACAGGTTTATGGCAACACCTCAAAAGTGTTGGTTGATGTGAAAAACGGTAACAATATTATGTATTTACCATTGGATAAAATGCTGAATCAGTCGGGCGCTGCAGCGCAGCCTGCCGCAGCAGAACCCAGAATCAGCTTGCCTGAGAATCGTACTGTTGACAGTGTGAATCAAGGTCCACGGGTCGATTCCAACCGGGCAGGGAGGGGTTAAGCCATGAAGAATTTTATTGCAGCTATTATCGCTTTGATCCTGATCGTAGTGTATTCGTCCCTGTTTGTGGTGCAGGAAGGTGAACGCGGTATCGTATTCCAGTTCAGTAAAATCCAACGGACCAGTGATGGTAGCGTGGTGATATTTGAACCAGGTTTACACTTTAAATTACCGATGATCGAGAATGTTCGTTTGCTCAATGCCAAAGTGCAGACGCTGGATGACCCGGCTGACCGCTTTGTCACGGCCGAGAAAAAAGACTTATTGGTCGATAGCTATGTCAAATGGCGGATCAAAGATTTTGGTAAGTATTTCCTGGCGACAGCAGGCCGGACTGACCGTGCTGAAACGTTGTTAAAGCAATATATCAACAACGGATTACGGACTGAGTTTGGTACCCGTACCATTCAGCAGATTGTGTCTGGTGAGCGGACTGAGCTGATGACTGGCGCGTTAGCACAAGCCGGCAAAGGCGCCGATGAGTTGGGGATTGAAATCCTGGATGTTCGGGTGAAGAAAATTAACCTGCCAGATGAAATCAGTAACAACATTTTCCAGCGGATGCGTGCTGAACGCACTGCAGTGGCCAAAGAGCACCGTGCCCGTGGTATGGAACAGGCCGAGATCATCCGGGCTGATGTCGATGCCAAAGTAACGGTGATGGTGGCGGAAGCCGAGCGTAATTCGCGCACTGTCCGCGGTGAAGGTGATGCGCTGGCCGCCAAAGTTTATGCTGAAGCGTACAATAAAAATGCTGAATTCTTCAGTTTTGTCAGAAGCTTAGAAGCTTACAACCGTAGCTTTAACAGCAAATCTGATATTCTGGTGGTGCAGCCTGATAGTGATTTCTTCCAGTATATGAAATCACAAACCAAGAAATAATTTGCAGTACTGAAAAAAAGGCGCCTGGTGCGCCTTTTTTGTATCTGCCTTTTGCGCGCTGACAGTCACTCAGTTAACCTGAGTACAGGTTAGTGAGTGATGGTGACGACCTCAGGCAGCCAATGCTGGCAACCCAGTGGAGACCTCTATGTCTTACAAGCAATATTATCAGCGTTTTTTGCAAGCCAACCCCAAGGTGCAACATTTTGCCTGTCACTCCCATCATTATTGGCCTGACGTCACCCGCGCTGCGACTTTAGCCTATTGGGATGACAGTGCGCGCCTGGTCGACGATAAATGGGATTTGGTGTTTGGTGAGAAAGTACCCAAAGTACAGCGGCAAATTGCCGGCTTATTGCAGCTAAAAGAGAGTGCACAGCTGGTTTTTGCGCCCAATACCCATGAATTATTATTCCGGTTGCTGAGTTGTTTTGATTGGAGCAAACCGCTGAAGATCCTGACTACTGACAGTGAGTTTCATAGTTTCAGTCGACAGATCAGAAGGTTGGCTGAATTACCTCAAGTGGAATTGGTGCAGGTGCCCGCCGAACCTTTTGCCAGTTTTAATCACCGCTTCGCTGCCGCCGCCACTGAGTTGCAACCGGAGTTAATTTTTTTCAGTCAGGTATTTTTTAATTCCGGCGTTGCTGTACCGGAGCTGACAAGCTTGGTGCGTCAGTTGCAACAGGTCTGTCAGGCTCAGATTGCTATCGATGGTTATCATGCCTTTATGGCAATACCCACTGATTTATCGGCGCTCGAAGGCGAGATATTTTATCTGGCAGGTTCGTATAAATATGCCCAGGGCGGCGAAGGTTGTTGTTTTATGCTGGTGCCGGCCGATAATGGTTTGCGGCCTTTGTATACCGGCTGGTTTGCCGAGTTTGGCGCGCTGTCAGGCGCCAAAACCGGCACAGTACAATACAGTCAGGATGGTTATCAGTTTGCGGGGGCCACCATGGATTTTACCGCGTTATACCGCCTTGAAGCCGTGCTGGATTTGTATCAAACCGAAGGCATCACCATCGCTGCGGTACATCAGCATGTGCAACAGCTGCAACAAGCCTTTTTGACTGAACTGGCGCGGCAGCGGCATCCGCACCTTCATCAGGCTAATTTATTGCAACATGACCTAAGCCAGCATGGCCATTTTCTGACCTTTAGACTCGCTGATGCCGCCACAGTGGCAGGCTTGGCTAGTTTTCTGAAACAGCAGGGCATCCATACCGATTATCGCGCTGACCGGCTCAGATTTGGTTTTGCGCCTTATTTGGATAGCAGCGATATTCAGTTGGCTTGTCTGAATTCAACGGCAGCCGGGGGCTAAATGGACGCATTGTGGCTGGCATTGGTGATGGTATTGTTGCTCGAAGGCTTGGGTCCTTTGTTATTTCCCAATAAATGGCAGCGTTATTTAGCCCGGTTGGCGCAGGAACCTGTCACTAGCCTGCGTCAGGTTGGGGCTGTGCTTTGTGCCACCGCAGTATTGATTTACCTGTTTTTACTCTGACTTTTTTGTTAAAAGCAAATGAGCTCGCCTTGGTCTGCCTGTAAAAGCTGGAAATCCAGACGTCCTGAGCGTTTTTTTCTGATTTAAACTTGAATGAATTCAACCAACTGAATAATCAGTTGGTTTTTTTTTACCCTTGCGGCTGAACTTTGTGTTTTATTTTGGTAGAATCCCCGCCTAATTTTTTTCCATGATGTAGGAACCATGGCCAAAAACGTTGTAGTGCTCGGCACCCAATGGGGTGACGAAGGAAAAGGCAAAATCGTCGATTTATTAACCGACAAGGCAAGCTATGTTGTTCGTTATCAGGGCGGCCATAATGCCGGTCACACCCTGGTCATCGACGGCGAGAAAACGGTATTACACTTAATCCCGTCAGGTATTTTACGTGCCAACGTAAAATGCGTGATTGGTAATGGTGTCGTGCTGTCTCCGGAAGCGTTTTTAAAGGAAATGACCATGCTGGAACAGCGTGGCGTCCCGGTGAAAGAACGTTTGCTGATCAGCGAAGCCTGTCCCCTGATCCTCCCATTCCACGTTGCGCTGGATGTTGCTCGTGAAGCAGCCCGCGGCGATAAGAAAATCGGCACCACAGGCCGTGGTATCGGTCCTGCGTATGAAGATAAAGTCGCCCGCCGTGGTTTACGCGTGGGTGATCTGTTTAATCCGGCGCTGTTTGCAGAAAAGCTTAAAGTGCTGATGGAACTGCATAACTTCACATTGACCCAGTACTATAAACTGGATCCAATTGATTATCAGACCACGCTGGACAACGCCTTGTCGATGGCAGCGACGCTGAAATCAATGGTGGTGGATGTCACTGACTTACTGGATAAAGCGCGTAAAGCCGGCCAGAAAATCATGTTTGAAGGTGCCCAGGGCACTTTACTGGACATCGATCATGGTACTTATCCGTATGTGACTTCATCTAATACCACGGCTGGTGGCGTCGCCACAGGTGCTGGTTTTGGTCCGCGTTACCTGGATTATGTGCTGGGTATCGTCAAAGCCTACACCACCCGGGTGGGTTCTGGTCCTTTCCCAACTGAACTTGATTGTGAAGTCGGTGAACACTTAGGTGTAAAAGGTCATGAATTTGGCGCCACCACAGGCCGTAAACGTCGTTGTGGTTGGTTTGATGCTGTTGCTGTACGTCGTGCTGTGCAACTGAACAGTATTTCTGGCTTCTGTCTGACCAAGTTAGACGTGCTGGATGGGCTGACTGAAGTGAAGATTTGTGTTGGCTACCGTCAACAGGACGGTTCAATTGCCGATGTACCGCCACTGGCTGCTGAAGGTTACGAACTGGTTACTCCAGTCTATGAAACCATGCCAGGCTGGTCGGAATCGACTTTTGGCGTGCAATCATTAGCAGGTCTGCCACAACAGGCGCGTGATTACATCAAGCGACTGGAAGAAGTGACAGGTGTACCTATTGATATCGTCTCTACCGGGCCGGATCGGGTACAAACCATCGTGTTATTGCATCCATTTGCTTAATCAGCAATGTTGAAAAAAACGCTGCCTGGTGCAGCGTTTTTTTATGGCAGCAATAAATGGACGGCAGGTAGATTTTTTTGTTGCCAAGCCTCAGGAAGCTTGCGGTTTAGCCGATAACAATGCCATAACTGTCGGTAGCATTGCAGATAGTTCTCGAATAAAGATGGCAGTGGCATTTTGAGGTGATGAACATGAGCAGATGGCGCAATAGCGTGTTGGCGGTAATATGTGCCTGGTCTGGGTTGGCAACAGCTCAGGTGACTGTCGATGATTTGCAGGTTGTTCAGTTGTACAGTCAGGACGAATTGCTCGCGCTGATCCGGCAAAATCTGCATCTGAAACGGGTGAAAGAGGATGATTGCCAATTGGTCAAAGATATCGAAGCCCGGGCTGATATCATGAAACTGCCGTCTTATCAGTTTTTATACGGTGATATGCTGGCTTATGGTGTTTGTGTACCGGTCAATGTGGAACGCGGTTGGGATTTGATGGAAGCTGCCGCCAAACAAGCTTTGCCTGAAGCCCTGGAGCAATTGGGCCGCTATTATCAGCAAGGCAAATTTGTGCAAAAAGACCTCAGCAAAGCACAAGATTATCTGCAGGAAGCAGGTGCCATGGGTAATTTGAATGCCCAGATCCGGCTGGCTGAATTATTACTCAGCGGTACCGGTAGTCCGGTTGATTATGAAACTGTGTACCGCTGGTTGCATCATTCGGTCACTGCCGATAAAAATATGCACCAGCGTATTCAAACCGCCTTGCAAAAACTGGCTGGCCGAATGCCTGAACCTGTGCTGCAGCGGGCAAAAAAACCGCTGTAAAGATAAATTCATCGTCATTTCGCTGATTAAAACAGCAGCAACAGTGAAAAAATGCCGCCGCCCTGTTACACTTGCTGCAGTTTTAGTAATGAAGAGAATCCATGACGATCAAAGATCCGCATCTTGCGCGTGAGCAAGAAAAATATGAAAACCCTATCCCAAGCCGCGAATATATCCTCGAGCACATCAAGCAGCGCCAGCAACCCGCCTACTTCGACGAATTAGCCACAGAATTAAAGATTGAAGGCGAAGACCAGCTGTTTGCATTGAAAAAACGTTTACGTGCCATGGAACGGGATGGTCAATTGTTATTCACCAAGACCAAGCGTTATGGTTTGGTTGATGATTTAGATTTGGTGAAAGGGACTGTGATTGGTCACCGCGATGGTTTTGGCTTTCTGAAGCTGGAACAGGGTGGGCCAGATTGGTATATCCAGAATTTTGATATGCAACGCCTGTTACCAGGTGATGTGGTACTGGCCAGTGCCGGCGAAATTAAAGGCAAAGATAAAATTGAAGCGCGTATTGTGCGCGTGTTGACGCCAAGAACTGAGCCTATTGTGGGCCGTTATTTTAAAGATTTTGCTTTGGCTGTGGTGGTGCCGGAAGATCCGCGGATCACTCAGGATATTGTGATTCCTGTCGGTGAAGAGGGCGCTGCCCGTCATGGTCAGATTGTGCTGGCAGAAGTGACGCAACGGCCATCCAAGCGGGTGAATGCCGTCGGAAAAGTGATTGAAGTGTTGGGCGAACATATGGCGCCTGGCATGGAAATCGAAGTGGCGATCCGTAATCACAATATTCCGCACACTTTCTCAGCGGCCGTTGAAGCGCAAGTTGCAGGCTACGGCGCTGAAGTACCTGCTGAAGCCAAAGCTGGCCGGGTCGATTTAACTGCCTTAGGTTTATTGACCATCGATGGTGAAGATGCCCGCGATTTTGACGATGCCGTTTATTGTGAGCGCAAAGATGATGGTGGCTGGCATTTGTGGGTTGCCATCGCCGATGTCACCGCTTATGTGTTACCAGACACGCCGCTGGATCGCGAAGCGCTGGAACGTGGCAACTCAGTGTATTTCCCGGACCATGTGGTGCCGATGTTGCCTGAGATTTTGTCCAATGGGTTGTGCTCGCTGAATCCGCATACTGACCGTCTGTGTTTTGTCGCAGAAATGCATATCAGCGCTGATGGCAAATTGGGCAGCTCAAAGTTTTATGAAGCGGTGATGCATTCAAAAGCGCGCTTAACTTACAACAAAGTGCATGCAATGTTGCAAGGCGATGTTGAGCTGCGTCAGCAGTATGCTGAGAATCTGACGAATTTAGATAACCTTTATTCGTTGTACCGGCAAATGGCGAAAGTCCGTGGTCAGCGTGGTGCCATTGAATTTGAAACTGTCGAAACGCGGTTTATCTTCAATAGCCATCGCAAGATTGAACAAATTGTGCCGGTACATCGCAACGAAGCGCATAAAATCATTGAAGAATGTATGATTTTGGCCAATGTGGCTTCAGCTCAGCTGGTAGAAAAAGCCGAAGCAGCAGCGTTATATCGAGTGCACGAACAGCCGGACGCTGACCGTTTTGCCAACTTCAAACGCTTCCTGGCCGAGCTTGGCATCAGTGCAGATTTACCCAGCGAACCAACGCCACTCGAGCTGATGCATTTATTGCAGAAACTGCAGGACAGGCCG
>Ga0114982_1000327_pt1 | contig 25516 bp, 23 predicted proteins | sample Shrwel_input2_FT_FD_87183 | JGI IMG/M metagenome (GOLD analysis project Ga0114982, IMG submission 87183) | Subsurface microbial communities from deep shales in Ohio, USA - Utica-3 well 1 S input2 FT | ecosystem: Environmental > Aquatic > Deep subsurface > Shale gas/oil reservoir > Produced... | reverse complement strand
CCTTGAAGACTTTGTAACACACTTTCTTTAATACCATAATCTAACAATGTATTAACAAAGTCTGCGGCTAAATCTTTTCGATGTTTTTCTGGAATGTGTTCAATGACCAATGTCCAAATGTCTGCAATTAAATCTTCTTTCATTCAGTAATCTCCGTTTCAGGTTCAACATTAGTAGTTATCTCCGAAGCGGGAATTTCGCCGTGTTTTGAAATGTCTGCCATAGTAATATCCAGACCATCTTTCTCATTGCGTTCCCAAGCCTTGCGGAACTGTTTAATAATTTCGCCATCCTTGGTAGTGTAGACAAGACTGTTACCTTCTTTCTTAAGCAACCCTTTAGCTTCAAACAGATCGACTAATCCACTATATGGACTCATACCTGTTTCATAAGGAATCTCAACCTGTACACTTTCAAACGGCTTTGCATAACGAGTCTTCATGATCTTACAAGCAGCACGGATACCTTGAACAGTTGTTGTCTTGTTGCCGTCTGCATCAAGTTTTAATTTCAACTTTCGCATAGCAACTACAATAGAGCTAGCGTAGATGAAACCTTGACCGCCACTGATCTTGTCATCTGGATCAAACATGTCTTGACTTGCGTATGTGTGATTAGTACATACCATTCCGATGTTGTAGGCGCCAAACATATTAACACAGTTACGAACAAGTGCAGTTAATGCCTTAGGCTTACGACCCATGTCACCTTTCATATCACCTGCTTGGAACTGATTTAACGTCAGTTGGCGTTAGCAACATACCTAACGAATCGATAATGAACAACACCTTTGGACGATCTGTTTCATCCATAGTTTTGTATTCTGCAATAAATTCTGTAATAGTCTTTGCTACATCATCGATCATAGCCATGTTTAACTTTAAAAGTTTTTCTGGACTTGTATCAACACCTAATGCGTGTAACCATTTTTCATCTAGTGCGTTTTCTGTATCAATCAAAATAGGATAGATACCTGCTTTCTGTGCGTTTGCTACTAGGTTGCCTGAACAGATAAAACTCTTACCTGCTCCAGATTCACCAGCAAATACTGTGACCTTGCCTAGCGGAATACCTCTATTGAAGTCACCGCTAATAAGATAGTTTAATGCGTAGTTGTTAGTACTAACCCAATCAGTTGGGTCGTTAAAGCCAATACTAAGTCCGTCAATGGACTTTGTAATTGACTTTCTAAATTTAGAAATGTCGAATGCTTTTGCCATATTATTATGCCTTATTAAAAAAAGAGTGCGAGATTGCCCCGCACTCTATGTTTAGCTAGATTACTTCTGACGGTTGCGAATCATGGCAAGGATGTCTTGCGCACGACTAGCACCTTCTGCTGAAGCTGCTGGCGCTGCCGGAGCAGGAGTAGCTCGAGCTGCCGGAGCAGGTTCGTCTTCGGCATAGTCTTCGCTTGCTTTTGCGGCAGGCGTTGCTGTGTTGGCAGTTGCACGATGAGGATCGCCTGTGCTTTGACCCATACCAGCTGGTTTGAAGTATTGACCCCAACGATCCATGTCATATGCTTCACCGTCAACTGATGCTTCGAACATTTCTTTCATTACCTTCAACTCAACATCAGTTGGCTTCTTAGGCAAGAAGTCGCTCAAGTTGTGCAATTGATTTACTTCCAAAGCTGCTGCTTCAGTTTCAGTTAATGAACGCTCACGTCGACTCCACTTCGATGTAGAGTAGTCAGCAAAACCACCTTTCGATGTTTTAGCAATACGGAAGTCTACACCCTTGAGGTAATCAGTTGGCAATTCTTCCAGCTCTGGATCCATCAAAGCACTACGAATGATTTGATAAATCTGTGGGCCGATAATGAATCGACGGATTGGGTTTTCTGGTTTCTTATCTTCACCGATCGGATCTTCAACAACGAAACCTTGGAAAATGTATGAACGCTTCTTCCAGTACTTACGACCCATTTCTTCTAGGCTCTTATCTTTGAACCAGCCACGTACCTCTGAAAGGATAGGGCAAACTGAACCGTCATTGTACATTTCAACGCAAGGAACTTGCACCTGAACTGGACGACTGTCTGTTTCACCTTTGATACCTGCGAACGGCAATTTGATCATTGCACGTTCTACCCAGAAGAATGTGTTGTTTGGATTACCGTCAGGTAGCAAGCGAATTACTGCTTCCTTGCCTTCTTGCATGTTCCAATGTGGGTAAATTGCGTTGTCTCCACCGCCGGTGGATTGTCCTGTGGACTTTGATTGTGCTTCTTGAAGTTTCGCACGGATTTCTGCTAATGTAGCCATTTTAAATGCCTCCTATGTTATGCCTAAAATGTTTATATGCCTTATGCACATGTTTTATTATGCGCTTTTTATTTATCAAGGTCAATGATTATCTACTATTTTTTTGACTTATTTTACCAAAAGAAAAAGTGGGTCAAGCCCACTTTTCTCTATACTTTGCCATTGCTATCTGCCTAGCTAGCCATAATCTAAACTTTACATGTTCTGATAAATCATCATCTTCGACTAATTGACCAAACTTATGTGATCTTAGATTACGACCAAATGTAACCTCGTCATTTATTTCGAGATCACTGCTATCTTCTAGGTCTCGATTACTTAGCTGCTGGCTTGACTTCTGCTTTAGCTGCGTCTTTCTTTGCAGGCTCACTTTTAGTGGCCTTCTTTTCGTCCTTCTTAACTTCTGCCTTAGCCGGTGCTGATGCAGCTGGTGCTGCAGGAGCCTTAGCTGGTTCTGCGGCGAATGCTGTCAATGCGAATGCTGAAACGACGGTTGCGATAATTGCTTTCATTTTGATTTCCTTAGGTTATGTAGAAATTTATATCCTACATATATATAACGCCATAGCCAAAGAGTTCGTTGACAATCAATTTAGCCAAAAGAAAGGGCACCTAAGTGCCCAATCTAATAGAGTTAACTAGACTCTAACTGCAACGAAATCTTAACGTTCCATTCTAGCGTCAAAGTCATTAGCCCTACGCTCTTTGTGTTTATTCATTAACTCTAATCGCTTTACTGCATCTGGATCACCTGTAGCTGCTTTTTTCTTAAGTTCATTTTCATGATGAGATTGGAGTTCTCTACGATGCTGAGCATCTACTGAATTTGGATTATATGCTTCTTGTTTTGGCATTCCAGACAGTTCTCTAATACGTGCAAGTTCCGCAATCTGTGGATCAGCCTGTTGAGGAGCCATTCTTTCTACCATTTTGCGAGCAACCATTTCTGCTTGTTCGCCAAACTTCTTGCCTACCATAATAGAAACGCCTTCTGGGCCTTTAGGGAATGTGCCTGACTCACGGTCGTAAAAACTGTGAATAAATTCTGCAAGTTCTTGAATGCTAGTTGACTGTTGTTCTTGGTCTTCCATACCTAGTTCTTGTTTACGTCTTGCTAGACCTGCCGAGCTAGTTGGCGACTTTGTTTTTTCATCGTCAACATCTTTTGTGCTCATTTTCCAGTCATCGCCACCTTTTTGTTTACGTAGATATGCCGGGACATCACTTTTGTTAGGACCGTCTGCTGCTTCTTGCGGTACTTCTTCGCCTTCTGGCGGCTGCTCACCGGCTGGCTCTTCTTCTTGGAAGTCGCCGAAGTCAAGACCTTCGAGCGCCTCTGGTGCATTAGATTCTAACCAATTCTTAACTAGGCCCCTAACATCTGCATCTGGATCTAATTTTGCTGCTTCTTTAATTTCTTTGAATAGTGTAGGATCTTCGATAATTCCTTTTAGGCTTTCAATAGCATTACTACCGTCAACTCCAACGGAAAATGCTTGCCCCACTAGTTCTTGTAATTCTTGTTTTGCTGTCTGTTGTTCTTCTGGGTCTTGACTGGCAATTGCCGAGTCTTCGCCTAACCCCATAACCCAAGATTCAAAACGATCAAACTCAGAATGTTCTTCGAGTTCTAATTGTTCGTCGGTTTCTTGTGTTGCAGTTGTCATTGCGACTATGTCGTTATAGCCTATGTCGCTTTCTTTCATCAGTCTATACAGAACTGGAAATACGTTTTTAATGTCTTCTTTGAAATTTCTAACAGTGAATTTTTCTGTAAATTCTTCTACAAATTCCTGCGGAACGTCTTCTTGTGGCTGTGCCTGAAATGATTCACGATACTGCTCGTAATGACCCTGCTTGCTCATTGCCTTGATTTGTTCACGCAATTTGTTTAATTGCTCTGCTGATCTTTCTACAACATTATTAGTTTCTGAATTCATTAGGTCGTTACGAACAACGTAGTTGCCAAAGCTCTTTAGTTGAGCAATTTCTTCACTCATGTTAATAATGCTCTTGCCAAGATCGTCGTAAGGAACACCGCCGTTGGCCACATGTCGTTGCATTGCTCTTGCACCTGCTAGATGAATAAACGGATATTTAAAACGTTCACCGTCTTGATTTTCAACAAACAGTCCAGAAATATTTCTTGATCTAGCACCAGGTGCTGCATCGTCCATAACTGCTTGACTGTGTTTGATGATTAGACGTGTGTCCATTAACCGTTGGTAACTAACGGTCTTCGATCCATATAATGCGCTTTCACTCATAATGCTTTCTCCAACAGGTTTGACCACTGTGTTTGGTTGTTCTTTAGGTTGATTGTTTTGACTTAAAAATTCGTAGTCTCGTTGATCTAGATTATCTTTAGAAATATCTCTAGTATCAAACGCCATTAATCTACGCTTGGCAAACTGTCTTAATTCTTTTAAAAATCCGTACCAATTTGTTTTTTGATTGCCGTCCATTGACTCTGTAATTCCTGTAGAGAAATATACCTTCAATGAACTCTGTTCTGCTAGGCTAATACTAACATGTCCGATGGCTGTTTCGCCTTCCATATAATCAAAGTCAAAGAATCTTGCATCTTCGGGATTGATAGTGATAGCGCCGGCCTCGTCGCCTAATTTTAGACCTTTGAAGCGGCTTCTAATTTTATAGAATAAATCGGTGGCTATATTGTTTGTTGCGTCCATAGTTATATTTATCAAAAACCGCTAGACACAAATATCGGCATTGGCATTTGATCTTCGCTTAATTTTTCAGTCATTTTTTCGTAAATCTTTGGATCCCAATCTGATAGTATTCCTGCCATGCGTATGATCAACAGCATAGCACTTACTAGGTCATCATGTTCACCTGTTTTTGCGCCAAATCCCACTCCGTGTGCTACGAACGTCTTTAATTCAGAAATCAGCGGTTTACTGAAAATCTTCATTTTTCCTGTTTCTAACATGTGTTTAACCTGGCTACAAGCAGTGATTTTTGACTTGTGTGTAGTATTAAATCCTTTTCTGAATTTACGTACATGACCCTTACGAATCGGCTCAGAAAGGAATAAACCTGGGAAATTTTCTTCACCTAGATTATTAATAACAATTAGAGCTGCTTCGCCGAGGGTGTTATTTTCTACTGAATAATAAATTTGCGGAGGACTGCCTTTTTCTTGACCGCGATCCTGTATGTATTTGCAAATTTCTCTTAGATGTTTTATCTGTGTTTGTATAGGTGTTAGATTATGTCGCCACTCTGCAACTTGTTCCATACTAGGCATTTCAAATACCTGTATTGCAGCGTAGTCACCCCCTGTGCCCAGACTAGGATCTAATGACACTAGATAAGTGGCTCTAGGATCAATATCTTTATACCAGCGTGTTTGCCCCATGGTCATAATAGGTTCAACACCTTTCATTTCTGCTAGGCGTACTGCGTTGATTAGAGTTTCGTCAAAGATCAAGAACTCGCAATCGAATTCCCGACGGAACCGTTCTCCTCCAATTTTACTGCGCTCAGTTGCAGCCCACGCTTCATCACGATCGGGATGCTCACTCCAGTGTGCAAAGAAACTGTGAAATCCGTTTGATCCTAGTTCTTGTTCGTTGCCAAACTCGTCAAACTTTTTGTTAGCTTCTGTCCAAATAAGCGCGAACTGATCTTCGTCTGAGTTTGGTGTTGATGTAATAATACACTTACCACCTGTTGATAGTGTTGGACTTAACGCAGTCCAGAATTCTTTGGCTTTTTCCGGCGGTTGTACGAAGGCAAACTCGTCGCAATAAATTAATGAAAGAGATTTACCACGACCTGTGTTTTCAGTTGTAGTGGTTGCTTGAATACGTGCGCCGTTGTCGTATTCAATTGTATTTCTATTATATGAATAAACACCAGCACGGATAAAGTCTGGTAAGTTCTCATAACCGAATCTATAACGATTCATGATATCCTGCGCACCTTCATATTTGTGTGCAGCGATCAATACCTGTGCTTCCGGTACAAACATAGTGTACCATAACAAATAACCAGTAGCACATGTGGTCTTGCCCATCTGTCTGGGCAACATACCAATAGACTGTTTATAATTATGATACGACTGAATTAATCTTTCTTGATATTCATAAGGCTCAAACGGAATCGAACCTCGTACTGGATGCTGAATCTTTAAAAAATTTTTACAGAAATATAGAGGCCCATTTACAGGATCCATACAAGCTTCAAGGTGCTTGACTTCTTCCAAAGTGTATCTTTGGGGAGCATGAGCTTTTTTAATTAATACGCCGTCTAGTGATTTTGCCATACTGTTATTTACATAAAAAAAGCATCCCGAAGGATGCTTTTTGGTATTGTGCTAATACTGATTAATCTTTTAAACGGTTGTCTTTCTCTGCTGACTTTAACATGGCTGCACGATCTGCATAGCTACCACGCTTAACATCTTTGGCAGCATCTTTTTCACCTTTAGTAGGATTCTTAACATGCTTTAGTGCGTCAAACTTTTCAGACTTAGTTTCAGATAAGCGTCTACGTAGTTCTTCTTTGATACTGGCACGTAGTTCTTCTTTGCTTTCATATGCACCGGCGGACATAGGATTGTCACCGCGATAAGGCTTGCCGCTAAAACTCTTCTTAGGTTTGTTTAAGTCGTCGCCGTCTGGTATGGCAGCATCCATGCCGCGATACTCTTGACCAGAAGCGCCTTCAGGAGCATTTCCAAATGCTTCTTTTTTCTTTTCTTCGTCTTCTTCACCGTCGTCACCTTCACTATCCTTGTCACCGTCGCCGTCTTTATCGCCCATAGACTTTTGAATAGAGTCTATGCCTTTATCGTCACGGTCTAAATCACCCATCGGAGGCATATTGTCTGAATCCATGTCGCTAGGGCCGCCCATGTTGTCTGCATCAGGTTCACTGTGAGGTTCATCTTTGTCTAGATCGGGTAACATTTTTAATGGCCCTGCATCTAGATTACCTAGATCACCAATACCAGGCATCGGTGGCTTAATGCTCATGATGCTTGGCTCAGCACTAATAGGAGGCATACTCATAGGCGCTGGCTGATTGATCATATCTGGATTAACTTTAGTCATTAACTTCATTAATTCAGCAATGTCATCCATTCCTTGTGCATTAAGATTTACACTCATGCTAGGAGGAGGTGTATCTGGCTTTGAAGGAATTTGTGGAGATATCGGAGGCATGCCACCCATCATATCGCCACATTCTTCTACTGCTGCTTCACCAACTGGTTGGTCAAGCTCGCGCATTCTTTGCATTAATTCGTTGAAATTCATATTAACTCCCTAAGGCGCTTTTTACGCCTGTCTTATCAGTTTTGGCCTTAGGCAGTTTATACTCTGACTGACCGTTGTCTTTCTTTTGTTGTTTAGCAATCTTGCTTAAATCTTTCAAAAAACTCTTGTTAAAATCGTCGCCAAAGAAATCTTTGTGCTTGACATTAGTGCCTTCTTTATACTGACTATCTGTTAATAGCCCATCAGTATTTAAAATTTCTGTTTCACCTTGATCAGTTTCAGAAGATTCATTGCTTCCTCTTACTCTAAAACAAGCTTCGTCAAGGCCCATGCTCTTGATATCACTACTAATTTCTGGACCAGTAATTGGGTATTCGCAAGCAACTTCAAATACATGAACTTCACAGTTCTTCATAGTTGGGAAATCCATAGGCACTGCTTGGATTGGTGTTGTGCTGATTTTTTCCATTTTCATAACTTTACATCTTTCTAGAGATGTTTTTAAGTTTGATTGGAAATCTTCAGGTAAATCACCAGCAACTTTAATCTTAAAGCTGTATGATTTTTTACCTTCGGCAAGATATTCTTTGAAAGTTTTCATAGTAGTATTTATGCTTTTCCGCTTAATTTTTTAATGAGATCGTTACGGTCGGTTATTACATAGCCGACGCCGTTGAGAACATCGTTTGGATCTTCATTGTTGTCTTTGTCTATCTTGTACTTCTTAAGCTGTAGATCTACAGCTTTTAGTTTCTTTTCAATTTTGTTAGTCTTTGCAGTAATAGCATGACCAAGCATCGAACTAGCAACTTCAAAAATTCGACTGCTATATCGTACTTCTACGTTCATGCCTAGATCCATTAGGTCGTCATAGGCCTGTTCAGCTTTTGATGCTAGATTTTCTAGCTCGTTATCATCTAGATCGTCAAGTTCTTTGATCTGCGGTAACCCGCGAGTAATCTCAGCCACTGCTTTATAGCTGTCGTCTAGACTGCGTACTTCAGTATGATCAACTTTTACTTCTGGAATAGATTCTTCCTTTTTAGGATTCGATTCTTCCAAATTAAATAGTTCTTCTAATTTTTTCGTCATACTATACTTATTTCCGTTTGGAGCCTTGGTGAAAAATATCACCCTCGTTTACGATTCTGAATCTAATGCCTTGCTGTTTGCACCATGCTTGTGCAGCTTCCCATTTGGCCATATTCTTAACATACTGCTGTTGATTGTATTGACTCTTTCCAACATTTTCTAAGCGTGTTTGACTTAGTGGTTTTACTTCAATAACTTCTGCATGTTTTTTACCGTTCTTGTCTACGTATACAATAAAAAAATCAGGAACATATACAGTGTATTTTCCTGTTAGCGGATCTCTATAGGGAATCTGAATGCTTTCGCTGGCCCAACTTTGTACACCTTGATGCTCATCTAACATTCGCATGAAAACAAATTCCCAACTACTACGAGCCAGTGGTTGTTTCTTTCCTACATACTTGTCGGCATTCTTAACTTCGAAACGTCCTTGTGCAAATTTAGCCATTATGCAAAAATATTTCTAGTTTGGTTTTGTTTTTCAAATACGTCTGCTTTATAGCCCAATGTACTTGTAGAATTTCTATTGTTGTTAAGTATTTCAGCAACAATGGCACTAATTTGAACACCGTTAAATGTTTTTAATGTATCAATAATTTTAAAAACAGGAGTACTGTCTATCTTTGCCTGTTTCAATAATACTTGTGCAGTTAGTGTTGCTGCATCGTCGTCAAACCCTCTACTTTGAAAGAATGCAATAGCAGCCGTTACTTCGTTAGCAGAAAATTCTAAAGGTTGTTGACCATACTGATCGAAAAATAATTTTGTGCCAGCAGCACTGTCTTGCTTTGCTAGTGTTGGTAAGCTAGCCATTATAAAAATTCTCCAAGGTCTTGAGCAGGCGGAACTAGTGATCGTTGTGTCGCCGGAGTGTTATCGATATTTTGAGAGTTCTTAGGAACTACCATTCCTACAATTCCGCCTACACTATTAACAATACCTTTAAGTGAAGCCGGATTAGTTAACACATTAATAGCTTCATTTCGCAAACTTGCACCGGATAGTTTTCCAATATTTTTTGCTGTATTAACTGCGGCAATGGCCGTTGACAAAAATCCGCCGGGGCTACTAAAAGCAGAGCCACCTGCCACATCTCCGAATATCGATTCTAATCCATCAAGGACACCGCCTTCACCTAGAAGATTTCCGACGCCACCGCCCGCAACAGTTAGTGGACTAGGAACGTTGTCATAATAAAGATTGGCAAATCCTTTAGGAGTGTCTCTTGCAACATTACCAGAACTATAGACGACTGATTCGTATTCTATACTCATAGACATTTCGTTAAACTCATTAGCCGAGTATCCTGCATCACCATGCTGCCAACTTGTTATCTTAGGATTAACTAATGTATATCCTAAGAATCTTTTTCGACTCATAGTGTATATGGTAATAGATTTAAAAAAGTCTACAGTTTTTCCCTGTCTATCTAAACTATATCTAAAACCTTCAAATGCTGTGCCAGCTGCTTGTAAGTTGGTCTTTGAAAATGCTGATTCTGGATTGTGCCTGTCTTGTACATATGTTCCCATATACAATGCCCACAGTGCATTTATTACTCCAGCACTATCGTCGTGAAACTTCATGCTGATACCTTCGTAACTGAAGTTTTTATAAATTATGTGTTTTCTATTGTATTGATTTTTGGTTACAGTTTCAAATTTATACTTAGGAAGATCTGTACTCTTGATTAGATATCCTATTTCGTCGGCATGTTTGTTTGTAAATGCAGCAGATGTAAGTACAGACTTATTAATTTCAAATTTCACATAGAACATGAACTTGCTACGAGGCATCAACCTGTAGCCGTTGTCTACGAATAATCTACTAGCGTGGCGCCAATCGGCAAGGCCACCCTTAGGAGTTAGAAGCCCGTCCCCAACGCCGCCGAGAAATCTTGTGAATATATTTGACATACAATTATTTAGTCGTAAAAAAACCTGGAGTTTAATCCAGGTTCTTTGTTAATAAAACTTATTAACCGCGGCCAGTTACCGATTCGCCGATAGTTCTTCCAACTATTGCTCCGATACCACGCTCAGGGCCTGTGCCGTTAGCACCAGAGAATTGAACAGCATTATCACACTTGATTGTTAGTGCGATTGTCATTGGCTCGTTTGTAGCGTAGTTAGCATCACCGTAGTTTGCTTCTGAAACAAAGCAACCATAAAGTTCCCATTTCTCAAGAACGCTTGGCTCCAATGTACCATTACCGCCATCTAACATTTCGATGTTCATTTGGAATTTATAATCAATACCAGAACGTGCAGAAGCCTGTTCCATGAAATCGTATTGCTTCTGGATTTGTTGTCCAACAATCTTTTGTACTTGGCCGTTAGCATCATCACGTAGGTTTAATGTAACATCACCCCACGATGGCTTGCCAGCTAGTTTGACTTTTGAGTTATAAATCTCAATTGCCATTTCTTCAAAAGTTACTGTTGGTCTTGTAACATCAGAAACTTGTTTAGTTAATTCTGTACTAGCTTCAACACCAAACCCTAGTAATATCACTCTAAAGCGATATTTTAGTTTTGGCATCAGCAGCGCAGTGCCGCTGTTGCCGTTTGAAGTAGGAACCGAAATTCTATTTAAGGAAGTTAGTGCCATTTTTAAATCTCTCCTGTATTCTTAATACGCAATGGAATGTAAATAAATTCTACCGCTTTTACTGGCTCAATAGCAATATCTACCCATAGTTCGTTGCGATCGATTCTTGCGTTTGTGTTATTTGACTCGTCGCAAACAACTGCAAAGTCATATAGAGCACGTAAACCTACCAACTCTATCATTAGACTTTCAACAGCGCCTTTGATCTCATCTCGTGTAATCTTATCATTCGGTTCAAAGATATAAGGACGAGCAAGTTTAGTCAACTGGCTACGTAGGTATACTGTTAAACGTGCTACGTTAATACGATCTAATGCTGATGCATTTCTTGCACGAGTTTTCTGACCATATGCAACTAATCCAACACCAACAAAGAACGGAATCGGATTAACTTTTAGATCATACAATGTATCGCGTTGTCCTTCATTCAATGCTACAGACTGGAATTCACCAGTTGCTGCATCAATGTAACCAACACCAGTTGCATTAGTAATACCGCCACGTCTTGTACCAGCAGGTGCAAACCATGGATAGCTAACTTGGTCACTTAGAGCAATTGTGCGCAACATCATGTGTGTTGCTGGAACAACTGCGTTAGCGCCGCCTAAGTCAGTAGTGAATCCGTTTGGATACCAAACTGCTGAGTACTCGTCGTAGCTAACAATACCAGTGTCACCGTTGTCTAGTGCTCCGTTAGCATTGGTACCCCAAGCTGTTAGGCTTGTTGCATCAGATGGTAAACGTAATGGAGTATCACCTAGTACAAATGCTGTCATACCACGATCTAAGTTTAGATTAATCAAGTTGCTGTATGCTTCTGGATAACCAGGGCAAGCAATCAAGTTAAAGTTTCTACGCTCTTCATCACGGATTTCTGAACTTGTATCGATAACGCTCTTTAGTTTTTGTACAACTAAAGCACGTTGAGCTTTACGTCCGAAGCTGCCTGAACCGTCTTCATTGTTAGGACTTGCAGTTACCCAACGATCAGTGGTATACAAAGATTGACCGTCGCCGATTACTGGGCTGTCGCCTGCATCGTTATACACCGCTTCGTAACGAACGTTTTTAGCTGCTGTGTCAATGTAGCTGTTAGCATAACGCTTAACGTTACCGCCACTTCTACGTAGGTTCCATAGCAACATGCCTTTTGGATACAATGCTGGATCTGGACAATCAAAGTCTACATAATTGCTAGCCAACAAGTCTTTAATAGTTGCTGCTGTATTGCCAGTAGCACCACTTGACCCATAACGTGCGTCTGCAAATAGTACGCCGTCTTCTGTAGTTTGGTCAGTTTTATCAACTAATGCCCATTCTAAGTTTAATCCATCATAGCGATAGATAGTTGGGAAGTTTTCTAAATCTGCTGTGCTAATCCAAAGGTCACCGTTCTTCAAAGGTGTACCATCGCTTTGTAATGTTGGCTCGCTGGCTGCAACAATAGGTCCATTAGGATCAGTTTTGTCTGCTGCTGCGGATGCAAAATACGGACTAGTTGTTGTTCTGTAACCGACCCAAATTTCACCGTTGTGTACCATCATGTCAACTTGATCAAACGCTGGGTTGTACCATAGTTGTCCATCTGCTGGCTCTGCCAACGGTGCTGTTAATGTAGCACTATAGTCATCGGATGCTAGTGGAATCCAGTTAGTTGCTACATAAGTTTCTGTAGCGCCGGTGCCTACTGCATACAAGTTCTGTGTGCCATTGCCTGTATCAATATTGTATGCTGTGAACATTTTTGCGACTGGAGTTCTTGTTCCGTCGGTTAAACGCATATCACCGCCCTGCTTGTGATAAATTTGTACTTCATTATCAGCAGTAATTGCAGCTTCAACATTAACTAGTCCAGCAGCATTGATTGCTGTTGCCAGTGTTTCTGCATCTGTAGAGTTCCCGGCTGCTGTAAACGAAATAGTTGAAGCAGAACTAAGAGTTAAGCTACCTGATGCAGATTCTTTAATTGTAAAAGTATTTTCACCAGTAGTAAATGTTGCTGCACCAATAATGTTAGATGTAATTACTGTATTGCCGGTAGTTGCTCTCTTCCATAGTCTAAAAGAAGCAGTTTCAGGAGAAGTATCACTTAGAGAATTTTCAGTACTGTTGCTTTGAACAAATAGACTGTTAGCAGCAATTCCGCTTCCTCCGCCACTACGATCTAAGTAGTATAAGGCAGCATGTGTGCTAGCATAGATAGGAGCTGAATATTCAACCCATGTTTTTGTCGCTGCGTTCCAACGTTTAACAATCCAACGAGCACCATAGTTTGGCTCAGTTGTCTTGATCCATACAGAACCTGTAGGACGTGGCTTAGTGTTTGTTGATTTCCACTCTGGAACACTTGTATGCGGTGTTTGCTGTAATGCTGGACCGTAATATGTTCCGATAGTTAATGCTAATTCTGCTAGTGCAGCAGTTGAATTAGTTCCGCCACCAGCAATAACAATTGCATTAGATAATGTAGAATCTGATTCTGCAGATACTTGATCTAGAGCGCCGTCGGAATACAAATACAATCTGTTGTTATTAGCAACAGCTTTAACACCCGCTACTCCTAGTGTAATATTGTCAGCTAATGTTGTAAGACTTGAAACAACAGTAATTAATGTACCATTGATATAGAAAGTGTTAGACGGAGTTAATGTACCTACGTTTGCTCCGCTGCTAACCGCAGGATGACTCTGAGTCCAGTCATTGCTACCAACTTCTACCCAAGTATCTCCACCTAGTAGTGTTGCATTTCTTTTGTAGTACATTACAACTGGTTCTTTAAAGAAGCTAAATCCAGCTTCGCCAGTATTGCCAATAGTTTGTGCAACTACTGCATAATCACCAATAGAACCTACTGAGTCTTTTGGCTTCAATGTTCCTGAATCAATCTTCACCGCATCGTCGTTGGTCAATACCAAAGGAGTTTTTAATGCAAACTTTTGTCCACCTGTTGTAGTAGCTGCTGCACCATTCCACTCTTGGATACCCCAAGATGTTGCTCTTGTATCAAACCACCATGCGCCATCTGCTGGCTCTGCTCCCGGGGCGGCTGTTTGACCTTCAAGTTCGTCTAGATTTACATCAGCGCGACAATGAATACTGAATTTGATACACCCAAGAAGCTATATGCTGCTAGTAATCCGTATTCGTTTCTTTCGCCACCATGTATTGGGCTTGAAGAGGCTGTCTTCTCAAAGAAAGGAACACCATAGGTATCAACAAGTTCTCGTTGACTAGTGATCTTAAATGCCTTACCAGTGTTAGCTGGTATTGTTCCTGCGGCGGTACCTGTACCTGCTGCATTAGATTTGTTTTCTGCGGTTGCAATTACAATAAGAGGAGTCGTACCAGGTTCTGCTGGTGTGTAAAAACTCTCATCAATTACTGTAACTTGTACGCCGGGTGATATTAGTGCCATTCCCTATTCTCCTGGTAATAGTTGCTCATATTATTTAGCGGTATCCGCTAAAATTGGCCTGTTATACCTAGAAGAAAAGGGGCTGAAAAGGTGTAAATAGATTTATGAGACCACTTTGTAGGTGCGGGCAACGACCCTGTGCTGTTAATTATAAAAAGAATGATAAAATCTATTACAGATCACTGTGTGAAATCTGTATGGCGCACGGAATTAATCATGGAATACCCCGCTGGTTTAGAGCAGGGTATAGGATGAAACATCAATGCGATAAATGCGGATTTAAATCAATTCACTCTGAAGTTTTTAGAGTGTTCCATGTTGACGGAGATCTCAACAATTGCAGACATAGCAATCTAAAAACTGTCTGTGTTAACTGTGCTACAGTATTAGGCAAGGACGGAGTGCAATGGCGCCAAGGTGATCTCGTCGCTGATTACTAGACCCTTTGATCGATCATACAATTCATCGATTGATCCGTTGTTATCAATAACTCCATCAAAATTGCAACCAATCCATGCCCATTCGCTAGCATGAATCTTTTTCATTTTCATAGCGTTTAATCCAACATTACTACCTTGATTTGCACTTAGCGCATCTTCGTACCATGTAGGGAGAGCGCCTCTCTGTACCCAATAGATTTTTCCACCTGCTTTTTTAATAGCTTCAATTTCGTTAGGAAAACGGCAATCACTAATTACCACATGATCTTTCGAAGTACGGATTTTATTTTCTAGACTGGCAATCCAGATATCATCGTGAAATGCTTTACGACATACTTCTGTACCCCAATATTGTAATACCCACCTAGGAGTTAGTGTTGGCATGTCTAGCCGCTCGGCCCACCAGGTATCTACTTGCTCTCGCCACTCTCGGGCTTCTTTAGTACGACCTTCAAGCATGGTTCGGTCCCAGCCAAATACGTGGGCTACTGCATCTTTTAATGTAGATGCAAAACTTTCTCTTCTAAATTCGTGGAAGTTAACTAGGTAGTCAGCGACTGTGTCCTTGCCGCTGCCAATAAATCCGCATATTCCTATAATCATAAATGTCTCCTATTAAAAACATTATACTATAGAAAGTTTGCAAGGTCAAATAAATTTAACCAATAATGAATGTGTAGCCGCTGCCGCCAGATACTAGGGTTTCTAATTCTTTGGTCAATCTTTCCAAATCAGCAGTTGCTTCTGATTTCATCGCTGCACCATTTAAACTGCCGCCACCTTGTGGTCCGGCAATTTGACTGAATTTTTCACGGGCTTGTCCGAGCATCATCTTACAGTTGGCTAGAGTATAATCTTTGATCCACTGCCCGGAGTACACATCGTCGATGATAGCAAAGTCTGGTTTAGTATTATACACCTGGATCATAACTTCTTCAAATCCACGTGGACGTTGTTGAATAGTTAACTTACGACTCTGCGGATTCCAAGTAAAATTTATAAAGCTGCCAAACATTTTGCCTACTAGTTCCTGATACTGACTAAACAATTCATAGGTTAGTAGGCCGCCCATGTTTGTTGATGATAACAAATAGGTATTTGTATAGGCCAAGTTGAATGGTTCAAATACAGTACCGCCAGTGCCATTGCCTGTTCTAGATCCAACACTTCGACGGAAGATCTGTCGAACCTGCTGAACTTCTTTTGGCAGGATATAGTCGTTTTGGTTTTCTTGAAGTGTCAAAAACATATAGCTTTCTTCAACAGCATTATCTGAACGTTGGCGGAAAACGCCCAAGCTGCGGGTTAGGGCAGTTTCGTAGTGTATAGGATCTAGTTCTATATCAATCATGCCGTCGCCCAACATGGTTTTACAGTAGTCGTATACGCTTTGTTTGGATTGATCAATTTGGCTCATACTGTTATTTATCGTAGCGGTAAATATACTACTATGCCAAGACTCAGTTTATACCGTCCCGAAAAGGGCAATGACTACAAATTTATAGATAAAACCGTATGGGAAATGTTCCAGGTTGGCGGTACAGATGTGCTTGTTCACAAGTACATAGGGCCCGGCACAAATTCTGAAATAACGCCATCTACTCCTAGTTATACAGGAGATAGTGTCAGCAATATTCAAGATTTGTTATTTTTAGAAAACCGCGATCGCAAGTACGATCCAGACATTTATCAGTTGCGTGGAGTTTATAACCTACAAGATATAGATTTTAATCTAAGTCAATTTGGTCTATTCCTACAAAATGACACAGTGTTTATGACGTTTCATATCAACGACACTGTAGAAAAACTTGGCCGTAAGATCATAGCCGGTGACGTAATTGAGTTACCTCACTTAAAAGACGAGTATGCGCTTAATGATTTGCAGTTTGCTCTTAAAAGATTTTATGTAGTTGAGGAAGTTAATCGTGCTGCTGAAGGATTTTCAGTAACTTGGTACCCACATTTATATCGTGCAAAATGTAAACCGCTAGTGGACAGTCAAGAATTTAAAGATATACTCGACGGAGTAGCCGACGACACCGGCGGAGACACATCAACTACACTACGTGATATTATGTCAACGTATGAAAAAGAGATGCAAATTACCGGAGCTGTTCTTGATCAAGCTGAAGCAGATGCTCCTAAGAGCGGTTACGATACCACTCGTCATTACATGATACAGAAAGACGATAACGGTAGAGTGGAACTAATAGATGCGTCAGACACTATGAGTCTTGCTAGTTATCAAACTCAAGCAACAGATGCACAGGGTAATTTGTTGTTTGATAATGAAAATAATCCAATCTACGTAGGATCAACAGCCAGTACTATATATCAAAGTCCAGAATACAATGGTCCTATGATCGGTGACGGTGACGGCATACCACCGAACGGTGCTCCGTTCACTGCTGGTATATCGTTTCCTGTATCACCGGCGATTGGGCAATTTTGTTTGAGAACCGATTATCTACCAAAGCGTTTATTTAGGTATAGCGGCACCAGATGGGTAAAAGTTGAGGACGTGGCTAGAATGACCATGAGCAATATGGGCTACGAGGATGTTGTTACTGGCGGCTCGCCCGATGATGTGTTCTTAGACAAAGAAGTAAGACTAACACAGAAGACCAGCTTTATTAATAATAATAAAACAACAGTAGTTAACGGGCATACCGTTAAAGAGAAACAAAGCCTATCTAAGGCACTAAGACCAAAGGCGGATGAGTAATGGATTATTTTTATGACGGTCAAATAAGACGCTATGTCACACAATTCATGCGTGTGTTTATTGGTTTTAAATACAAAACCGGCGACGGCACAATGCGACATGTGCCTGTGATGTACGGAGACATGACTAGGCAAGTAGCGGCAATTATTAAAGAAAATTCAGAAAATAAAATGGCCACTGTGCCTAAAATTTCTTGTTATATCTCTGGTCTAGAAATGGATACCACTAGGCTAGCCGATGCTAGTTTTGTTAGTAAGTTGAATATTAGTGAACGTGCCTGGACTGAAGAAAACGGAGAAGTTGGTTATAAAAACTTTCAGGGTGGAGGCTATACCGTTGAAAGACTAATGCCTACACCGTTTAAATTGACCATGAAAGCAGATATATGGACCTCAAATACTGATCAAAAGCTGCAACTAATGGAGCAAATTTTAGTATTGTTTAACCCTAGCTTAGAAATACAAACTACAGACAATTATATTGACTGGACTAGTCTTAGTGTTATAGATCTTTCAACACTTAATTTTAGTTCAAGAACAATTCCACAAGGTAATGAAAGTGAAATTGACATCTGTTCAATAGAATTCAAGATGCCAATTTATATTAGTCCACCTGCCAAAGTTAAGAAACTTGGAGTTATTAGAAATATTGTTGCCAACGTGTTTGGAGAAACCGGCGATGTGTTATCGTTAGACGATTTAATATATGCAGGGACTGGTAACATGATACATACTAGAAATGTCAGTGGGCGTTTTAGAGTGTTGTTACTAAAGAGTAATAATGATCAAGACAATGATTTCGATGTTTCTATTGTTTCTCCTAATGAAGTTATAATAGCTAACAAATTAGAACCTCCTACAAAGACCGGCGAAACAGTCGATTGGAATACTGTTATAAACGTGTACGGTGGCTATATTTCTGGGATCAGTAAAATATTCTTTTTGCAAGCTGACGGTAATGAGTTAGGTGGTACATTTGTAGTAAACGAACTAGATCCTACAAGATTGCTAGTTAATCTAGAAGAGAAACCTTCTAACACTGTAATCTATAGTTCAGTATATCCTAGCGGACGTACTACAGTAGATGCTATTGTCGATCCTTATAAATTTAATCCTAAGCGTCCTAATAAAGAATCGTCGGATCAGCCTATTATTGCAGGAACACGATACCTTGTATTAGATGATGTTAATACTAGTTCATCAGTCGGCGGCATAGTAGGTAAACCTCCATTTAATCCGCAGTTTGCCTACGACGGACCAGACGGGTGGAAGAATTTAAACAGCAGCGATCCGGTCATCGAGGCTAATAGTATTGTAGAATGGAGTGGGACTGCGTGGATTAATTTGATGCCTACCTGGGTCGTATCTGTGCCAATCCCTTCTCAATATTCATTGATTGCATACAGTCTAAATCAAATTGTGATATATGACGGAATCGCCTATCGTGCTACAGCTAATATAACGCAACAAGAAAATACGGTAATTCCTTCAGCTAATGATAAATTTGTAGCTGTTAGCTTGCTTTTCCAAAACTTAAGAACAGGTGTACAGTATCGCTGGGGCGCTGACAGTCAGTGGATGAAGAGTTTCGAAGGCGAGTATGCGTCAGGATACTGGAGACTTGACCTAGATCCGCAATAAGTAATAGATGCAACAACGTGCTGGATTACTTTTCCTTGCTAGAACTACAGGTAGACTGTTATTGATCTTGGAAGATCAAAAATGGACCGTGCCCACATTTCCTAGGCAGGCTTCGTTATTAGAAGACGCCCAAGAATTATTAGCTGCATATTCTATAGGAAGAATATTGCCTATAGAATTATATCTTTCAGAAGATAGAGGCTTCGAATATGGCACATATGTTTGCCTAACAGATCACGAGTTTTTAACTTCGGCTAGCCAAACTATTTGTTGGGCAAGTTTTGAATGTCTACCAAAAAATCTACACGGCGGATTAAAGACTACATTGAATAATCCGCTTATAAGAGCAAAAATTGATACTATAATGGTGCTAGAAAATGATTCCAAAAATACAAAATAGTCAACGCTTCACAGACGACTACAAAAACTATCAAGAGCGGATTATTAAAATATCCGACCCAGTCGCACAAAAAGAACTAATCAGTTTGTTAGTGCAACTAAAAGAACAGGTTACATATATCGATCGTAGTCACGAAAGTATGTTTATTACTGGAAGAATAAACAGCGAAGTTTCTGATCTACGTTCAAATTTGATGACAATCAAAAAATCCTTAGATCAGAAACTTGTTCACTGGGAACGCATCAAGCAAAATTAAGCCTGCGCTTCGCCCCATCGTAGAATAATACTGGTGCTAACCGCAGCACCTGATACTTTATACACATTAATTGCCATTACGTCAGGACCATTAGGGAATGTACCACGACCGCCGATTGCGGTTGTTGTAAGTTCTTTCAATTCACTTAAATTTAAATCACCTGTGTTTCCTGGATTTGAAATAAAGGAAAATACCTGCTCTCCTGGAAGAGCGTACTGTACGTCACCGAACTGGAAAGTTATAGTTGCTGCTGCTGCAACTGAGGTGTTGGCATTCTGAGTAAATGTTACTCGACGAACAGTAGTAGCTCCTAGTGTTCTAGTTGTAACTGCCGATACAGATGTACCTGCAGGAAATTGTGTAGTTGTAGTATCTACCCTAGTACCTATTGAAGCTCCTGAACTATTCCATGAAGCATTAGTAAAGAATAGATAGTTGGTACTTCCATACGCTGCCGCAGTTTGTGGAATTTGCGTAGTTATAGAAATTGCATTATTGGTAGGACTATTTGAACTAGCATTTGCATTCATAGTAATAACAGTATATGCTACAGTACTAATGGTAAGGGCAGTACGCTGAACGTTGGTAATTGTTCTATTTCCCACAAGATAGGTAGCATTAATTAGAATATCTCCAATTTGCAATCCACTTGCATCGAATTGAGCATTAGTGATAATAAATGTATTTCTATCAATTCTAAACGAGTTAGAATATGTTCCGCCCGGGCCGCTAGATAATGCAGGAGTAGTAACACTGCCCTGTACAAGTCCAGCAACCGAAGCTGTTGCAGTTGTTAGTGCAGTTCCACCCCAGTTAATAGATCCGCCTAGTGCAATTTGTGCAAAACTAGGTTGTCCACCAGCACCAGAACTTGATAGTCCCGTCCAAATAATATTACTCGGATTAGCTGGATAGTTTCTAGGATTCAACACTCCTTCAATAACCAAGTTGCCAGTTCCCGCATCAGCAGCAATAGCAATACTCTTTAATAACAATTGAGCTCTGTTTAATAGATCTCTTTCGCCCAAGTCACCAACAAGCGCATTAGACACACTGGGTGCCAATCGAATCATAAATGCTGTTTGTTTAGTAGTAGTCACACTAACAGCCGCTGCCGCATAACTGAAAATGTATCCTCGATCTTCGTCAAACAAACCGTCAGTTAATAACGCTGAACCCCAGTGGCTGATCGTAGGAGTTAATGTACAGCTAATTAAATTAACGCCAACCCCCGCAGTGTGCGATGCTGCTGTACTGCCAGTGAATGATCGATTTAATCCTGCAACAAAATTACTTAAACTTGCTGCTCTCGTGCAACCAGTTAATGTATCTCCAGATTTATTCGAATATGAAATAATTTCATTATCAACATATACAGTACCTGCGTCTGGGAATCTAGATGCATTTATTAATGTTAATGACGATGCCGTTGAATTGATTGAAGTTTTTAATTTACTTCTTGCTGAAGCATTTTCAACTTCATAGCGAACTGGCAAGTTAGCAGTTCGCATGTATGCTTCAGTATTAACGTTACTGTTACGAATTCTATGTAAGAAAATAAACTTACCATCGGATCCCCTAATCATAAATTCAATAAATCCCGCAGCATACCATGAATATTGAATACCGATCATCTGCATTCTAGATACATCGAATGTGTATCCCGAAGGACCGGTGCCGTCGGCTTTGTCCATATTCCATTCGTGTTGAGGAATTAATAACTCGGTGACTAGACACAATTTAGCTCCGGTGATGTTATTCACACCGCGCCAGTCTGGCGTCACTGTCATTGCGGTATTACTAGAAATGCCTGTGACAGTATGAGTCATACCCCTCAATACAATTTTGTCTCCAGCTTTTAGTTGTTCAGCAAATCGTGTGCCAATACCGCTAATAAGATTGCTTTCAATATTTGCAGCTACTGTTCCGGTTAACTGTTGAGTACTGCTTCGTCTAACAAGAGCCATTTCTTGTCCGTCGTATTGATAGAAAATTCCGTTCTGTTCGTCAAACGCTCCTACTCTAACTGTAGACCCGTGCCATGTTTTTGCCAACATTCTAGTATCAGAACCTAATTCAGCTGTTAAGGTTGACAACGGAACTGCTGTTCTTACAGTAAATGTTCTAGAACTAAGAACAGATTCTACTGTAAAAGTACCATTATATTCAAACGACACCATACCGACGATTTCAATAGTTGCTCCAGGTTGAGCTCCGTGATCAGTATCGTCGGTAGTAATAGTAATAATGCTGTTTGTTGTTAGACCAGATGCAATTGCTGATGCAATATTATAACTAGGTGCAAATAATGCTCCGGTGGTATACATCATGCCTTTACCAGATTGGTATCGAATGTATTTTTTACTTTGACGAATTGCTTGCGAACCATATTGTGGGCCGCCAGTGCCTAATTGTACACCGCCGTCGAACGGTCTATGTGTAAAGAATGTATCAGGTCTAGCATACAGTGCTCCTGTAATTGCCGCAGTAGAATTGATAGCACCTGTACTTCTTGCAGGATATCTAAGTCTAGTGTCAGACGGAACTTCTGTAACAACAAACGGGCCAGCAGCCACTTGATGATTGGCTGATGTTAATGTAATTGATTGTGCTGCTGCTGAGCCACTAGCTACTGCAACAAATTTACTAGGAGCTCCTGAGTATGTGCTAAATGCAACACCTTCGTAGGCAATAGTAGCTGCACTAGCTCTTTCAGTAAATCCGCCAGTTTCACCATTGAACGATGTTAAAATAAATCCGCCACTATCTGCTACAATAACAAAGTTGTCGTCACCGAATATCAAATCATTCCAGGTGCCTGACACTGGCAATGTAATAGAAGTCCATGTGGTTCCATTAGTTGAGAGTGCTGCTACCGCAGTATTTCTGGCTACGGCTAAAAATCTAGAGTTTCCAAATGCAACTGCATTCCACGATGTGCTACTAGGTAAAGTTGCCGCAGTCCAGTTTGCTCCGTTATCTACAGAATATGCTGCTGCTGTACCACCGGTAGCCACAGCTACAAAAAATGCAGAGGTTCCTACAGTTCCACCTGATACATCTTGCCAATTTGACGAACTTGGTAATGTTGCAGCAAGCCAATTGATACCGTCCGTAGAGTATGCTGCGGCATTCGAACCACTTCTTACTGCAACAAACGCTGAGTTAAAATAGGCAACACTGGTCCACGTGCCTGAACTAGGTAATACGCCCCCTACTGTCCAAGTTGTTCCATTATCTGTAGAATAATTAGCAACAGTACCACCGCTAGCAATAGCGACCCAAAATGTTGTAATACCCAATTGACCTACTGCAATGCTGGTCCAAGTTGTAGAGGTTGTTAGATTACCACCAACAGTCCACGTTGTTCCGTTAGTTGATACTGCGGTACCGTTACTACCAGATTTAATAGCAATGAATCTTCCGTTGTATCCTGCAACATCAGTCCATGTGCCAGAATTGGGCAAACTAGTTGCAACCGCAGTTACCTCTGGGGCAGGAGTTGAAGTAATGTTAGATAATATAGTTGCGCCTGGAACTAGTCCATGCTTGGATGTAAAATCAACTTGTATAGTACCAATTGCGCCAACATCTAATGCTGTGCCAGATGCTAGTTCTCCTGTTAGCGATTCACTTAATGTCAACGACGGATATATTAAAAAACTATCTCCACTAAAAGGTGTTCCACTAGCACTGGCTGAAATAATCTCGCCTGCAGATGAATTGGCCACAGTTAATAATAGATCGTTTAGTGGTGTTGCACCGCCAATATCGGTGCCAAGAATTAAAATTCTATTGCCGTTTCTGTAGTCTGAGCCACCGTCAGTGACTTGACTACTATATGATCCAGAAATACGTTCTATAATAAACTCTGCACCCGAACCTGCGTTTGTAATATTAGCTGACGGAGGAGTTATATAGTCAGCATCACCGGTTGCACCGCTAGGTGTTCCAACTAATTCCCAATCAACGATTGCACCAGCAGTAACTCCGTTAACTTGAATAACAATGTCGTTTTCTGGGCTAGTTCCACCAAAGTTAGTCCCTGCCCAGGTTACTGTATCTGCTGGTACAAAATCCGTGCCGCCATCAGATAACGATATTGCATATTCGCCTGTACCGCCTGTTCTTACAACTGTGATAGCGGCACCTGCACCTAATGTACTTGTTGTAGATGTTTGGGTGACTGACGTGTATGTTGCGCCACCGGATACCCCAGTTCCACTATAAGTGAATCCAACAATTGCGCCACCACTGTCGATAGAAGCAACTGTGATAACTACATCGTTGGCTCCGATTGATCCGCCTAGTTGATTTCCGTCGATTCTTATTTGATCACCGATAGCATAGTTTATACCGTTTGATGTACTATCTTGAGCATCGGTAACAGTGTAAACTCCGCCTACTCTTGACACATTAAATGTTGCTGAAGAACCGATCGCTGGTACTATAGTACCTATAACACCTGTATCGATTCCGTCAGCTCCTAATAGTGTAAGTCCGCAAGCTGCTGAAAGATTTGCTTCTCCGCTTATAATAGAGTTAATATATACTGCGTTACCTAATCCGTCATCAAAGGCCATACCGCTTTGTATACCAGTATAGCTGGTCAATGCAATCGCAGTGTCAGTTGGAGCAATATCATTTTTTGCATATACTGTTGCTACTGCCGTACCGTTAAGCGCAGAAACTGATGTTCCTGCAGGTATTAGCGGACTACCTGTAATCGGAGAACCGGATGTAGGAGCAGTACCATCATACGCAACTCGCAATGATCCACTTGGCGAATCAAATACCGAAGTAATAGTGCTTGTTGTTCCGTTACTAGCAACGCTAAACGTAGGAGAACCGATACTTGCACCTGTGTAAAATCCTGCTTGTCTAATTTGCGCAAATGATGTGAATAAATTTTCTCCGACAGTAATTCCTACCTTGGCCGATGCATAGTATGTGAAAGATACTGCACTAGGAATGTTGTAAACTAAAAACGTACCTTCTGCTCTAGAAAATCCGTTAATGGCACTAGATAGACCTTTAACAGTAATAGGAGTTCCAACTGTATAACCATGAGGACCGTTAGTCGAAACTGTAATTAACGATGCTCCAAAAAATCCTGTAGTTGCTGACGCATCTGTAGTAATGGAATTGATAGTTAAATCAGTTGCAGGAATTTCATAGAAACTAGGGTAACTTCTCAGCAACCCAAGAGCTTGCCATTTAGTTGGTTGTAGTCCGTACTCAAAGTCAGCGTCGAGCATAGCCTGTGGCATAGCAACACGCATACGTTCAATTGCGTCAGTTCCAAAGTCCCAAGGTCGAATTGTCTGATATGGCTCTTCTACGAATATTTGTAAATCAGTCGATGCTGAAAGTGTTGATGTATCTTCTGATAAATTAATTGTGGTAATTGTATCAGTAGTTT
>Ga0114982_1000326_pt1 | contig 25518 bp, 21 predicted proteins | sample Shrwel_input2_FT_FD_87183 | JGI IMG/M metagenome (GOLD analysis project Ga0114982, IMG submission 87183) | Subsurface microbial communities from deep shales in Ohio, USA - Utica-3 well 1 S input2 FT | ecosystem: Environmental > Aquatic > Deep subsurface > Shale gas/oil reservoir > Produced... | reverse complement strand
AATATTACATTACTTACATGAAGAAAAATAAATATATGCAACACCCCTTTAAAAATTTTTAGTTGACCCTTATTAATAAATAAATATTCATTCACATGGAGTTCAGATATGAAAAATAGAGTTGTTAAAGCAAAAAACGTATTGGCTTTTCGTATTTGGTTAGAAAAATTAGGATACTCTGTTAAAAATCTTACAGATAATCGTGGCTTTACATTTAGTTTTAAAAAAGAATATGGCTTAGTCACCTGCGACTTATCTGGCAATGCTTTAGCAATGCAACTCGGTGAAGAATTTGAAGATCATTTAAAAGCATGATCTTAGCAATAGATATGCAATCAGGGTTTCAAATGGATTTGGAATCCTTAATCTCTAAAGTTCACAATATTTAAATTTTCTCATGATTAACCCTTCATTTTCTGACCATCTCTCATAAAATAACGTTGGAACAAACTTGAATTCCAAGTATTATATCGCGGTAGTCGAGGGATGCTGCGACGATTGATTGGTACTAAAGATCAATTTGCCAGGCTCGACCATCGGTTAGACATTCGCTTTAACCAACAACGGCATCCGCGAACAGAATGATCCATACTATTTTTTCTAGGAGATCCTGATGAACGCGGTTACTGCTTCATTTACAGATTATAAAGTCGCTGATATTTCACTTGCTGATTATGGCCGTAAAGAAATCAAACTTGCTGAAGCAGAAATGCCAGCTTTGATTGGTTTACGTAAGCGTTATTCGGCTGAGAAACCACTTGCTGGTGCAAAAATTTTGGGTTGTATTCATATGACAATCCAAACTGCTGTACTGATTGAAACATTAGTTGAACTCGGTGCAGAAGTTCGTTGGACATCATGCAACATCTTCTCTACTCAAGATCACGCTGCTGCTGCTATCGCTGCTGCGGGTATTCCTGTGTTTGCTTGGAAAGGCGAAACTGAAGAAGAATACATGTGGTGCCTTGAACAACAAATCAATGTAAATGGCACACCTTGGGATGCCAACATGATTCTTGATGATGGCGGTGATTTAACACTACTTGTTCACGAAAAATACCCTGAAGTGATTGCAAAAATCCACGGTGTAACTGAAGAAACAACAACAGGTGTTCAACGTCTGTATGAAATGTTACGTGATGGTACGTTAAAAGTTCCTGCAATCAACGTAAATGATTCTGTAACAAAATCTAAAAACGACAACAAATATGGTTGCCGCCATTCTCTTAATGATGCGATCAAACGTGGTACAGATATGTTGTTATCTGGTCGTCGTGCACTTGTGATCGGTTACGGTGATGTAGGTAAAGGTTCTGCACAATCACTTCGTCAAGAAGGCATGATTGTACGTGTAACTGAAGTAGATCCAATCTGTGCAATGCAAGCATGCATGGACGGTTACGAAGTTGTATCTCCATACAAAAATGGCGTTCAAACAGGCAAGAAAGAAGACATCAACCTTGACCTTCTTCAAAACACTGACCTTATCGTAACGACAACGGGTAACTACCACGTTTGTGATGCAGCAATGCTTGATTCATTAAAAGCGGGTGCAGTAGTTTGTAACATCGGTCACTTTGATACTGAAATCGACACGAACTACCTTCGTGGTTACAAATGGGTTGAAGTTAAGCCTCAAGTTCATCAAGTGTATCGCTCAGAAAATGAAAATGATTACTTAATCCTTCTTTCTGAAGGTCGTTTGGTTAACCTAGGTAATGCAACTGGTCACCCATCACGTATTATGGATGGTTCTTTTGCTAACCAAGTGTTGGGTCAAATGCACTTGTTCGCTGAGAAATTTGCTGATCTTCCTGAAGATCAGAAAGCTGCGAAAATCCGTGTAGAACTAATTCCTAAGAAATTAGATGAAGAAGTAGCTGCGGCAATGGTTCTTGGCTTTGGTGGCGTGTTAACTCAGTTGACTCAAGTACAAGCCGATTACCTTGGTGTGCCTGTAGAAGGTCCATTCAAATCTGACGCTTATAAATACTAAGAAAACTAGGGCAGGCGTTTGACGGACTGCCCTTTTTTCTAAAATTTCCAAGCGATTTTAAAAAGGATTTGAAATGACAAAACGTGTTCCTATTTCTTTTGAGTTTTTCCCACCAAAAACTGATGCAGGTGCGGAAAAGTTAAAAACTGTTCATCAAGAACTACAACTATTAAATCCAGAATTCTTCTCGATTACCTATGGTGCGGGCGGTTCTACACGTGAACGTACTTTAGCTGCAATTAATGATTTCAATGGCAAAGGTACACCAGTAGCCCCTCACCTTTCATGTATCAGTGATGATAAAGCACGTATCGCTGAACTTTTAGACTTATACAAATCACAAGGCATTAATCGCATCGTCGCATTGCGTGGTGATTTACCATCAGGTCAGGTTGGTTTAGGTGAGTTGCCTTATGCACAGGACTTAGTTCGCTTTATTCGTGAGCATTCAGGTGATCACTTTCATATTGAAGTTGCAGCCTATCCAGAAATGCATCCTCAAGCTGACACCTTTGATGCTGACATTCAACGTTTTGTTGAAAAAGTAAATGCCGGTGCAAATGCAGGTATTACGCAATTTTTCTTCAACCCAGATGCTTATTTCTATTTCATCGAGCGAATTGCTAAAGCGGGTGTAAATATTCCTATTGCGCCAGGTATTATGCCGATTACCAATGCAAGTAATCTAATTCGCTTTGCAGATGGTACAGGTGCAGAAATCCCACGTTGGATTCGCAAGCAACTCGCTGCTTATGGGGATGACAGTGCGAGCATCAAAGCATTCGGCCATGAAGTCATTGTAAAGCTTTGCGAACGCTTGATTGCTGGTGGTGCACCAACACTCCATTTTTATTCTATGAACCAAACTGAACCAACTCGACAACTCGTTGTTGATCTGGGTTTAAATTAATTTGTACGAGCCGCTCCCAAACATGAATCGTTTTTATATCGAAACCGAACTTAATACTGGCAATACCATTGAATTAACTGAATCGGTATTTCATCATTGGGTGCGTGTACTACGCGCGAAAGAGCAAGAACAAGCCACCTTTTTCAATGGAAAAGGTGGTGAGTATGTTGTAACACTCACTGAAATTAATAAAAAAAATGCGTTTGTTTCTATTGATCAATTTGATTCTGTAGATCGTACTGCACCTTTTAGTGTTGTTTTAGGTCAAGTTATGAGCAAAGGTGATCGTATGGATTATGCGATTCAAAAAGCCACTGAACTTGGTGTTACGACGATTCAGTTATTGACCAGTGAACGCTGTGAAATGCGACTTAAATATGATCGTGATCAAAAAAAGTTGGATCATTGGCAATCGATTGCAATAGCGGCATGTGAACAATGTGGAATGAATCGTGTTCCCAAAGTGTTAGCGCCAATTAGTTTGGATGAATGGTTCAGTTCTAATCTACCTGAATCTCGTTTTGTTTTAGCACCAAATAAAAATCAAGAAAATGTATTGCAAAACAGCCAAAATAATTTAGCTTTACTCATAGGACCTGAAGGTGGTTTAAGTGAAGCAGAAATTAACACTGCAAATGTAAATCATTTTAAAAACTGGTGTACTGGAGACCGTGTTTTAAGGACTGAAACCGCTCCAGTTGTAGCCTTATCTATTTTAAATTATCACTTCGCTAGCAATTAAAGTTTTGGATTGCTTTCAGCTGGGTTTAGCGGTAATTTAAAATAAAATACAATCATGTTTACACAAAAACAAACACTGTAAACAGAGATAAAAATGAAAAGGATTATTCTTTATATGTTAGGGGTTCAGGAAAAAAATTTGTCAAATTTTGTTTATACGGATCAAATTAACTATCCTAATCATGTGCGCCTATTTGTTTTAAGCGTATTTTGTATTTCACTATTAGACTATGTTTTATTTGGTTTTTTTTATTCGTTTGATAGCAATATCTTTTCAGTTTGGATGGCAATCACGCTCATCTCTCTGTTGTGTTTCTATACGATTTGTCATTTCTCATTAAAACATTATTCATCAGTACGCTTTGCTCAGAAAACCAATATTACCTTTCAAATCATATGCTTTTTAACTGGATTATTATTGGGAATTAGTACCATCGTTATTAATTCATTTCTCATAAAAGATGTTCCTACGTTATCGGCTTCACACATACTGACCTTAACTGCGCTATTACTGACCTCATCTCACATTATTGCACTGACATTTTTAACTCAGCATATTCGTTATTTTTTCCTTTTTTTTATTCCAAGCATTACACCTTTAGTCATTTCACAATTTATTCATCGTGATCAAGAACATAGTTTATTTTATCTTGCCTATTATTCGTCTTTTTTAGCAACATTACTTTGCGCTCAAGCTACCTTTAAAATTCATCAACGTCTTTCGCAAGTGTTAGAGAAAAATAAACAATTAATTGACATTGCAGAGCAACATAACCAATGGACCGAAGAACTTTGCCAGCAGTTGCAAAGAGAAGTGAATAAATCAAAAGATATTGAAGCCCAGCTTCAATTTAATAATCATTTATTAGAACAGAAAGTCAGAGAACGTACCTATGACTTGACTGAGATGAATGAGAGTTTGCAAGAACATCGTCAAAACTTAGCCTTTGCACATGAGACAGCAGGGATTCGACCTTGGGAATGGAACTTAGAAAATAATACCGTTGGTATCACAAACTCTCATTGTAAAGAAGTTACTCGAGATTCTAGTAATCACTACTCGCTTCTACATAAAATCGTACATCCTGATGATGTCGAACGTGTAAAAAACACTTTGTACGCTCATCTCTGTGGACAAACTGACCGTTATGAAGAAACTTTCCGTATTAAACGCCCTACTGGTGAATGGACTTGGATTCATGATGTAGGACAAGTCATTCTTCGAAATAAAAAAGACGGAACACCCTTACGAATGGTCGGTATTCATCGCGATATCAACCAAGAAAAGAAACATCAAGAAAGATTAAAACTCGCTGCAAGTGTGTTTGAGCAAGCTTCTGAAGGTATTTTCATTCTAGATGAAAATTTCAATTTTATTGAAGTGAATCCTAAATATGAACAATTGTCAGGATTGAGTAAGCAATTTATTTTAAAAAAGCAATTATTTGAAATTACTAAACAAAATAAACAACACCATCATAACTTCCATCTCTCTATTCTTGATACTTTACACGAAGAACAAGAATACGAAGGCGAATTCCAGGAAACCTATCTTTCTGAAAAATCATGTTTTTTATGGATGCATATCAATGCCGTAAAAGATGAATCAGATAGAGTGATTAACTATATCGGGATTGTTTCCGATCAGACAGAACGCAAACATCAAGAACAGCGCTTATCTTATCTAACCAATTACGATACCCTGACTGATCTACCAAATCGTTTCTATTACCATCAACAACTCCATCAATATTTAGTTAATGAAGCCTCTATTCAACATCTTGCAGTTATTCGTTTAAATATCGATAGATTCAGAGCACTCAACGAATTATTGAGCAATCAAGCAGGAAATGAATTATTAAAGCAAGTGGCGCAAAGGCTGAGAATTAGTAATATTGATGCATTATTAGTTGCACATTTAAGTGCCGATGATTTTGCAATCATTTATGAAATGTCACCACTACATCCACCAATCAATCAATTATGCAGCAATATTGTTGAAGCATTTAGCAAACCGTTCTATATCGCAGATCAAGATATGTGGTGAGTATTTCAATTGGTGTTGCTATTTATCCTGAGCACGGTCGTCAAGTTGATAATTTAAATACTCATGCTGAACAAGCGCTAACTGAAGCAAAACGATTAGGTGGGAATACCATTCGTTACTATTCTAGTGAACGAACTAATTTCGTTGCGAAACATACCGATTTAGAATTAGATCTAAGAAAAGCCATTCAAAATGATGAGTTGGTTGTTTATTATCAACCTAAAATTTTTGCTAAAGATTGTCAAATCAACGGCTTTGAAGCCCTGATTCGTTGGAAACATCCAACGAAGGGTTTGATTATGCCAGATATCTTTATCCCTTTAGCAGAAAGTACAAGTCTCATTTCTGATATTGGTCGATTCGTACTCTATGAAGCAGCCAAGCAAATACAAGCATGGAAAAAGTTAGGATTTCATCATATCCATATTGGTGTAAACATTGTTGCTCAACAGATCTTGCGTGGTCAGTTACTTCACGATATTGATGCCGTTTTAGAACAATATGAAATTTCGGGTGAAAATTTAGAATTAGAAATCACAGAATCTGCATTTTTGGAAAATACCGAAAGCGTGAAAACGGTTCTAAATGCTGTTAAAGAACGCAATATCTCGATTGCACTTGATGACTTTGGAACGGGTTATTCGTCTCTCGCTTACTTAACCGAATATCCAATTGACATCCTTAAAATTGATCGGGCTTTTATTTCAAAAATAGGTAATCCTAAACAAGATGCGATCGTTAATGCCATGATTGCTATGGGTAAAACGATTGGCTTAAAAGTTGTTGCGGAAGGTGTAGAAACTGAACAGCAACGCGAATATTTGAAACGACAAAACTGTGACATATTACAGGGTTACTTATTTGCGAAACCATTAACAGCTGTACATGCAACCGAATATCTTCAACAACACATGCGACTGTCAACCGCAAGATATTCCATTTAATAGCATTTTCAAGCTTTTTTGCTGTTATTTTGGGCACAAATAAAATTGTCAATAAGCTTTAACGTTCAGTGAAAATAAGCTTTTTTGACTGTGCGAATGCATGAACTAGTGCTATATTCTTGTGCACTTATTTTAATATAATCATCAGGTATATAGACTTGGTGGTTATCGGAACAATCGAGACTCAGATGGACGATCAATCTTTAAAACAAGCCGCTTTGTATTACCATGAATTTCCAACACCAGGAAAAATCAGTGTGACACCTAGCAAGCAGCTCGTTAACCAACGAGATTTAGCGCTTGCATATTCCCCTGGTGTTGCCGCTCCATGTTTGGAAATCGAACGTGACCCTTCTGCTGCTGCGAAATACACAGCACGTGGAAATCTAGTCGCCGTCGTAAGTAATGGTACAGCAGTGCTTGGTTTAGGAAATATTGGTCCTCTTGCTTCTAAACCAGTTATGGAAGGTAAAGGCGTTCTATTTAAAAAGTTCGCTGGTGTTGATGTATTCGATATCGAAATTGCTGAAAATGATCCAGACAAAATTGTGGATATTGTTGCTTCATTAGAACCAACATTTGGTGGTATTAACCTAGAAGATATCAAAGCGCCAGAATGTTTCTACATTGAAAAGAAACTTCGTGAACGCATGAAAATTCCTGTATTCCATGATGACCAACATGGTACCAGTATTATTGTTGGATCTGCATTACTCAATGCATTACAACTCGTTAATAAGAAAATCGATGAAATTAAAATCGTTGCTTCTGGTGCAGGTGCTGCAGCACTTTCATGCTTAGATTTACTTTGCGCCCTCGGTGTAAATAAACAGAATATCGTTGTTGCAGACTCACGTGGTTTGCTGACTACATCTCGTGAAGGACTTGATGAGTCTAAAAAACGTTATGTTCAAGACATTCAAGCATCGCAATTACATGAAGTAATGACGGGTGCTGATATGTTCTTGGGTCTTTCTGCCGCAGGAATCTTAACCAAAGAAATGGTTAAAGTAATGGCTGAGAATCCAATTATTTTTGCGCTTGCGAACCCAGATCCTGAAATTTTACCTGAACATGCTCATGAAGTTCGTCCAGATGTCATTATGGCAACGGGTCGTTCAGACTATCCGAACCAAGTAAACAACGCGCTTTGCTTCCCTTATATCTTCCGTGGCGCACTCGATGTTGGTGCAACAACGATTAACGAAGAAATGAAAATTGCCTGTGTTCACGCAATTGCACGCATGGCACATGTTGAAGCAGACGCAGCAACTTATGGTGAAAAATCTGCATCATTTGGTCGTGATTACCTTATCCCTCGCCCACTTGATCAACGTCTGATTTTAGAAATTGCACCTGCTGTTGCGAAAGCTGCAATGGATTCTGGTGTTGCAACTCGCCCTATTGAAGATTTCTCTGCATATCGTCAAAGACTTTCTGAGTTTGTTTATAACTCTGCATTCTTGATGAAGCCAATTTTCTCTCAGGCAAAAACAGATCCTAAGCGCATTGCTTATGCTGAAGGCGAAGATCAACGCGTATTACGTGCAGTACAAATTGTTGTAGACGAAGGTTTAGCTAAACCTATTCTTATTGGTCGTACTGCCGTTATTGAAGACAACATCAAGAAACTTGGTTTACGTTTACAACACGACGTCAATATTGAGATCGTTGATCAAGAAACCAATCCTTTATATGATGATTTTTGGAAAGACTACCACAACACAATGCAACGCAAAGGCGTAACCGTTGAATATGCTCAACGCGAAGCACGTCGTCGCTCGACATTGATTGCAGCTTTATTGGTAAAATTCGGTAAAGCAGATGGTATGTTATGTGGTACCTATTCAAGCTACGACATTCATTTAGATTTCGTTAAAAACGTGATTGGTTTGAAAGAAGGTCGCAGCACATTCTTTACCCTAAATGCATTGATGCTTGAAGATCGCAACTTGTTTATTGCAGATACGTATGTAAATACAAATCCTACTGCTGAACAACTTGCTGAAATGACAATTTTAGCAGCTGAAGAAGTTCGTCGTTTTGGTATCACTCCACGTGTTGCTCTACTTTCTCATTCAAGTTTTGGCAGTGATCAATTTGATCCTAGCGCTCAAAAAATGCGTGAAGTTTACCGTTTACTGACTGAACAAGCGCCTGAACTTGAAGTTGAAGGTGAGATGCATGGTGATGCAGCTTTAGATGATACTATCCGTCATTTTGCCTATCCAAATTCACGTTTCAAAGGTTCTGCTAATCTATTAATTATGCCAAACCTTGATTCTGCGAATATTTCTTTCAATTTATTGAAAGCAACTTCTGGCAATAATGTAACAATTGGACCGATCCTTTTAGGTGCAGCTAAACCTGTTCATATTTTAACACCAACAGCGACTACACGTCGTTTAGTGAATATGACAGCACTTACTGTTGCTGAAATTCAACAAAGCCAAAACTAATAACCTTTAGTGAAGCTTGCCTATAAAAGCTTCGCTTAAGACTTGAGAAAACCTCTATTCTGTAGCATGATTGTGTGAAGAATAGAGGTTTTTTCATGCAAGTTTATTTAGTAGGCGGTGCTGTTCGAGATCATTTGCTCGGTCACCCCTATCACGAAAAAGATTATGTGGTGGTTGGAGCAACACCCGAGCAATTGTTATCTGAAGGTTACCAACCTGTAGGAAAAGATTTTCCCGTTTTTTTGCATCCGAAAACAAAAGAAGAATATGCACTTGCGCGCACAGAGCGTAAATCTGGGATGGGTTACCACGGTTTTCAGTTTTTTACAGATACAACCGTAAAATTAGAAGAAGATTTGATTCGCCGAGATCTCACTATTAATGCGATGGCAATGGATGACTCTGGTAAAGTTTATGACCCTTATGGTGGTCAAAAAGACTTAGATCATAAAATTTTACGACATGTTTCAGATGCTTTTACTGAAGATCCACTTCGCGTACTCCGTGTTGCTCGATTTGCTGCACGCTATGCTAGTTATGGATTTCGTATTGCTGATGAAACATTGCAACTCATGAAAGATATTGCTCAATCAGGTGAGTTAGATGCTTTAACGCCTGAGCGTGTATGGAAAGAAACATCAAGAGCATTGATGGAAGATCATGCAGATCTCTATTTCCAAACATTGAAAGACTGTGATGCTTTAAAAATTCTTTTCCCTGAAATTGATGCTTTATTTGGCGTGCCTCAACGTCCTGAGTACCATCCTGAAATCGATTGTGGTATCCATACCCTAATGGCACTTAAACAGGCTTGTGTGGCAAACTATCCACTTGAAGTCCGTTTTGCTGTATTGGTTCATGACTTAGGCAAAGCCCTTACACCCGTTGATGAATTACCACGGCATATCTTACATGAAGAACGTGGTATACAACCTGTAACTGAGATATCAGATCGTTTAAAAGTACCAACATATCTTAAAAATTTAGCTCTCATTGTTTGTAAAGAACATTTGAAATGCCATCAAGTTAAAAATCTTAAACCAGGAACATTATGGCGTTTATTGCAACGTTTAGATGTATTACGTAGACCTGAAAAGGTGCTTGCTTTTGTCCAAGCCTGTGAATGTGATGCTAAAGGTCGTTTAGGTCTGGAAAATCGCCCCTACCCGCAAGCACAGTATGTTTTGGATGCGATGGAAATCGTGAGAAATATTAGAGCGCAAGATTTGCCTGATCATATTCAAGGTGCGGAAATTGGTGAAATGCTGATTCAATACCGCATTGAAGCATTGGCTAAATTTAAAGAACAGCATACTGACTAAGAAAATTTAAATGTCTCAATCAATAAAAAACCCAGTCAAATCGACTGGGTTTTTTAATTTTTACTGAATCAGTAAAAATTATTGAGCAGCAGCAGCTTGAGCAGCAGCAACTTCATCAGCAAAGCTCATTTCAGCTTTCTTCTCAATGCCTTCACCTACTTCAAAGCGAACGAATTGAGCTACAACTGTACCAGTTGCTTTTAGTACATCAGCAACTTTCTTATCGTTGTCGATAACATACATTTGACGATCAAGAGCAACTTCGTTCAAGTATTTATCAACTGAACCTGAAACCATTTTCTCTACGATGTTCGCAGGCTTACCAGATTCTAAAGCTTTTGCTTCAGCAATTTCTTTCTCTTTAGCGATCAAGTCAGCTGGAACAGCTTCAGCACTTACAGCAACTGGGTTGAACGCAGCAACGTGCATTGCAATACCTTTACCAGTATCAGCATCACCTGTGTAAGAAACTACAACACCGATTTTTAAACCGTGTTTGTAAACAGCTAAGTTTTCGCCTTCAACGATTTGAGCACGGCGAACTTGAATGTTTTCACCGATTTTTTGAACAAGTGCAACACGAGCTTCTTCTACAGTAGCACCGTCTTCAAGTTTCAATTCAGCAATTTTCGCAGCATCAGTTTCGTTTGCAGCAAGTGCAGCAGCAGCAACTTTATCAGAAAAGTTTTTGAAGTTTTCGTCTTTAGCGACGAAGTCAGTTTGACAGTTAACTTCAACAAGAATCGCTTTGTTACCGTTTTGAATAATTGTGATCGCACCATCAGCAGCAATGTTACCTGCTTTTTTAGCAGCTTTTGCTTGACCTGATTTACGAAGGTTATCAATCGCAAGTTCGATGTCACCGCCTGCTTCTGTTAATGCTTTTTTGCATTCCATCATTGCAAGACCAGTACGGTCACGTAATTCTTTTACCATGCTCGCAGTAACTGCAGTCATGTTGATCTCCTAAAATCGGTAGAATATGAATCTTTTCAACAAAAACGGCCCAAAGTTTTCTCTGGGCCGCTCTGCTTTCTCGACGCTCAATTTGTCATCATTTTAAATCACAAAAATGACAAGCTTGCGTCAAAACGCCTTAAGCCTCAGGAGCTTCTTTCGCAGCTTCTTCGCCTTTAGCTTGTGCATTTGCTTGTGATTGAGCGTATTCTTTACCAGCAAGAATCGCATCAGCCATTGCTGAAGCATACAAAGTAACTGCACGGATCGCATCGTCATTACCAGGAATAACATAATCAACGTTATCTGGGTTAGAGTTTGTATCAACGATACCAATTACAGGAATACCCAAGTTTTTAGCTTCTTTAATTGCAATTGCTTCGTGATCAACGTCAATTACAAATAATGCGTCAGGTAAACCACCCATGTTTTTAACGCCGCCTAAAGCACGTTCAAGTTTTTCCATCTCACGAGTACGTTCTAAAGCTTCACGTTTAGTAAGCTTAGCAAAAGTACCATCTTGAGCTTGAGTTTGAAGGTCTTTTAAACGGTTGATAGATTGGCGAAGTGTTTTCCAGTTCGTCAACATACCACCTAACCAACGGTGATCTACATATGGTTGACCAGCGCGTTGAGCTTGTTCACGGATGATGTTTGAAGCAGCACGTTTAGTACCAACAAACAATACTTTGTTCTTTTTGCTTGCAAGATTGTTTACAAAGTTCAATGCATCATTTAACGCAGGAACAGTGTGCTCAAGGTTGATGATGTGAATTTTGTTACGCGCGCCAAAAATATATTGACGCATTTTTGGGTTCCAGAAGCGAGTTTGGTGACCAAAGTGTGCGCCTGCTTGAAGAAGGTCGCGCATGCTTACGTTGTAATCTGCCATTTTCTTTACCTTAAGTTTGGGTTAGGCCTCCATATATCCGCATTCTCCACCTATTGCTAGGCACCCAGAGTAATGTGACGATATATGTGCGGATTTTGTAAAACTATTTCACAATGTTTCACGGACAATTTCTAAACAGAAAATTATCACGAAAAGCATTTGATAAAATAGGCGGCTATTTATACCATAGACACTTGCAAATTACCAAAAGTTTTTAGAGATCATGAATACAACTTACACAGCTCCTCGTCGATTAATCAAAACACCTGAAGAAATTGAAAAGATGCGTGTTGCAGGTAAATTGGCGGCTGAAGTTTTAGACATGATTAAACCGCATATTAAAGCGGGAGTGAGTACTTTAGAACTCGATACAATCTGTCGCAATCATATTGAAAATGTGCAACACGCTATTCCAGCATGTGTGGGTTATGGTGCTGCACCGGGCCGCCCTGCTTTTCAACATTCGATTTGTACTTCAGTCAACCATGTTGTTTGTCATGGCATTCCTTCTGACAATAAAATTTTAAAAAATGGTGATATTTTAAACATTGACGTAACTGTTATTAAAGATGGATATCACGGTGATACCAATATGATGTATGTCATAGGGGGTGACACTTCTATTTTAGCTAGCCGTCTTTGTTCTGTAGCTCAAGAAGCAATGTATCGTGGTATGGCAACGGTTAAAGATGGCTCATATTTAGGTGATGTTGGCCATGCCATTCAACAATATGTTGAATCTGAACGCTTTAGTGTTGTGCGTGAATATTGTGGTCATGGTATTGGTAATGTGTTCCATGATGAACCACAAGTTTTACACTATGGGCAAAAAGGTACAGGCATGCGTTTAGAAGCTGGCATGACCTTTACCATTGAACCGATGGTGAATGCTGGTGTTTGGCAAACGAAACTTTTAGGTGATAAATGGACTGTTGTCACAAAAGACCACAAGTTATCTGCTCAATATGAACATACGATTTTGGTAACTAAAACAGGCATTGAAGTGTTAACTGCACGCCCTGAAGAAGATTTATCTCGCTTTATGTAATTTATTTCATTTAAAAAAAGCTACTTCGGTGGCTTTTTTTATGCATTCACAATTTCTTCATCAATTTATCTAAATCAAACAAAAGTATTCATAAGCATAACAATTATAAATTCTAACTAAACAAACCATTTAGTAAAAAGGGTTATTTTGAGGGGGATAAAAAGTTCCTTATAAATCGGACATGGAGTCCTCCTTATGAAAAAACACATCCTTTGTGTTGCTATAGGTATTGCTGTAACCTTACCAACAATCACTTTCGCTGAATCACCTTACTTTAGTTTGAAAGATGGAGATGGGTTTAAACGTTTTTCTGTCTCAATGGGTGCTTTATATGTAAAACCAACTGGCAAAGCTCAACCTATACATGTTAATACTTCTATTGCGGAAGGCACTAAAACAGATGTTGGAGATGTTAAAGCCGATTCAGTCTTGAATGCAATTGATGAATCAAAACAAAATGCTACAGCTAAAAAAACAATACTAAAAGGTGTACTTGATCTAGAAAGAAATACACTTCTTAACTTAGGATTACCTGGGGTTGTTTCCTATAAGGGTAAAGATGGTGAGCAATATTTAAAGGCTAATACTGCAGGATCGGCAGAGATTAACGGATTATCATCGTGGGATAATGCAGGTACAGGATTAGAAGCAGACGATGTTGTGACGTTAGGTATTATGACTAACTACTTTTTCACAGATAATGTCTCTTTAGAAGTGAAAGCTGGGATCCCCCCAAAGGTAGATATTAAAGGTAAAGGAGAAATTTACGCACCATTAACAGGTGTAGCAACACCTGAAGGATTGGGAACAGTTATTGGTGATCTCCCATTAAAAAAAGATATTTTTATCACTGACCTTGAATCAAATGGTACAGCAGCAACAGCGCGTGCATGGACCCCAGCGTTTGAATTCCAATATCATTTTGGTAAAACAGGTGTAAACAAATTCAGACCTTATGTTGGATTAGGATTGATGTATGCTTATTTTAATGAACTAAAAATAAATCCAACAATAGAAAAAGATCTAATCAATGCAGGACATATGATTGTCAATATAAAAGATGGTAAAGCTGGCGCCGCCTTAGATCAAAAAACAAGTTCTGGCAACCCTAAAGTTAAATTAGAAGCTTCAGATGCATTTGCACCTGTCGCTACCGCTGGTTTTACCTATGATTTCAATGATCGTTGGTTTGCAGTAGGTTCCGTTTCATATGCTCATCTTACTGGTGAAGCAACGATTACGGTTAATGATACTAAATATGGTGAACTTATTCGTGCAAAAACCGATATCGAGATTAATCCTCTCTTAGGCTATGCAGGTGTTGGCTACCGCTTCTAAACCAAGATCAAGAAAAAAGCAGCTCGTGCTGCTTTTTTATTTTCGCAACTTTTTAAATCAATCTGAATAAAAATCACGCACCAAGAATAGTCAATTTTAATAATCTTGTTAGACACAATTTTCATTTATTCATTTTATTAAACTCAAATGTTATAGCGAAGATACATCAGGTTGATAAAATTAATTCATTATCCTAATTATAATGAGTAGTTTAAATTATTCATTTGGTTAATAATTTGTTTTGGCATGGCACTTGCTTTATATCAAACATGTTGGATCAACGATGATTCACAAAATTTTGATGACGGCCAACGATGTCCGCTCTGTTCGATTTGCTTTTGTAAACATTTTACTAAGCAAAAATTAATAACGTACAGTTCAGGAGAAGGCCATGTCTTCAAAAATGAATTTAAATGCAAAAAAAGCCACTGAAATAAAATTATTTAGCTTTTCAACTCCTGCAATGCGTGCCTTCCATATGACTTGGCTTGCATTCTTTGTTTGCTTCTTCGCATGGTTTGCTTGCGCACCACTGATGCCTGTTATTAAAGGGGAATTTAATTTAACCAAAGACCAAATCGCGAATATCAACATCGCTGCTGTCGCAATCACAATTCTCATTCGTCTTATCGTCGGTCCACTATGTGATAAATACGGTCCTCGCAAAACTTATACCGCATTATTAATCTTAGGCAGTATCCCTGTATTCGGTGTTGCAGCAGCAAACACCTATGAATCTTTCCTATTCTTCCGTCTTCTGATTGGTGCGATTGGTGCAAGTTTTGTAATCACTCAATACCATACTAGCGTTATGTTTGCTCCAAACGTAGTGGGTACAGCAAACGCGGCATCTGCGGGTTGGGGAAATGCAGGTGGCGGCGCGACACAAGCAATCATGCCCTTAATTTTGGGCGCGATCGTAATGTTTGGTGTTGAACAAGCAATGGGCTGGAGAATTGCGCTGCTTGTCCCTGGTGTAATGATGCTCATTGTTGGTGTGCTTTATTGGAAATTTACTCAAGACTGCCCACAAGGTGATTTCAAAGAGTTACGTGCGAATGGTGTAGAAGTTGGTAGTGGTAAAAAGGGTGGCATGGCTATTTTGATGCAAGCTGCACGTAACTATCGCGTTTGGATTCTATTCGTATCTTATGCTGCATGTTTTGGCATCGAAATCTTCATTCATAACATTGCTGCAATGTACTACGTTGACCATTTCAACATGGGTTTAAAAGAAGCAGGTTTAACTGCTGGTATCTTTGGTTTGCTTGCATTATTTGCTCGTGCACTTGGTGGAATCGTATCGGATAAAGTCGCGCTTACCAAAGGCTTAGATGGTCGTACTAAAATTTTATTTATCCTCATTTTACTTGAAGGCTTGTTCTTAATTTTATTCTCTCAAATGAATACGATTGGTTTGGCGATTATCACCATGACTGTATTTGCACTATTTACACACATGTCATGTGGTGCAACTTACGCATTAGTACCATTTATTGATCGCAATGCACTGGGCGGCGTAGCGGGTATTATTGGTGCAGGCGGAAACGTGGGTGCGGTTGCCGCAGGTTTCTTACTTAAAGGATTACTCGATGTTCAAACCTGTTTGATGATTTTGGGTTGCCTCGTGACTGTGGCTGCATTTAGTGTCATTCTGATTCGCTTCTCAGTAGAACATAAAGACAAAGAAAAAGAATTATACGAGCAAGCTTTACTTGAACGTAATTTAACAACCTAAACTCTTACTTTAGAGGATGAGGCTTTCTCATCCTCCCCCACTCCAAATTCAAATACTTTATAAAGGATACTGCGATGAATAAATTTTCGTATTCATTAATCACGCTTGCATGTTTATCGACTCTAGCTTCAGCATCGGATGATTTTTTCTCTCAAACAAAACTTAGTTTAGATACTCGTTTACGTTATGAGCTTGTCGATCAAAATAATGCGCTCAAAAATGCGGATGCATGGACATTACGCATTCGACCAGCACTTCAAACGGGTTCATGGCACGGTCTAAGTGCATTCGTTCAAGGTGAGGGTACAGTCGAGATTAATGATGAATTTAATAGCACTCGAAATAGCCAAACTCAATACAGTACTGTTCCTGATGCTGAGAGCTTACAGCTCAATCAAGCGTATTTAAAATATGTGTACAACCCTAAGCTTGATTTAACTGTAGGTCGTCAAACAATTAATTTAGATAATCAACGTTTTGTAGGCGCAGTGGCTTGGCGACAGAATGACCAAACCTTTGATGCTGTAAGCTTGAATTATAAACCATGCAAAGAATTTGGATTATTTTATTCATATATTGATCAAGTCAATACGATTTTTGGAAGCGAAGAACCTGAGCCGAAGTTTATTCAAGCTCAAGCGAGCAAACAAGAAAGTAAAATTCATCTGATTCAAGCCAAAATGAATTACAACCCACTTTTAAATGCTGTGGTTTACGGTTATTTGATGGACTTTGAAGACCTTGCTGCATGGTCAAACCAAACTTATGGTTTGAGAGTGACAGGTAAGAAAAATGATTTCAAATATTCGGCTGAGTATGCAAATCAAACAGAATATGCAGATCAACCAACCCATTATAATGCTGACTATTACGCAGTTGAACTTGGTTATAATATCTCAAGTCAATCAAAAGCTATTGGAGACATTTCTATTGGTTACGAAGTTCTGAATAGTGACGATGGAAAGATTGCATTCCAAACGCCGTTAGCAACAAAGCATAAATTTAATGGCTGGACGGATATGTTCTTAACAACGCCTGCCAACGGTTTGAAAGACTTATACATCACCTCTAATTTTAACATTTTTAGCAAAGGCAAACTTGGGACGGAGTTACATCAATATCGAAGTGAAGAAAAGAATATAGATTATGGTCAAGAATATTCAATTTCTTATAGCCATACGCTGCCAATCAAAGGCTTGTCTGCTTTAGCAAAATATTCAGACTATCAAGCAAATGATTTTGGTGTGGATACGCAAAAATTATGGTTACAGCTTGATTATAAATACTAAAAAGCAACTTTTTGAATAAGATGAAAAGATAATGAATTTTTCTTGTCATTTAATTTTCAAAAAACTGTCATTAAACCATCAAATTTAGATGATTTAATAAAAAATAAAAAACGATAGAAATTGCAAAGGGCTTGCTGATAAAACTTTTTCAGCAAGCTTTTTTATTTTTCAAAAAATAAGGGTTGCTTACAAAGCAACCCTTATGAGTTTAAACTGCTAAATTATTGTTGATGTTTCGGTAGTGGAATGTACTGAGATTGAGCATTTTGTTGCACCTTACGCTCACCCACCTTCACTTTTACCGTTTGCTGCTTACCATCACGCTCAATCACGACATTGATTAAACTTTCAGGTGCTTGCAACGCCACATAATTAATCAAATGTGAAGCGGATGAAATTTGCTCATTGTTCACTTGAATAATCTTATCACCACGTTTTACACCAGCTGCATCAGCAGGTCCATCACGTAATACATCTGCAACGATAACGCCCACTGGTTTTGATTGTAAGACATCTTCATCCAAAGTATTTGGAATCAGACTGATACCTAACCAACCACGAACGACACGACCATCTTTCAAAATGGAATTTAAAACTTGTTGACAAACTTTAGCAGGAATCGCAAAGCCAATACCTAACGAACCGCCTGACTGCGAGAAAATAGCAGTGTTTACACCAATTAGATTACCTGCAACGTCAATTAATGCACCACCTGAGTTACCTGGGTTAATTGCTGCATCAGTTTGAATAAAATCTTCATAGGTATTAATACCTAAATCTGAACGACCTGTCGCAGAAATAATTCCTTGAGTAACAGTTTGTCCTACACCAAATGGATTACCAATTGCGAGTACAACATCACCCACTTCATTACCACTCAATTTAAATGGTAAAACTGGAAGTTTATCTAACTCAATTTTGATCACAGCCAAGTCAGTATCAGGATCTGTGCCGATTACTTTCGCCTCAGCACGACGACCATCTTGCAACGCCACGACAATATGTTCAGCCTGAGCAATCACGTGATTGTTCGTTAAAATATAACCATCAGCACGAACAATCACACCTGAACCCAAGCTATTTTCATTTTGAGGTTGCTGTGGCATTTGATTGCCAAAAAATTCACGGAAAACAGGATCATTCAATAATGGATGATTCATCTGCTTTACTTTTTGGGTTGTGAAAATATTGACTACAGCAGGCGCAGCCACTTTAACCGCAGCGCTGTAAGAAACCACCCCACCCGTTCGTGTTGTATCAATCAGCGGTTCAACTTTTTCCGCAGGCATTTTTACACCATCAGCCGCAACAGTAGGCTTTGGTTGATGTGATTTCTGCCAAACCAGAAAACTTAATGTAACAAGAATGAGTAATACCCAAGGTAACCATGTAAATGCACGGCGCACGTTAATTATCCTCTAGGAGAAATTTAGTTATGTAACGAGTTAATTTATTGAAGAACTAAAAGTTTCCACTATTGTAATGTAAATTGCTTAAAATCAATGCAAAAGTTAAAAAAGTTTTGTCTAGCTTTAGTTACATTTAAAAATATGTTTTTATTGACTGTTATAAAAGATGTAATTATTTGAGGAAGTCCATGGCAAATTTGCATGATATTGTGCAATGGTGTGATCAAACATTAAAAGCAAATGAGTTCAAAGACTATGCACCGAATGGTTTGCAAATTGAAGGCAAACTTGAGGTCAATAAAATAGTTTGTGCAGTAACAGCATCCGAAGATGCTATTGATGCTGCAATCGCGCAGAATGCAGATGCATTACTTGTACATCATGGTTATTTCTGGAAAGGTGAATCCTACCCGATTACGGGGATGCGTGGTAACCGTATAAAAAAATTGATTCAAAACAATATTTCGTTAATTGCCTATCACCTGCCTTTAGACTCACATGCAACGCTAGGTAATAACGCAGCAATTGCCGATTTAATGGGTCTACAAAATATAGAAGCTTTAGACTCAACAGAGAAACATCCGATTGGTAATATTGGGTATTTAGAAAATTCAATACATCCTGATGATTTTAAAGCCAAGCTCCAATCAATCTTCGATTTTTCAGTCATCCATTTACCTTGCTATAAAACCACAATTCAAAAAGTTGGCTTCTGTACAGGCGGCGCTCAGGATTTTATTCATAAAGCTGCTCAAGAAAAATGTGATGCCTATATTTCTGGGGAAGTGAGTGAACGTACTTTCTATGAAGCGAAAGAGCTTGGTGTTCATTATTTTGCATGTGGTCATCATGCAACTGAACGTTACGGCGTACAACGTCTAGCACAAGCAATCACAAACGAATTTTCGATAGATACAACATATTTTGAATTAAATAACCCGATTTAATAAAATTGAAGAAACCGATTTTGTTAAATCTTTTTTCCATTTGGGTTATACATTTAAATTAAGTCGTTATTGTGTATAGTTCTTTAAAAGACTGTCCTATTGTCTTTAGAATCATTTACAATAGAGCCACTTAATGTAAAACCCAGCAAATGCAAGGATTGAAACATGACAACCATTACTTTACCTGCACTTCCATATGGCTATGATGATTTAGCTCCGCACATTACTCGCGAAACTTTAGAATACCACCACGACAAACATCATAATACTTACGTTGTTAACTTAAACAACTTAATCAAAGGTACTGACCTTGAAGGTAAAACTTTAGAAGAAATCATCAAAGCTTCTGCTGGTGATGCATCTAAAGCAGGTATCTTTAACAATGCTGCACAAGTATGGAACCACACGTTCTATTGGAACAGCATGAAACCAAATGGTGGTGGTAAACCAACTGGCGCGATTGCAGCGAAAATCGAAGAAGCTTTTGGTAGCTACGAAAAATTTGCAGAAGAATTTACTGCTGCTGCAACAACTCAATTTGGTTCAGGTTGGGCTTGGTTAGTAGCTGATGAAGTAAATGGTAAATTATCAATTACTAAAACTGCAAATGCTGATACTCCACTTGCTCACGGTCAAATTGCTGTATTAACAATCGACGTTTGGGAACATGCTTACTACATCGATTTCCGTAACTTACGTCCAAAATACATCGCGACTTTCTTAGAAAGTTTAGTGAACTGGGACTACGCAAATGCAAAACTTGCGGGTCAACCAGCCGGTGTTGAGAAATAATTTTTATTTCTTGAATAAAAACTGCCCCACTAAGGGCAGTTTTTTTATGCATAAAACAATAAAAGAATATTTATCAAGCAAACGATTCATTTTATTTACTATTCTTATTGACGCATATCAATTTCATGCATAAAATGCGCATCAGATTCTCCAATAGCTCAGTCGGTAGAGCGACGGACTGTTAATCCGCAGGTCCCTGGTTCGAGCCCAGGTTGGAGAGCCATCTACTATTCTCCCATAGCTCAGTCGGTAGAGCGACGGACTGTTAATCCGCAGGTCCCTGGTTCGAGCCCAGGTGGGAGAGCCAAGATTCGAAAAAGCCTATATCATTGATGTAGGCTTTTTTATTTCCCAAAATCTGTCAAATAAAATAAGTTTTCATTTTTCTATCGTTAAAATCCATAAAATGATGATAAAAAATACAATTAAATCAATATTTAAATTTTTTCGAATGAATTACTTGACCGCAACCCACGACATGCATAGAATGCGTACCAAGATTCTCCAATAGCTCAGTCGGTAGAGCGACGGACTGTTAATCCGCAGGTCCCTGGTTCGAGCCCAGGTTGGAGAGCCAAGATTCTAAGAACCCACTCATTGAGTGGGTTTTTTATTAAGTATTGATAAAAACATGTTTGAATCAAATCTATTTCTCATTATTGGCACTATCAGTACAGTATTGCTTTTATTAAGCTATTTACGCCCACTCTTTTTCCATAAACAACAATTCTTTGCTCGACCAGTGATTACATCATTTGAATCAAAAATGTTTATACGCCTTCAACACGCTTTTCCACAACATCACATATTAACCCAAGTCGCTTTTAGCGCTTTAATTACCAGTAGTCATTATAAAATTCGAAGTCAGTTCAATCGTAAAGTCACCGACTTTGTTATTTTAGATCAATCAATGAATGTTTTAGCTGTTATTGAACTCGATGATCCGAGTCATATTGGGAAAGAAAAAGAAGATGATAAAAGAGATAAAATGCTACAGGAAGCTGGATATCGAATACAACGCTATAAGGAAATTCCATCTATAAAACAATTACAGATGGATATTCGATAATACATCATTCTAAGCTGAATTATTGAGCCTGGGTTGTTGGCTCAACTTGCTTTTGTTGTTCAAACTTTTTTGCAATTTCAGCACGTTGCTGATCATATTTTTTCTTGGTTTCAGCATCACTTCTTGCTGCAATAAATGCCATTCCCACAATAAAAATTGGAATTAACAATCCTAAAGCCATTAATAACCAAGGTACTCGTTTTTTTTCCACCACTTGCTGGCTCATATCTATAAAACCTAAATACTTGTTCTAAGCGATGCGACAATATAACAAAAAAGAGCCTCTATAAAGAGGCTCTTTTAACATTAAAGATTAAGTTTTAGACTTTAAAACTTACCCGTACACTGAGGGTCTTTACTTGCATCTTTCTGTGCATCAGTCAGTACAATACCTGTATTCGCTGACATATTTGCTTGAATGAAGTTATATGCCTGAGCATTTTTACATATGATTGCTTGTGTATGCGTCGCATTTGGAACAATCGTTAACTCATAACCTTTATCATAATTCGCCTGTGGGAAAAACCTCAAAGCATTTGCCTTCATATTTTCAAATAGGCCTTGTGTTACAACAGGCAATACAGCTTGATCTTTTTCACCTTGAATCATCAACACTGGTGTTTTAATTACTTTTGCTGCTGTTGCGTTGGTTGCAGGCTGAGTATCCGCTAGGAAATTTTTAACAACTTGATCATTTTTAAATTTATTCAAATCAATGCCGTACTGTGAAATTTGATGTGTAGGATCTGCCAAGAATGCTAAAATGCCCGCTTTAAATTTCTCTTGTAAACCATCAGCACTATTTGGAGCTGGATAACTCAAACATACACCATCATCACCTGTCCGACCATATGCTAATTCAGCGATATCAGCCGCACCTGATGTAAAGATTGTTTTAAAATCATAGTCTGGTTGCTGTGCCTTAATTCCTACACTAGCTAAGGCAGCATAAGCCAATAATTCTGCGTAACCATCTGCAATCTGATCAATCATTGCCTGTCCCTGCGCTTCGCTTATCAATTTATTAGCCACCGCATAACGTACTTGCTGCAAGTTGTCATCCAATTTATTGACCACTTTAGGCTTTCCATCAGCATCAAGATTAAATTGTGGATCAATATAAATCTGAATAATGGTACCCAAGCTTGATGCAGGAGCAGCTGCTACAGCACCTTTGTAACTTGCATCTGTATTCGCAAACTCCGCTGTGCCTAATGAAGCATGACCACCTTGTGACTGTCCGACTGACATCCAATCACCCTTCAACTGTGCACCATAATGGTCTTTCGCAGCTTTAACAGCAGCCAGCGCAGATTTAGCTTCACTACTTAAGTTAAGATACGGGTGAACTCCTTGAGTCCCTAATCCCTCATAATCTGGTGCAACGATGACATAGCCCGCTGCCAATAAAGTATCAGCAAGAATTCTAAACCGAGGATTAATCACATTTTTACTTGGCGCACAACCATCGCCCACCCCAACCGTTCCATGTTCCCATACAACTACACGATATCCATCTGTAGGTTTTGCAACTTTGGGAAATAATACCATCGCTGTTGCATTTGCTGTTCGTCCTTGAACATTCACCATGTTATAAGTCATTACTTTAATAGAAGCGGCATTATTAACCGTATCAATCGCATAGTTGCTTTCGTACAAATACGTTTTGCTTGAATCCATTCCCGTATAATCGTCGTTACTATCATTACACGCTGATAGAAATAAAGCAGAAATTGAGAAAGTAATTGCTAGAGCAATATTTGACCGTTTCATAAAATGTCCTTTTAGTCTTGTTTTTGTGTACACGAAACTACGCGCGACTTTATTAAGGCATAAAAAAAGTGTTCTGCATAGAACACTTTTCAACTAATCGGTCATTTTAAGATGTTAATTGCAAAAAGATTCCTAGAAAAATTATCATTCCAACCCATCTATTGTGACGAAATGCCCAAAAACAAATTTGCGGTTCACGATCTTTTGTTTTGAATGTTTGATAAATAAAATCAACTGCAACGACAATCAATGAAAGTATTCCAAATGGTATAAGAATATTTTCAATATAGAGTGCAGAACCAATTAAGAGCAGGCTCAAGATTTGCAACAAGGCAATAATTTGTATGTCATATCGACCAAATAAAATGGCTGTAGATTTCACACCAATTTTTAAATCATATTCACGATCAGTAATTGCATATTGAGTATCATAAGCGACTGTCCATGCCAAATTGCCAAAATATAAAAGCCAGCAGGTTAAATCCAGAGGTTTCCCCATCGCCGTAAAAGACATCGGAATTCCCCATGAAAATGCCATGCCCAAAACCACTTGTGGTAAGTGGGTGTAGCGTTTCATAAAGGGATAAATAAATGCCAGTACTAACCCCGCTAAAGCGCAATAAAAGGTCGCAATCGGAAGAAAAAATAAGGTACAGGCACTAGCAGCAACCAAACCCAAAAAAACATATACCGCTTCGCGTGGACGAATCACACCTGTCGCTAATGGACGTGTTTTAGTTCGTTCCACATGGGCATCGACTTTACGATCAGCAAAGTCATTGATCGCACAACCTGCTGCACGCATAAAAATAGTGCCCAAGACCATCGCAATGAGAATCTGCAAGGGCGGTAAACCGCCAGCAGCAATCCATAGCGCCCACATGGTTGGCCAAAAGACCAGTTCTGTACCTATAGGCTTATCAAAACGGCATAAATAATAATAGGCTTCTAAGCGTTGCCGCCATGTTGTGTGTTGCACTGTTTCCATGATGAATCCTTAGAGTCAATGCTGTCTAATAAACTGTTCAAATGCTGGTAAAAAAGTTTCTTGTACTATGAACTTACATCCATGCCAAGTATAACAACTTTGTCTAGTCCATCCCTCTTCAAGATAGATTACGCGTCTTTGACATGCAGGATTGGTACGTTGAAATAAAAAACAACCAATTGGCTTATTACGGATATGTTTAAATAATCGAGCTTTCTTTTGTAGACTCAGAATAGGAAATATACTTTTCGCCTTGACCCATGGCTGATCTTCACAGCCATACAAATTTGTTTCTCTGACCCATGCAATGTGATGTATTGGCATATTCATCCATTGACCATCTTTCATTGTTAAACGCTGATAATGTTCTTTCGTTCGCTCAACATGAAACGCACCGCCACCAAGATCAGTGAGTTGTTGTGTTAATGAACCAGATGCATATAACCATTTTTTTAATTCTTTAGGAATTTCTCTCCCATTTATTCTGTTTGGTCGTAAATTTCGCATGCTTGGCTCACTAAAAACATCGCGATTAGTTTACATGATTTTTTTTAGAAAAAGCGTATGACTTTAAATTGAATCAAATGCATAAAAAAGCTCGCCGAAGCGAGCTTTTTTGAATAAGGATGTATTACAGGCTGTAGTACATATCAAATTCAACTGGGTGAGTAGTCGTGTTAAGACGACGTACATCTTCAGTTTTAAGTTCGATATATGCATCAAGCATTTCTTTAGTGAATACACCGCCTTTTAATAAGAACTCATGATCAGCTTCAAGCGCAGCAATTGCCATTTCTAAGTTATGAGCAACTGTTGGGATTTTTGCTTCTTCTTCAGGAGGAAGATCATACAAGTTTTT
>Ga0114982_1000319_pt1 | contig 25771 bp, 21 predicted proteins | sample Shrwel_input2_FT_FD_87183 | JGI IMG/M metagenome (GOLD analysis project Ga0114982, IMG submission 87183) | Subsurface microbial communities from deep shales in Ohio, USA - Utica-3 well 1 S input2 FT | ecosystem: Environmental > Aquatic > Deep subsurface > Shale gas/oil reservoir > Produced... | reverse complement strand
GATAAAAGGATCTTATATCATTACAATTAAGGATAAAGATATTTCTCAAAGTATCAAATTTATCAAGAAATAAATAAAAGTTTTAAATGCTGTTAAATCCTCAGGTTTTCCTGAGGATTTTTTTTATAATTTAATCATAAGTATGTTTTTGCTGATATTACGGCAAAAAAAAAGAGTAATTGTATTTCTAAATAATAAAAAATGTTTAGATTTGTAGTTAATCTAAAATAATTGTAGCCTATGAGGAAATCATTTACTTTTTACCTTTTTCTTAGTACAGAAATGAAATTTTTAGCGGAAAAAGGTGTTCCATTATTAATACACTAATTAATTAACTTATGTATAATTCTTGTGTTCTAATCTATTTAAATTATTAATAAGATGAAGAAAATTCTACTAATTTTTGCCCTTATAACGGCATATATAACAAATGCACAGGTCAGTTCCTATAGCTTTACGCAGTCTTCGGGAACTTACACAGCTTTGACGACACCAACAGTGTTAGCCACAGCGACTACAGCAAATTCACTTGATAGTGCAATTTACCCGGTTACTTTACCATTCAACTTTTCATTTAATGGAGTAAATTATTCATCATTAAATGTATCCACCAATGGTTTTATAACATTTGGAGGTACTACGCCTTCAGCCTTCACATCTACTCCAATATCGAGTACAGAAGCTTATGCTGGTGCGGTTTCCGCTTTTGGTAGAGATCTTAATGCAATTGCCAATGTAACGAGTGTATTTGGTACAGTGAGTTGGGGAGTTGTAGGAACTGCTCCAAATAGAGAAATAGTTATACAATGGGCTGATTTCAGACCTACTTACACAACTTCAACTACTGCAGCTTATGCCTTTTCTTTCCAAATAAGATTAAGAGAAACAGCCAAAACAATTGCTGTAGTTTACAAAGGCGGATCGTATTTGGCGGGTACTACTACATATAGTAGCACTGCTCAAATTGGTCTTAGAGGTGCAAATAATGCAGATTATAACAATCGTTTAAATGCAACAACTCTTGCTTTTGGCAGCTCAACAGCGGGTACTGCTAATAATAGTAGCCAAGCGTTTAATACAACAGCGGCTACTCCAGGTATGCCTGCAAATGGTCTCACATACACTTGGACGCCTCCTTCTTGTTTTGGGGTTTCAGGTCTCGTAGCAACTGGTATGACTACAAGTAGTGCTTCAATAAGTTGGTTGGCACCTTCTGTGCCTCCAGCGAACGGATATGATATTTATTACAGCACTACAACAACTCCTCCCGGAACACCACAGATCATAAATGTTCCAAATACAGCTACAAGCTATGTTATTCCTGGTCTTAATGCGGCTACGACATACTATGTATGGGTAAGAGCTAAATGTAGCCCAACAGATCAAAGCCCATTAGTATCGCCACTTGCTGTTTATACGGGGCATTGTCTACCAACTGGCGGTAGTAGTTCTACAACATATTATTTAAATAGCGTAAAAACAACAGGAGGTTGGACTAATCTTAATTATTCGGCAACTTCTTATTCAGCTTACGTTAATTCAAACCAAACAGTTTTAAGCTCACCTGGATTTAATATTGGTGTGAATTTAGCAACTCCATCGGGTACTCACTATTTTTATGTATGGGTTGACTGGAATAATGATCTTGATTTTAATGATCCAGGTGAAACAATTTTAGCAACTACTACTTACACAGCTACAGCAACTGCAAACATTCCTATACCGGCTGGTCAACCATTAGGAACTTATAAAGTTCGTACTTCTTCATCTTATATAGGCGTAAATACCTCTTGTGGACCTGCTCCTTATGGGAGTTATGTAGATTTTAATTTGTCTATTGTTGCACCTCCTACTTGTTTGCCTCCTACAGGTTTTACTTTATTTAGTGCTACAACTACAAGTGCAACTGTACAATGGACGGTACCAACTCCTGCACCAGCAGGCGGTTATGATGTTTACTATAGTACAACCAATACTCCACCTCTTCCAACTACAACGCCTCAATTTTCTGGGGTTACTGGTCCTAATCAATTAATTGGAGGATTAACTCCTAGTACTACTTATTATGTTTGGGTAAGAGCAAGATGTAGCTCTTCTGATATTAGTTACTGGTCTGGTCCTGTATCTGTTTTTACAAATTATTGTACTCCTACTGCCGGAACATCCTCAACATCATATTACCTAAATAATATAACAACTACAGGAGGTCTTACTAATATTGCCTATACTGCCAGTTCGTATACTGCGTATGTAAATAATTCGGCTACAAGTTTTTCTGTAATACCGGGAGGTAGTGTGAATGTTAGTATGGCTACTCCAACAGGTACACATTATTATTATATATGGATAGACTGGAATAATAATTTGGCATTTGAGCCACTAACTGAAACAGTGTATGCATCAACAGGATATGTCGCTAACGTAGCAACTCAGATTAGCTCAGGAACGCGTCCCCCAGGTTCATATAGAGTAAGATTTACATCCAGTTATATAGGAACCACAACTCCTTGCGGACCAAATGCGTGGGGTAACTATGTAGATTATACTTTCGTAATTAAGCCATGTTCTACTACAGCTCCAACTAATGTTACGGTAAATAATATCAATAATGTTTCTGCAACGGTGAACTGGGTACAATCACCAGATAACCTTAATTACAGAGTATATTGGAGGGTTGCAGGAACAACGCCTTGGGCAAATTCTTCACCTATTTTAACACCACCTACTAATAATTATGTGATTACTGGTTTACAGGCATCTACTAATTATGAGGTTAAAGTTGTAGCTATATGTAATACAACAGAAGGAGCTGCACCAGCAATACCTTTCAGTACCACTTGTGATCCAACACCTCCAAATGTTACTGTTACCCAAGTAACTGCTACATCAGCTTTAGTAACTTGGAACCCTATTGTACCAAATGCAACTTATGAACTAAGATGGAGAATCGTTGGTAGTGGTGCCGGAGGTTGGACACCTCCTATCGGCGGAACACCTCTTCCTCCTCTAAATAGTTATCTTATCACTGGCCTAACTTCATTTACTACTTATGAAGTACAGGTGAGAAGTAAATGTACTACATCTACTATTCCTAACCCTTGGTCAAATCCTCAGGTATTTACAACAGTAAGAATTTGTGAGGTACCACCTCCGGGACTAACTATTACTACATTAACGCCAACAAGCGCTGAAGTAACTTGGGATGCATTTATTGGTGCTGGAGCTACAGGAAGTTATATTTTGAGATACAGAAAAGTAGGTATTCCTAGCTGGACGACCCTTACTGTTAATGCAAATACTTACACAATCTTAGGATTGTTAGAATTAACGAAATATGAAATGCAGGTAGCAAATGTTTGTTCTGGAACCCCGGGTAACTTTACACCTCCTTATTATTTCACAACACCTACAGTAGTTTACTGTCAGATGTCATCAAGTAATGGATCAGCAGAATTTATTAATAAAGTTACGGTTAAGCCAACAGGAAAACCAGAGATGATTAATGAAACTCTTATAGGTCCTACTCCTGGATATTCTGATTTTACAGCTAATCCGGCAAAACATATTACAATGATTCAAGGATCAGCTGGTAACCAGATTACAATTGATAAAACATTAAGTAATGGAGAAAGTGCAGGAGTTGCAGTTTGGATTGATTTCAACAGAAATGGTTATTTCGATATTAACGAAAGAATCTTAGCTGACGGTCCAAACACAAATCCTACAGCAAGCGCAACATTTAGTGTTCCTGCTGATGCATTTGTAAGCATGACAGATTACAAATATGTTGTAATGAGAGTTGCAATGCAGAAAGACGGAATTCCTGTAAACTGTACAAGCTTCCCGAATGGTGAAGTAGAGGACTACACAGTAAGAATTTCTAAACAAAGTGTTGCAAATGCAATAAACCAAACGGATATTTTAATTTATCCTAACCCGGTAAGCACAGTTTTGAATGTAAAAAATATTAGCAAAAAAGCGAATTACAAAATTTATACTGCTTCAGGACAAATGGTTTCTAGCGGATTAATCTTAAACAACAAGATTGATGTTAGCAGATTAATTAACGGATTATATGTTATCGATATAGAAGACGTTCAAGGAACCGTACAGAAGAAATTCATTAAAGAATAATAAGTAACTTCTATCAATAGAATAAGCTCTCATTACTGAGAGCTTATTTTTTTGTCAACAGAGCTAAAAAAAACTCGCCAAATAATAGCGAGTTTATATTAATGATTGAGAGCTTTTATTCAATCTCAAAAATAATTTTTTCGGTGTCTTCCTGAAGATCCTCTAGATTCGTGTTATTGTAAATCACAAAATCTGCCATTTTTATTTTATCTTTTTCAGACATTTGATTATTCATTACAGACTCTACTTCACGGTAGGTTTTCCCATCCCGATCCATCACTCTTTTAATTCGGATATTGTCTTCAGCAGTTACCAAAAGAGATTTGTAGCATTGAAGATGAAGTTTTAATTCAAATAATAATGCTGTTTCTTTAAAAATAAGATATTTCGTTTGTCGAGCCACCCATTGTTCAAAATCTTCACGCACAGCGGGATGAATTATTTCATTGAGTTGACCCAATAATTCATCATTGTTAAAAACTTTTTCGCCAACAAATTTTCTGTTATATAATCCTTTTTCATCATAAGAATCACTACCTAAAAGAGCCTTAATTCTTTGCTTCAGACTATCATTTTCATTGACAATAGCTTTTGCTCTTTCATCCGAATAATAGACCGGAAAACCGCAATTTTCTATAAACTTTGCAACGGTAGTTTTTCCGGAACCAATTCCGCCTGTAAGACCTATGATCTTTGAGGTGGGATCAGGTTCTGCTTTTTTCGTTTCTGTATTCAGTTCGTCCATAATTTAGTAACCAAAAACTTCATTAAAGCTAAATGTTTCGTCTAAACGTACGCCTTTTTCAGTCATTTTAAGACTTGCCAATTCGTTATGTGCATCATGCTCAAAAAATAGCAGATAGTCATTATCTACGCATTGTTTCAGGAACTTTGCTTTCTCTTCTATCGTAAGCAATGGTCTTGTATCATATCCCATTACATAAACCTGCGGAATATGTCCTGCTGTAGGAATTAAATCTGCCACAAAAACAATTGTTTTTTCCTGATATTGTATTACAGGAAGCATCTGCTTTTCAGTATGACCATCTACAAAGATAACATCCATTTTAAGTTCGGGGGCAAAACCATAATTTCCATTAGTAGGAAGCGGTAAAAATCCTAACTGACCACTTTCCTGAATTGGTAATATGTTTTCTTTTAAAAAGCTTGCTTTTTCTCTCGCATTGGGTTCTGTTGCCCATTGCCAGTGATTTTCATTAGTCCAGAATTGTGCATTCTTAAAGGCGGGTCTGTATCCTGTTTTATCATCATTCCATTCTATTGCGCCACCACAATGGTCAAAATGCAAATGCGTTAAAAAAACATCTGTAATGTCTTCTTTTACAAAGCCATATTTTTGTAGGTTTTTATCTAAATTATCATCTTCCCAAAGCGAATAATGACCAAAAAACTTTTCGTCTTGCTTATCACCTAGTCCGCAATCTATAAGAATAAGCTTTTTACCATCTTCAATTAATAAAGATCGGGTTCCCAATTCTATTAAATTTCTTTCGTCTGCAGGATTTGTCTTCTCCCACAGACTTTTTGGGACGACTCCGAACATTGCGCCGCCGTCGAGCTTAAATTTTCCACATTGGATTGGATATAATTTCATATTGTTTTTTATTTTTTGTAATTTTTATTTTAAAATAATTCTCCCGGATTTCTTGGGATGGCAATATTCAGATGACGATATGCTTTTTCCGTTACTTCACGTCCTCTTGGAGTTCTGATAATAAATCCTTCCTGAATTAAAAATGGCTCATAAACTTCCTCCAGAGTTTCAGGATTTTCGGCGATAGAAGTTGCCAGAGCAGAAATTCCTACAGGTTTTCCTTTAAAGTTTTCAATCATCACACGCATGATCTTGTTATCCATTTCGTCAAGTCCGAATTCATCTACGTTTAATGAATTTAAAGCATAAATTGTAATGTTAATTTCAATTTCACCATTTCCTTTAATCTCGGCAAAATCTCGTACTCTTCTTAATAATGCATTTGCAATTCTCGGTGTACCACGGCTTCTTCTTGCAATTTCAATGGCTGCGTCTTCATAAATCGTTACGCCCAGAACTCTTGCACTTCTCATAATAATAGTAGAAAGAAGTTCTATCGAATAGTATTCTAATCTGCTTTGAATTCCAAATCTTGCCAACATGGGTTTCGTAAGCATTCCGCTTCTTGTCGTCGCGCCTACCAATGTAAAAGGATTTAAACTTATCTGAACACTTCTCGCATTAGGTCCGGTTTCCAGCATGATATCGATTTTATAGTCTTCCATTGCAGAATAAAGATATTCTTCTACAATGGGTGAAAGTCTGTGGATTTCATCAATAAAAAGAACATCATTTTCTTCTAAATTAGTAAGTAATCCCGCCAAACTTCCGGGTTTATCTAATACAGGACCCGAAGTAATTTTACAGTTTACTCCTAATTCATTGGCAATAATATTCGATAGAGTAGTTTTCCCCAAACCAGGAGGACCATGTAAAAGTACATGATCGAGCGCTCCACCACGATTTTTTGCGGCAGCAACGAAAACTTCAAGATTTTCTAATGTTTTTCTTTGTCCGGCAAAATCCTTAAAACTCTGCGGACGTATTTTTTCTTCCTGTATGAGTTCGTCATTGGAATAATTTTCCTTATCAGGATGTAAAAAATCTGGCATTAATTCATTTCATTTACTTCAAAGATAGGAAATTTAGGTCAAGTCTGAAATTGTATTTGTAATTTAGCAAGTATGAAATTAATAGGACCATTTAAGCAAATTGTAACGTTAGCTAACCTTTCTCTTAGAGGAAAATTATCAGATGAGCAGCTTGAAATCATCACCGATGGCGGAATTTTAATTGATCAGGATAAAATATTTAAGGTTGGAAATTTTAATATTCTACAATCTGAGAATCAAAATGCTCAAATTGAAGAGATCAAAGGAGAACAGATCGCTCTGCCTGCTTTTACAGATTCGCACACGCACATTTGTTTTGGTGGGAATCGTGCTAATGATTTTGCTATGAGAAATGCAGGTAAAACTTATCTGGAAATTGCTGAAAGCGGTGGAGGAATCTGGAGTTCTGTGCAGCATACAAGAAATGCCTCCGAAGAAGAGTTGTTAAAAACTTTACTTGAAAGAATTAATGTTTTAGTTTCTTTAGGAATTACAACAATAGAAGTAAAGAGCGGATATGGACTCGATGTAAAGAACGAATTAAAAATGTTGCGCATTATTAAAAAAGCTCAGTCTCAAACTGTCGCAACACTAGTTCCCACTTGCTTATCTGCACATTTAAAGCCAAGGGATTTTGATGGGGATAACAAAGCATATTTAGATTATATATTAAATGAAATTTTGCCTCAAGTAAAAGAAGAAAACTTATCTCAAAGAGTCGACATTTTTATAGAAAAATCTGCATTTCAGCCTGAAGAAAGTAAAGAGTTTTTATTGAAAACTAAAGATTTAGGTTTTGAAATTACGGTACATGCAGATCAGTTTACCGCAGGAAGTTCCAAGATTGCTGTAGAAGTCGGAGCAAAATCTGCAGATCACTTGGAAGCAACAATTGATGAAGATATTAAGTTTCTTGCTGAGTCAAATACTGTAGCAACTGCGCTTCCGGGAGCAAGTTTAGGTTTGGGAGAAAAATTTACACCTGCAAGAAAATTATTGGACGCTGGCGCAATTTTAGCAATAGCAAGTGACTGGAATCCCGGTTCTGCTCCTATGGGAAATTTGATTACTCAGGCTTCAATTTTAGCAACGTATGAAAAACTGACTACAGCAGAAGTTTTGGCAGGTATTACTTTTCGTTCAGCTTTTGCACTTGGTTTAGAAGATCGCGGAAGATTAGAAAATGGTTTTAAAGCAGACTTTGTTACTTATAAAACGGATAATTTCCAAAACGTGTTGTACAAACAGGGAAGTTTAAAGGCAGAACATATTTACATTAACGGGAATTTGGTAGAATCTTAAATTTAAATTATGAATCAAAATATTTGGCAAGGAAGATTAGATGGAGAAGAACCTCTTTATCACAGACTTTTTCAACGTATACAAAATGCAGAAAATTATGATTTGGTTACAACTAACGATTTCGTTTTGCATGGTTTTGCTGTAGATGAAGGTGTAAAAAGAAATAAAGGTAGAGTAGGAGCAAAAGATGCACCGGATATTATCAGAAAAAATATGGTTAATTTTCCTGTAATAATGCCAGATTTTTCAATGCTGGATTTTGGTAATGTTACCTGTGAAGATTCTGATTTAGAAAAGGCACAGACTATTCTTGCTGAAAATGTTTCAAAAGTTTTGGCGAAAGGAGCAAAATCACTTGTTTTAGGTGGTGGTCACGAAGTTACTTTCGCTCACTATTCGGGGATCAGAAATGCATTTCCGGATAAAAAAATTGGAATCATAAATATTGATGCTCATTTTGATAACAGAAAACCGGGAGATGGAGTAGGAGCGAGCTCAGGAACAGGATTTTGGCAAATTGCTCAGGAAGATAAAAATTTCACTTTGCATATTGGGATTCAAAGAAATTCTAATACCCTGAAATTGTTCGATACGGCTCATCAGTTTAATATGAAATATATTTTAGCAGATGAACTGTTTTTTGAAAATCTTCCTTCAGTATATGAACGTATAAACGAACTTACAGAATCGGTAGATGTTCTCTATCTTACAGTTTGTATGGATGTTTTTAATGCTTCAATAGCACCGGGAGTTTCTGCCGCTGCTTATAACGGAATATTTACAGATACTGCTTTTATGCACTTTTATAAACATATTTTAAAAAGTGAAAAGCTTGTTGCTTTGGATATTGCAGAAGTAAATCCACAATTTGATATTCAGGAAAGAACGGCAAGATTAGCCGCAAGTCTTGCAAATGAATGGTTGATGATTTAATTATACAATTCGTACGATAGTCAATATCATTTCTAAACTGTTATAAAGGAACATATTTTGTTGCCTTTGAATTGCTTTTTTAAGCATAAAAATTCATTTTGAATAACATGGAACAATCAATAGAAAATAAACTCTTAAAAGCTGACGAAGCTTTTAAACAATGGAAAAATGTGCCTTTCTCAGACAGGCAAAAACTAATTGCAAAAGCTGCAGAATTATTTAAAAATAAATCGGAAGAATTTGGCGAAATCATAACTAAAGAAATGAATAAGCCTATTTCGCAAGCTATTTCTGAAGTTGAGAAATGCGCTTTGATGATGAACTATTATGCCGAAGCAGAAAACGTTTTAAAACCGGAAAAGATCAGTTCAGAATATTCTATTTCAGAAATACACTATGTTCCGAAAGGAGTAATTCTTGGTGTAATGCCGTGGAATTTTCCTTTTTGGCAGGTTCTGAGATTTGCAACTCCTGCAATTTTAGCAGGAAATACAGTAGTTTTAAAGCATGCATCTATTTGTTTTGGTAGCGGAAATGCCATTGAAAAAGTATTTCTAGAAGCAGGATTTCCAGAAGGAGTTTTTCAAAATCTGGAAGTTGGACATAGTCAAGTGAAAGAAATTCTTGAACATTCCACTATTAAAGGAGTAAGTCTTACCGGAAGCGAAAAAGCAGGTGCTGAAGTTGCATCTATTGCAGGACAGAAAATTAAAAAATCTTTGCTTGAACTTGGCGGAAGTGATGCCTTTATTGTTTTAAATGATGCAGACTTAGATGATGCTGCAAAAGTAGGAGCTTTAGCAAGACTTCAAAATTGTGGACAGACGTGTGTCGCTGCAAAAAGATTTATTATTCAGAATGATATTAAAGATGATTTTCTTCCTAAATTCATTCGTGAATATAAAAAATACGTTCCCAAAGATCCGATGAATAAGGATACAAATTTGGCCGGAATGGCAAGAGCGGATTTAGCAGATGATCTTGAAAAGCAATACCAAAAAGCTTTAGACCATGGTGCAGAGATTATTATTCCTTTAGAGCGAATTTCGGATAATGAGTTTAATCCAGGTTTGATGAGCGTGAAAGATGGAAATCCTATTTTACAGGAAGAGTTATTTGGACCTCTTGGAATGGTTATGATTGCTGAAGACGATAATGAGGCATTGGAAATGGCCAACAATATTCCTTTCGGGCTTTCAAATTCGGTCTGGACGAAAGATAAACAACGTCAGGAATTTTTTATTAATGGTTTGGAATCAGGAACGGTAAATATTAACAGAATGACGAGTTCTGACCCCCGATTTCCGTTTGGAGGAACAAAATCCTCAGGTTACGGCACAGAATTGTCTCTTATTGCTTTAAAGGAATTTGTAACTGCAAAAACAGTTTTAGGAAAATAAAAAAAACTCTCGGGAATTTCTCGAGAGTTTTGCTTTTTATATCTGGAAGATTAAATCGTTGTTAATCTCAAAGTATTTGTTTTTCCGCCTTCATAAGATGGAGTAGCATTGATGTTAATCACAAAATCACCTGTTTCAATATATCCGTGGTTATGAGTAAGCATATTTACCTGAATAATCGTTTCATCAGTAGATTTATTCATATCATAATAATAAGCACGAACTCCCCAAAGAAGATTCAGCATTGTGATCACTCTTCTGTTTCCACTATAAACGATAATGTGAGAGTTTGGTCGGTGTGCAGAAAGCTGGAAAGCTGTATATCCTGAGTTTGTAAGTGTAACAATAGCAGTAACATTGGTGCTTTTTGCGATTCTTACCGCAGCAAGACATACTCTATTGGTAATAAAACGCTCATCAATACAGTTGAAATCTTTTTCTATCGGCTCATTTTTATGCTGATAAAAATTAGTCTGCTCAATATTCTGAACAATTTTTGTCATGTTTTCAACCACCTGAATAGGATATCTTCCCACAGAAGTTTCACCGGAAAGCATCACTGCATCGGCTCCGTCCAGTACAGAATTGGCAACATCATTCACTTCAGCTCTTGTTGGGGTTAAGCTGTTAATCATCGTTTCCATCATTTGTGTAGCGATAATTACAGGCTTAGAATAAAATCTTGCTTTCTCCACCAATGTTTTTTGAATTGCAGGAACTTCTTCCATAGGAACTTCTACTCCAAGATCTCCACGAGCAACCATCAATCCGTCACATTCCAATAAAATTTGATCGATATTTTTTACTCCTTCAGGCTTTTCAATCTTAGCAATGATTGGTGTTTTTATCTTTCCTTTCGGATGCTTAGCAATAAGTTCTTTAAGGTCGATAATATCCTGAGCGTGACGCACGAAAGAAAGTGCAATCCAGTCAACCTCCATATCAAGCATGAAGTTAGCATCCAAAATATCTTTCTCAGTTAAAGCAGGAAGTGAAACATTGGTATTTGGAAGGTTTACCCCTTTTTTAGAACTTAATGGTCCACCCTGAATTGTTTTTGCTTTTACGGTGTCTATTTTGTTGGTTTCAAGAACTTCTAAAACAAGCTTACCATCATCAATCAAAATTCTTTCCCCTACATTTACATCTTGAGGAAACTGCTGATAAGTCATATAAACTTTCGTAGAATCTCCTTCTATTTTTTCGTTGGTAAACGTTAAAATATCACCAGGATTCAAATATGATCCTTCTTTTACAACACCTACTCTTAATTTCGGACCTTGTAAATCGGCAAGAATACCTACAGAATAACCGTATTCTTTATTAAGATCTCTGATGGCTTGAATATTGGTACGAACTAAGTCGTAATCTGCATGAGAAAAGTTTATTCTAAATACGTCAACACCAGCTTTCATTAATCCTAACATAACTTCCTTTGAAGAGGAAGCAGGTCCAAGTGTCGCAATAATTTTTGTTTTCTTTAAATACTTATTCATAATATTGTATTATTTGATAAAGTTCTTCTTCAGAACTTAAATTGTAATCTTGAATTGGAAACACAAGATTTTCAGGCAGCAAAATTACGGAAAAATCAGTGAATTGTTCCGGACTATGAAGAATATATTCTACTTCTGTCTGATTATTTAATAAAAATTTAATATTCTCCTCTCCGGAGAAGAGCTCCGTCTGTAACTTTTTCTGTTTACTTTCTGAAGATTTGTTTGATATAAAAGTGAAGCAAGTCTTTGTAAACTTGTGGTATGCTTCATATCTCGGAAAAAAATAATCGTAATAAATACCATTAAAAACAAGATCTTTAATTCTGGAAAATGTAAGATCGTTGATTTGATTTATTTTGAAAAAAAACTCATGATCGGGTATATTTTTGGCTAATCTCACCAAACCAATGGTAATATCTTCACATTCTATATCGTCTAGATCATACAGTTTTTGGATTTCCAAGTATATTTTCTTTTTTGTTTAAAATGTAAAATGCTCTTTGTGCTGCTTTTTCTTCCGCCTTCTTTTTGGAAGTTTCGGTTGCATTAGCAATTTTTTCTTCACCTAGCCAAACATGACAACGAAAAACAATACTTTTATTTACCTGAATTTCTTCACATGTTTCATACTTGATGTTGAGTTTTTTCTTCTGGCTCCATTCCAAAAGAAGACCTTTATAACTTACAATTTTGTTTTCCAGCTTATTGATTTCTGATGGAGTAAGAAGTCTTTCTAATACGATTTTCTTGCATGTATCATATTGAAGATCAAGATATATGGCTCCAATCAATGCTTCAAAGAGATTTCCGGATATATTCTCACCCAAAGCAACAGAATTGTTGTTTTTTTGTAAAAGGTCGGTAAGTTTTAAATCTTCTCCTAGTTTATTGAGATTTTTCCTATTTACAATTTTAGATTTCATCTGCGTCATATATCCTTCGTTACCTTTAGGATAAGTTTGAAACAAATGACATGAGACAATTGTACCCAAAACAGAGTCTCCCAAAAATTCAAGACGTTCGTAATTACTTTCCTGATTTTTAGAAGAATTTTTAATAGAAAAAGCTTCACGGTAAAAATTAATATTCTGAATCTCTGTACCCAATATCTTATTAAGCTCAGTACTCAAAAAATAATCTCTTTCTGTTACTACTTTTTTTCTTTGCTTGAGAAGGAATTTAGAAAAGTATTTCTGTAACTCCATTCAGTTATTAAATTAGATTTTCTTGAAAAGAACGCAAGCGTTGTGTCCACCAAATCCAAAAGTGTTACTCATAGCTACTTTCACATCTTTTTTCACAGCTTTATTGAATGTAAAATCCAATCTGCTGTCGATTTTTTCATCATCAGTAAAATGATTGATTGTAGGCGGAACAATACCGTGGATAATGGCTCCTAAAGCAGCAATAGCCTCAATAACTCCGGCAGCACCTAAAAGGTGACCCGTCATTGACTTTGTAGAATTAATCTGAATGTTGTAAGCATGCTCTCCCAATAATTTTGAAATTGCGTTGGATTCTGCAATGTCTCCTAATGGAGTAGATGTACCATGCATATTGATATGATCTACTTCATCAGCAGTTAATCCTGCATCTTCCAGACAATTTTTCATTACCAGATAAGCTCCTAAACCTTCAGGATGAGGAGCAGTCATGTGATGTGCATCTGCACTCATACCGCCTCCTAATAATTCTGCATATATTGTTGCACCACGCTTTACAGCGTGTTCATATTCTTCAAGAATGATGGTTCCTGCACCTTCACCTAATACAAAGCCGTCTCTGTCTTTATCAAAAGGTCTAGAAGCTGTTTTAGGATCTTCATTTCTTGTAGAAAGTGCCATCATTGCATTGAAACCACCAACGCCACTTGCTGTAACGGCAGCTTCAGAGCCTCCGCAAACAATAACGTCTGCCTTTCCTAGTTGGATCAGCATTTTAGAATCAATCAATGCATTTGCAGATGAAGCACATGCAGAAACAGTTGTATAATTGGGACCGTGGAATCCGTATTCAATAGAAATATGCCCCGGTGTAATATCCGCAATCATTTTTGGAATAAAGAAAGGGTTGAATCTAGGTATATCAGTATTTGCCCATCCTAAAACTTCAGTTTCAAATGTTTCTAAACCACCAATACCAGAACCCCAAATTACTCCAACTCTGTTTTTATCTACATTGTCTTCGATGATTCTTGAATGTGCTACAGCTTCTCTTGCTGCTACCATTCCCAGCTGAGTGTTTCTATCCATTTTTTTAGCATCTTTTTTATCAAAATGCTGTAACGGATCGAAATTTTTCACTTCGCAGGCGAATCTTGTTTTAAAGTTTGTGGCATCAAAAAGAGTAATCGGAGCGGCTCCGCTCTCGCCTTTTACAAGACTTTCCCAGTATTCATTCGCATTATTACCGATGGGTGTTAAGGCGCCAAAACCGGTTACAACTACTCTTTTTAATTCCATAAACTTTGTAAATTTCTTTGTTGAAGAATATTATTTATTTACTACTTCTTCAATATAAGCAATAGCGTGCCCTACAGTAGTAATTTTTTCTGCTTGGTCATCAGGGATTTGGATATTAAATTCTTTTTCGAATTCCATGATTAACTCAACGGTATCAAGTGAGTCAGCTCCTAAATCATTTGTGAAGCTAGCCTCTGGAGTTACCTCTGTTTCTTCAACGTCAAGCTTATCAGCGATGATAGCTTTTACTCTTGATGCAATGTCTGACATAGTAAATTATTTTTTTAATTGTTAGATTGTGCAAATATATAAAATTCTTTACGATAAAACATTTTTTTACTCTTTTTTGTGGAGAGATAATGCGTATTTTATTGTCTGATTCTTTAGTATTTTAGTTCTCAGGTATTTACCGTTTAATTTAAATCTGCTTAAAATTACCTGAAATTTAGTTTTCAAATTATCAAAGTATTTTAGTTTAAAATAATATTAAAATTTAAACTATTGCTTTGTTTTGATTTATGAATTATTCACATAAATTAATAAGATGCTATTAAATTTAATACTATGAATCATAATTTACCAATTTTGTTTTTTGATGGTCTTTAAATATTTGGTTTAAATTAATTAAGTGGAAAAAGTCCATTATCACAATTTGTGAAACGGACTTTTTTTTTCTTCTAAATAGTTTTGTTTTTAATCTAGAGGTTTTCTTCCACTAATAATATTGTATAAAACAACAATAACAGCAATTACCAATAATACATGTACTAAAGAACTTGTACCTATTCCGGGAACAACGTTCAACATTCCTAATAGCCAAACAATAATGCAAATAACTGCGACTAACCATAGTAAACTTCTCATAATAAAATTTTTTGGGTGTTATATTTTTAGTATTAGCATATACTGTGCCTTTTTTGTAATGATAGTATAAATTATGGTAATTATAAATAAAAAAAGAGAATTCAGTTTTCTGAATTCTCTTTAAGATTAAAAGTGGAGTTGGAGGGAGTACAGCCAATGCAAGCTTATATATTTAACAGAATAGCTCCAACCGCTAAATCCGTGTATTTACAATATTTAAGCGCATTTTTGCATTTTATTAGCATTGATTTAGTTTGTAATTATTTTAATTAGTTTGCAATTTGCCGTACAAAAATCATACATTATATTTATATTTGTACGATTAATGAATTGATATGGCCACGATTAACTTTCTATATCGCTCAACTAAAGAGCAAGCACCACTGAATATAAGATTACTGTATCGATTTGAAGGTATTGACTATGTTTATGGTGCGAAAACTTTACTCAAGGTTAATAAAGATTATTGGGAAAAGCAGCATAACCAAAAACGCCCCAAAAATATTGAAATTATAAATAGGCAAGTAGAAGTAAATACAGAAATAAATAAGATTCAGAATTTTGTTATGGATGCTTTTGAAAAGACAGTTCCTTCAACAATTGATAAGGCATGGCTACAAGCTAAAATTGATACTTATTATAACAGAGATCCTGAGAAGGTTCGAATCCCAAAAGGACTTGTTGATTTTGTGCCTTTTTACATAAAAGAAAAGGGTAACGATATTACCTCTTCTACTGTTAAAAAGCTTAATGTTGTTAAACATAAATTAAAGCGTTATGAAGAAGAAAAAAATGTAACTCTTCTTATCTCGGAAATTAATGAGCAGTTTAAAAATAGTTTTATTGATTACTGTACAAATGAAAATTACGCTATTGGAACAACACAAAGAGATTTGGTTTTTATTAAAACATTTTGCAATTATGCTTTTGAAAAGGGTTTAGAGGTTGATAGAAACCTTAATAAAGTTAAAATTAAAGTAAAAAGAGAAATTAAGCATCCTTATTTATCATTTGCAGAATTAGAACAAATTGAAAAAGCAGAATTAAACGATAGTCTTTCAAATGTTAGAGATTGGTTAATTATATCGTGTTACACAGGACAAAGAATTTCTGATTTTAAAAACTTTACTGCTGCTAAAATACGAATCGAAAAAGGAAAACCATTGCTAGAGTTTAAACAAATGAAAACAAATAAATTAATGACTATTCCAGTGCATCCAAAAGTTATGGAAGTATTGGAGAAAAGAAATGGTCTTTTCCCCCCGCAGATTTCAGATCAAAAGTATAACGATTATTTAAAGGATGTTTGTAAAGAAGCTAAAATAAATGAAAAAATAGAAGGAAGTAAAAAAGTTGAAATAGTGCCTAAAAGTGGCAAATATAGAAAAGAGGAGGGTGTTTATGAGAAGTGGGAACTAGTCTCTTCACATATCGGGCGACGTTCTTTTGCAACTAATTTTTATGGTAAAATTCCAACATCGCATTTAATTTTTATGACAGGGCATACTACCGAAAGAATGTTTCTTGAATATATTGGAAAGAGTCCAAAAGATACAGCACTTGAATTATTTAACTACTTTTGAGTATGAGAGGAATTACATCCGATATAATTACCGCTTTAAACAATCAGTTAGAGCTTTGTGAACTAAAAAATATAAAATTAAAAAATAATAAGTCATCAACTAATATTAAAAATTTTGTTGAAGATTTACAAGGATTGTGTTATGAAAATGATGCTTTAGTCAAAAGATGCCGATGTTTTGTTTACAGCAGAGAAAAAGAATTGAGTTTTGCGTACTATGAAACTTTAAAGAAAAAAGTATCGTTATTATTGGAGCAACAGCATATCTTTAAAACAGAGCTCGAAAGATTGGGATACGATACAAACTATGAGTTTGAGGACTTTTATAATGATATAGCTTTTGAGTTGGGTGAATTTTCTAATCCAAATAAGTTTAGTAATAACCAAAAACAGTCTGACAATTTTAACAACTTCGTTGATTCCACAAGTACAGTTACCATAACTCAAATTTTGCCCGAAACACAGATCAAAACTATTGAAATTGAACCTTTTACTATTCTGAATGAAATAGGACAAACACATCCTCCACATGACCCAAATTTATGGAATAGAGGATGTTATGAGCTTTTTAAATATCTGTTTGATAATTATTATAACGGTAAAACACAACGAAAATTAATAAATATTTGGTTCTTTTTAAAAAATTATACTTCTGACGATTATGCTTTATTAGCAACCAAGAAACAATACATAAACTTTATTAATACTACTTACAATATCTCATTAAATGTTACTACAAAAGCAAGAGAAAAATTTACCGAAGTGGAACTTCCATCTATGCGCGACCACTGCAAAAATTTTGGGAATAGATAGAGATAGTTTGTTTCACTATTCAAACACACAAAAAACACACAAAAAACACATTTTATACACCTTGTTGTGTACCTTAATCTATATGTTTCTTGCATCCATTAAAATAAGTGCAAAATGCAACATACAGTACAATTTATCCAAACAACACCAACGGAATTAGTTGAATTAATCAATAATGGTGTAAAATCTCAACTTGAAGATTTAAAAAAACAACTTGACCTAGGCGTACAGGAAGAGCTACTAACAAGACTGGAAGTATGTGATCTGCTAAAAATAGACAGCAGCACCCTTTGGCACTGGACGAAAAAAGGTAAAGTTATCTGTTACGGAATAGCTAATCGTCGCTATTACAAACGCTCGGAAATTATGGAATGTCTAACTCAACTAAAAATCGGTTAGACTATGGAAAATCAAAACAACAATCCCGAAAATAAAATAATTTTTTGGGAAAAAGTCTATAAAGCACATGGGAAATATACTTTTGTAATAAATCCCTCTGATTTAACACTTTTTATAGAAAGTAAAGGCATTTGTAAATATGTTTTAAATGATGTTGAAAAAATAATACATTACAATTTCAAAAACGGCATAGCGAAAGAAGTTACAAATCAACAGAGTTTTAATATTGTTTTAAAATATATAAGAACTTTTGAGGATAAAAAATTGGAAGATGCTTTCTATAAACAAGGGGAAATCTTTTTATTAAGTAAAAAAGCCATTCTTGGAAGTTTGCAAGAAATCAAATTATCTCCAATAAGAGATACACAAAATAAAGCGTTTTTGTTTTTTCAAAATTGTTATGTTGAAATAAGAAGTAATGGAACTATACAAATTAAAGATAGCGATACGATTCCTTCCCTAAGAGGTTTTATATGGGAAAAGTCTATAATTAAAAGAAAGTTTCTTCAAAATGATGATACGAGTGTATTCGAACTGTTTTTACGAACAGTTACCAATAATGCGGAGCATTATAACAGTGTTATTACTGCAATAGGGTATTTACTCCATAAATATAAAAATCCCAGTACTACAAAAGCAGTTATTATTAGTGATGAAAATACTGAAGTAGAAAATTCGGCAAATGGTGATACTGGTAAAGGAATTATCGTAACTGCATTAGGATATTTTTTGAATATCGCACAACAAAACGGTAAAAATATTGACCTTACCGATAATCGTTTTGCGTTTCAGAGTGTAAACCTTGATACCGATTTGCTCTATTTAGATGATATTAAAAAAGATTTTGATTTTGAACAGCTTTTTACAGTGATAACTAATGATATGACTGTTGAAAAAAAGAATAAACCCAGTTTTTCCATACCATTTGAACTTTCTCCTAAAATTGTAATTACAACAAACTATCAAATAAAGGGTGATTCTAGCAGTCATGTAAGAAGAAAACATTTAATTTTCCTAAATAACTATTATAGTGAGATTTATACGCCAAAGGATGAGTTTGGACATCTTTTTTTTGATGAATGGGATGAAATAGAATGGAATAGGTTTGACACATTTATGATTAGTTGTATTAAATATTTTTTAGTGAATAATCTGTTAGAGTACAGGCAGAATGAAGAGCTAAGGCGAAAAAGAATAAGAGCTGTAATGCCAGATCATCTCTTTGAAGCTTTAGAAGAAAAATGTACAGCCTTAGATACTTTCTATATTCTTAAAGATTTTAGAATTAGTAATTTGAAATTAATCCATTTATACGCAGAATATAAGGGCAATGCACTAATTAGCAGAAAAATTAAAGGAATAACCCAATTTGCATTTAAGCGAAAATGAGATTAGGTAGAGTTGGTAGACCGTGTAACCTGCAAATTTAAAATAAAAAAAATATTTTATATAAAATATATTACAATTTTAGTTTTACTAAGTCTACCTATTTGTTTTAAGTGAAAAACAACAAAAAAGAGCAGCACATTTGCCGTCAAGCCGTTTACTAAGGCTTGAAATGCTGTTTGAAATCACAACAATTTTTAAAATAATACAAAATATAATACAACTTTAAAATATGTGTCAAATATATATGAAATGCAGTGCGCAACATATTGCAACTGCCAAAATAAACTTTTACAGTAACTAAAACGCCCTCTTTAAACCAAATACTTATATTTGCATTATACAATTACATGCTATGGAATAAATAAAATAGAATAAAAAATAATATACATATCGGCACTCCTTTTTCTTGTCAGCTAAACCGACCAAGTTAATTAAGATACGAAGAGGATTTGAATTGCACACGTTTAAAGGCGTGGGCTTTCTTATTCTTCGTATGCGTTCTTGGTCGGACGTTGCTGACAGGTAGGAAATGTCCCACGCTGATTATTTATACTAACATCCAATTCGGGGCATTATGGATATAAACATCATACGAAATGGAAAACCAAAACATTCCAAACATCAGCAAACCGACCAACCCAAAACCCAACAAAACAGCAGTGGTAATTACTCTATTCCTGTTGACTGCTTTAATTATCTTGTTTGTAAAATTAATTTTTGGAGGCAGCTTCGATTCTATTACTGGAAAATACACCAAAGAAGATTTACCCAGTAACTTTGAGTACAAAATTATTAAAGACGAAAGCAATCCAGGTGTTGAAAAAAACCAACTACAAGTAGAAATTAACCAAAAACTTACAGAGGGGCAAATTGCAACTCTAGCGGAAGAGCTATATCTTACTAAAGACAAACAAAGACGTTTCTATATTTTTTACAATTTAGAAGATAATGAAAATAGTGTTGTTGCATGGGCAACGAGCCATTTTGATTCTGAACTGGAAATTGCAATTAACGGTTCATCTAATACAGAAGACAATAAAATGCTGCTTGAAGCAAAAAAAGTTACGGGCAATATTATTGGAATTTTTGACGAGCGAGATTATACATTCTCTTTATATACTGTTTATGAAGATAATGGAAAAACATTTGTAAAAACTTCTTTTAAAAACGGTCAATCCATGATAGAGGAAATGGTAAAAAGCAATGTTAAAAATGGAACAAAATTAGTTAACAAACACGGAGGAAGTCAAGGAGAATACTATATTTTAAATAATAACATTCTTGAATTTTATAACAAAGAAGATAAAATGTTTACGAAAGGGGTTAAACTTTAATAAATGTCTTATGAAAAAATGCAGAATAGAACTCACAAAATGATATTATTAAATTAATCCTAGGCATTAGTATCTATTGGATAAGATTTTCAGTCATGTGTTGATATTGAAGTTAAAGATATTGAAACTGAAGATTTATTAAACTTGAAATATTTAATGCTTTTAAAGATAATCTGTTTCTGACATAAATAAAGTTTATAAAATAATGAAGTAAAACTATTGGTTAATCTATAAAAAACACTTTCTTATTCTTACATTTGAAGTTTTATATTTTAAATGAAGTCATTATTAATGGTAGATCCTCAAAAGCTACCCCATTTGCTTAAATATATGGGGTCAAAACGTGAATTGTTAGAATTTATAAATCATGCAATCAATCAATTGCAGACTGATTCTAATTGGTTTTGTGATCTGTTTTCTGGAACTTCTACTGTAGGTTGTAGTTTAAGAGATGAATATAATATACATATTAATGACATCCAGTACTATACATCAATATTTGCAAATACATATCTTAAAAATGGAGATGACAATAAAAATAAAATAGATTTTGATTTAATTAGAGAACAAGTTTTTCATTTTAAAGATGAATTTATTAGCAAATATGTAGAGTTAGAATTCAACTATAATGAATTAGATTATGAAGCTTTTAAAAAGCTAGAGGAAGCTCAACAAGGATTAATAAACAAAGAATTTAAAATTGGTTTTCATCTTTTTGCAAAGTATTATTCAGGAACATATTGGTCTTATGAGCAATGTGTGTGGATTGACGCTATAAGGGCAGTAGCTGAAAAGTATAAAACTAAATCAGACTATTATTTGATTCTATCTTCTTTAATTTTTGCTATGTCATATAGTTCTCAAAGTACCGGGCACTTTGCACAATATAGAGATATAACAAAATCAAATATGAATGATATACTTCAATATAGAACAAGAAGTATATGGACATTATTTGAGAAAAAATATAAAGAGTTAAGTAATTTTCAGCAAAGTAATATTTTAGCTAATGATTATAGAATTACATCTCTAGATTATTTGGATTGTTTGAGATTGATTGATGAAAATACGATCGTTTATGCTGACCCTCCATATAGTTCTGTACATTATTCAAGATTCTATCATGCAGTTGAAACAATTGTAAAATACGACTATCCTAACATCAAGCATAAGGGACGATATAGAGAAGATAGACATCAATCTCCTTTTGGTAAAAAAACTGAAGTTAAAAAAGCTTTCAAAGATCTGTTTGATCGAATTAAAGATAGAAAATCACATTTAATACTAAGCTATAGCAATAATGGGATGATTACTGAAAAAGAAATTACTGATATAGCCGATAAATCATTTGGAAATGAATACAAAAGTTTCATTTTTTCTAAAAAATATTTACACAGTAAAATGGGGCGAGCAGATGAGAAATTTATGGAGGTCGACGAACTTATAATAGCATATAAAAGACTATAAAAACTATAATTATGGACAATATTGACATTAGAAAACTTAAATCTTCGTGGACGAAATTTGACATTGTTAAGTTAATTGATATTATTTCAGAAAATGATTTACAGGCGTATATAGAAAAACAAAAAGTTATAGATGAACCTGTTCTAAGAAACTTTTTAGGGATAGAAAAAATATCAGATCAAATTCCTGTATTCTGGAATGAAATTCAAAATCATCCCAATGAAATACGTTTATTTTCGTTGTTTGCGGCTATTACTACTCATTATCAAATAATTAATCAATTTGCTAAATTCAGTAATAAAGGTACTTTTTCAGGGAACTTTTTATATGAAGGAGAAAGTAATAAACAATTAACTAATATAAGAAGTGCTTTAGTTGTTGCTGGAGCATCTCTTCAAAATTATAGAAGAGAAAAAGAAGTTCCATATAATTTTACTACAATTTTTGAAAATGGTGATGTAGGAAAATTAGTAAAAGAATTGTTTAAAAAGAGGCTAACAATTATTGGTTATGATTTAAATGAATTAGATAATGATTCTAAATTTATAGAAGCATGCAATAAAGCCAATATAATCGATGCTATTGCTTTAACAACTGAACAATTTACAAAATGGCTAAATGGTGAAGCATTGAATGTAGAAGCTGATGTCTTTTCTATAGATAAGTTAAAAATCTATTCAAGAACGCCTATGTTGCGAGTTAATCAATGGATGAATGGTTGGGAGGATATAGATTTTAATATATTAGAAAACAGGAGAAAACCTAAACCTAGATTTTATATGTTTAGTATGGATGCAAGATTACTAAAAAGATTGTCAGACGTACATAGAAGAAATGTAAATGATAGGGAAGCTATACAAAGAAAAAAGAGTGATGCAAGAGTTAATGAAATAACAAATTATATTGAGGGAGGATTTCCTTGGTCAACTTTATCCAAGGATCAACAAAAAACTAATGAAAATTCAAAATTAAAAATGCCGGGGTTGCTCCCAACGGCAATAATTGTTAATATACTTTCGCCCGATACAAAAAGAAATGGTAAAGTATTAGCTCAAGAAGATGCATTAGTTATTGAAGATAAATTAGATAATGATGATGTTTGGCAACACGGGAAAATTTCATCGTTTCCAACACTACGAATTCCTGATCATGTTTTTGAAGAGGGATGGGATCCAGAACTTAAGCCAATAGAAATAATTGATGGTCAACACAGGCTTTGGGCTTTTGATGATAATCAAAACTTCAATGGTGATTATGAATTACCAGTAATAGCTTTCGATAATTTAGATAAAGCATGGCAAGCGTATCTTTTTTATACAATTAATATTAAACCCGTTAAAATAAATACAAGCTTAGGTTTTGATTTGTATCCTATGTTACGAACTCAAAAATGGTTAGAAAATACTAGGGATGGGGTGTTAGCTTACAGAGAAAGTAGAGCGCAAGAAATTGTTGAAATACTTTGGTCATATTCAAATAGTTCTTGGTATAATAGAATAAATATGTTAGGTGAAGCGGGAGGAGCTGTTATTTCTCAAGCGGCTTTTGTGAGAAGTTTAATCAATTCTTTTTTTCGACCTACAAAAGGATTGTATTCAAGTAATTTAGTTAAAAATGAGCCTCAAGTTCTAAATTGGAATAGAACACAGCAATCAGCATTTATTATTTTTATTTGGAATAAAATTTTTGAAAGCCTAAAAGTTAATAACGAATTGTTGTGGGCTAAAAAACTAAGAGATGCTGATGGTAATTTTTCGAATGAGTATGATCCTGCATATCAAGGAAAAGAAACGTTTCTAAATAGAGATCAAGCTATAAGACCTATTATGATTTTCGTTAATGATTTCTTCTTTACACTAATGGATGAGTCAATTTTAAATTTAAATTCTATTAAGTGGGAAGGAGAATCTGAAGATAGAATTATAGATTTAGAAAACGTTGATATCGCTATTGAGCAGTTTTATTCTAACGGCGTACTAAATGAATATGTTGATAACATAGCAAATATACTTATTAGTATTGATTGGAGAACCCCATCCGCACCTTTTGATAATGAGGAGGAAAGAAGAAATCAACTTATTTATAAAGGAAGTGGAGGTTATACTGAATACTATAAATTAATAAAAGAGAGTATTTTAAGGTTGGGTGACGAAAAAGCGAGTTTTGTTATTAATAAAATGAGTTGATATGTCATACGCAAACTTAATTTCTAAGGCTGATATTAGTAAAGTTGATCAAGGTTTTGCAACGATGAAAACGCGGGCTTTACCTAATAATACAATTTTGTCCTTGACTAATCAATTGTCATGTAACAATCCTGCGGACGTTCTCAAAAATCATTCTACAAATTCTTTACCTAATAATGATGTTAAAGAATTTATTGCAATATCAACGATAGCACATACTATAGATGGATGGTCTTATATTAGTAATGCTGTTCATTCACTAATAAAGGGAGAGCCATCTATAGCGATTCACCTAGCTTATTATGCTGAACTACGGGCAGCATTGGCATTTCTTGCAACAGAAGATATACTCCTATTAGGTAATCATCAAGCATGTATTGAATCAAATAATAATTTATACTTTACAAGCCTAGGAGGAACACATAGTGCAACTTGGAATATAATAGATGAATGGGTTTCTAGAAGTAATAAACCTACAAATGTTTTAAAGTATTTTTCTTATCAGGGTCAAAATTTCGAACAATTATCGACATCTATTCCTTACGTAGGTACCCTCACTTCTACAAATATTTTTATAATAAAAAATTGGCTTAAGACATGGTGTTTTGATATTCAAAACTTTAAGGATGATAAATTAGGAAGAAATCAATCTTCTTACAATCCAAACGTAAATAGATTTTATACTCCAGCTTCATTAAGAGATAAAATGGAAATGATTAATGTTTTTTGGAAAGTTCTTCAACCAGTTAATGATGGCTTTGATCTTTTAGATCGCCATTTGTTTTCTTTTTATTTAAATGAAATTTATTCTAGGCTTTCTACAACATTGCGTAGTTCAGTTACAAAATCCGATTTTATTGATGATTTTTTTACTAGAAGCGGACTAAGTCCTGATTATATTTTAAGAAATATTTTCATTTCTGGAAATATACATCCAATAATTCAAACAGCTATGGATACTCAAATAGATGCCACGACAAATGAAATTAAACCTTTAACAATAATAGCGAGAGCTATACTTTTTTTACGTTTTTGTTCTGGAGCAAATTCTTTTTATTTGAATAGAAATAATATCCAAAGGTCGGAAATGGACTTTTATATAAATAAAATTGGTGATGATTTTGGTTTATGGAGCAGTTCACCTCCTAATGATTTAAAGGATTTGTGGTTAGAAATTGAATTTCTTTTGGAAGATTTCGAAAGTTTTTTTGCAGCTTCTTCTGTTGCTCCAAATATCTATGATATAAGACAAGAATTTAAAGATTATTCTGAGACTTACATTCAATTTTCCAGAGCATCACTATGGGGATTAGGAATATGATTAATAATATAATTAGTGT